>Ga0116182_1001935_pt1 | contig 20914 bp, 16 predicted proteins | sample AD_UKC077_MetaG_FD_89805 | JGI IMG/M metagenome (GOLD analysis project Ga0116182, IMG submission 89805) | Active sludge microbial communities of municipal wastewater-treating anaerobic digesters from USA - AD_UKC077_MetaG | ecosystem: Engineered > Bioreactor > Anaerobic > Digestate | place: USA...
ATAAATCCTAAGGATATGTGGTTCAACTATCCGATTATTAAGGAGTACGGAGGATACTACTTCGGAGTTCTTCCAGACTGATCCTGTAATCCTTATGATGTCGGACTGGACAACGAGGGGATGCTTGCTTATGTTGAGAAAATAAAGGAACTCCAGTCCAAGGGACTCACTCTAACTAATCCAAATGCCACCGAAAGTCATATTTCCGCCGAATTTGCAAACGGTAGAGTAGCCATGATACTGTACGGTTTGTGGAATGCTTCGATATACAAATCTATGGGAATAGAGTATGGTATTTCTCCCCTTCCGGTGGGGAAGAATGGGAAGGTCTCTAAACCTCTTGCAACCGTTCAGGGGTTCGTAATCAATAGATTCACGAATGATCTAGATGCGACAAAGAGCTTCTTGGAGTTTATCTTGAAAGACGAGAATCAGCAGAGGCTTATTGAGGCCGGTAATAGAGGAGACAGAAAAACTGGAGAGAGAAACCCCGCGAATATATCTGTAATAAACAGCAAGTATATCGAGGAGGATACGGTTCTGTCCTCTCTGAGCAACATAGGGTTCAACTGCGAACCATTCCCCAATGTTCCTGAGGGACCAATTTGGTACAACTACACTTCGACGGCCCTAAGGGCGATATTCTACGGTGATACTGCAGGCAACGAAGTGGACGCTCAGGAGAAGTTGCTAGAATTGGCAGAGAGGATAAGAGCCGACGTTGCACTCATCAACGAAATACCCGAGAAGATTGATATTCAGGCTTCTCATGTTTTGATCTTTGCAGCATTTCTAGCCGGATTGATCGCAGCTGTAGTTCTTCTTAGAAAAGCGACGAAGAGGAATACATCGCAGATAAGCCCTCTTGACAGAACGGAGAAACTAGGCACCAAGAACACTATGATCGCTTGGGCAATGCTCTTACCCCTGCTTCTTCTCCTTCTAGTGTTCTATGTTTTTCCGATATTTCACAACATCTATCTTTCGGTGACTAATTATAGTGGCGTAAATCTAAGGGATTACGGAATTGTAGGATTAACGAACTACCGCGAGATATTCACGAGCGGCATCGGTGGTCTTGCATCGATGTTTGTCTGGACAATAACTTTTGCTTTCATGGTCGTGACTATTTCATTTATTGTGGGCACTGCACTTGCCGTTACACTGGACAAGGTTGGTATTAGAGTAGCTAAAGTGTACAAATTGATCTTCATTCTACCTTGGGTGGTTCCCAGCGTAATCACCCTTCTCATGTGGAGAGGGATGCTTGAAGATCAGGGACTCGTTAATCAGATACTGAGTTTGTTCGGAATCAACTCAGTTCCCTGGTTGTCGCACTGTTTGGCTGCCAGAGCAAGCAGTATAATTGTGATGAGTTGGTTTTCATTCCCGTATTTCATGGTTATCTCTTCAAGCATACTCAAATCAATCCCCAAGGACTACTTTGAAGTAGCGAGAATTGCAGGCGCAGGAAGACTGTACATTTTCTTCAAGATTACAATTCCCCTTATTATAAGAGCGATATTTCCCATGCTCGTTATGTCATTTATCATGCAGTTCAATCAATTCGGAGTCTACCTGCTAACCCAGGGGGGACCTCCTGGAAGCCGGCTTGGCTCTCCTGGTGCCACCGATCTGTTAATCACATATGTATTCAATACTGCTTTCAATACGAAAAGATATTCCCTGGCGGCAGCTTACTCGGTGATAGCTTTCTGTTTTGTCGCCGTATTTGCAGTTGTATCTTTGAGAATCGCAAATAGGAAGTCCTATTAATTGTGACCGTGTCTTATGGAAACAAACAAAGAAAACTCAATTTGAGGAGTGGTGAGATACATGTACAATGTGAAGAAGAGAGTCGGTAGAATCCTGGTTCATTTTATCCTTCTGATTTTGGCAGTTGTGACTATAATTCCTTTCTTCTTCGTTGTGTTGATCTCCTTGGGCAAGAACGTGATTGATACAAGTGTATTCTTTGTGAAAGAACTTACTCTCGACAACTACAGTAGGCTCTTCACGGAAACCAGATTTTCAAACTGGCTAATAAACTCTCTGTTGCTGGCGACGGTCACTATGATTCTCTCGGTTATCGTGGTTTCGCTTTCCGCTTGCGCTTTTTCGAGGCTCAGGTTTCAGGGGAGAACAAAGCTCTTCAATTTTGTGCTTTTGATACAGGTCTTTCCTCTTACTCTCTCGATGGTATCGATATTCAGGATATTCCTTGCTTTAGGACTGTTGAACAAAATAGAAGGCCTGATCATTGTGGATTCGGCATTTGCTTCCGCCGGTCTTGTTCTTATCGCAAAAGGTTACTTCGATACGATACCTTATTCGCTGGATGAGGCAGCAATGATAGACGGGGCGAATAGATTCAGAATCCTTACTCAGATAACCCTGCCGCTTGCTAAACCCATGATTGCAGTTGTTGCTATCCAGAGTTTCGTAATCGCGTACAACGAGTACGCAATCGCGAGCACAGTGATGACTCAGAAGCTCGAGGCGATGCCTCTTGCAGTCGGACTTCAAAGCATGATAGAAGGTCAATTTGGGATCAACTGGAGCGTCTATTGCGCTGGGGCTGTTTTGGGTAGTATTCCTATGCTAGTGCTATTCTATTCTCTTCAAAAATACTTCATAGGTGGATTGACTGAAGGGAGCGTAAAGGCATGAGAGTTCAATTGTCGACAAGGAGTGTGAGCAATGGATAGATCATCGATATACCATATATCCGAACACAACTACGCTTACGCAACAGCCAATGATACTCTTGCTGTGAGGGTTAGAACAAGAAAAGATGATGTGAAGAGAATCCTTGTTCACTACAAAAATCTTTATGATCATTCTGAAAGAATCAGTACAACCGAGATGAAGAAAATTCTAACCGATGGGATTTGCGATATGTACGAAGCTTCATTGGTGGTAGAAGAGAAACGTTTTAAGTACTATTTTGAGCTGTTCGACGTTGTGGATCATATTTTTCTTACCTCGGACGGTCTGCTTGATAATTTCGAATCAGGCAGCTTCTTCTACTACCCATACATAAACGACGACGACATATTTGGTCTTCCAGCATGGGCTGAAGGAGAGATAATCTATCAGATCTTCGTCGATAGGTTCTTTGACGGAGACCCTTCGAACAATCCTGAAGGAACCAGGTCTTGGAACGTTCTGCCCGATAAGACAATTGAGTCACACGGTGGCTTCAAAGGAGAGCTAAGAAGGAATACGTATTACGGAGGAGATATCGAGGGGGTTATAAAAAAGCTTGATTACATAAGGGGTCTTGGTGCCAAAATCATTTATCTGACCCCTATCTTCAAATCCGACTCATATCACAAATACGACATAAATGACTATTTTGTGATCGACAGAGCGTTTGGTGACAAGGCCAAAGCAAAAGAAATGGTGGACGAAGCTCATAGACTCGGTCTGAAAGTCCTTCTCGACGGTGTATTCAACCATTGTGGTTATGCAAACCGGCTTTTCATGGATGTAATAGAGAATCAATCGCAATCCAAATACAAGGATTGGTTCTGCATAAGAAGTTTCCCTGTAAATGAAAACAGAAAGGACTACGACAGCTTCGGAAACGTAGCCCCTTCAATGCCGAGGCTTAACACGAGTAACCCGGAAGTGATACGGTACGTGATTGACGTAGCGAAATATTGGACTGAAGAACTCGGAGTAGATGGATGGAGGATGGACGTTGCCGACGAAGTCTCACACAGGCTATGGGTTGAATTCAGAAGTAAGATGAAAAGGAAATGGCCTGAAATGTTACTCATTGGAGAAATATGGAATCATGCTTCGAGGTGGCTTCAGGGAAGCGAGATGGATACAGTTACTAACTACAAGTTCATGAGAACGCTTCATCTCTTTTCCCAAAGGACGATCGGTTCTCATGAATTCTGGAACAGAACCGGGGCAAATATGATGCTGTACAAAACTCTCGTGAACAATTACCTGGTCAATTTGGTAGGAAGTCACGACACGAAAAGGTGCCGAACCACACTCGGCAGCGAAAGACGACATGTACTGGCGGTGCTAGTAACTCTAGCTTTTCAAGGTATGCCCCTGATCTATTACGGAGATGAACTCTGCATGGAGGGCGCAGATGATCCAGATAACAGAAGACCTATGGAATGGGGAGCTCTGGAAACAAACTGTGCTCTAACTATTCGAGAATTCTCCCGGTTCAGATCAAGAAGCGAAGTCCTGAAAAAAGGGAAGATGGTACCCTTGAACACAAATCAGGAAAGAGTTCTAGCATTCATAAGAGAGTTTGACGGAAAGAAACTGCTCTTTGCAGCAAACTTCGGAGATTCTCCAGCTACTTTTTCGCTAGAAGGCTACATCTGCCGTCTTGTTTTAGGAAACGCTATTGTCGACGGAGCGAAAATGAAGATAGGGAGAGAGGATTATGCATTACTTGAGATAGATGGCGAGTTCACTCGGAGTCAAGACATCTAGGTTGCAACTGAGATGATCAACCAGGGAGGTGTAGCAATGAGAAAGAAGAGATTAGGAGTGATTTGGGTTTGCCTGCTGGCAAGCCTCGTGCTTGCGTCATCTTCACTTCTTGCGCAGGGTGACAGCGGTTATTACCTCGGAACAAGCGCCAATGGTTACCAGATACCAAGAGACGGCGGGCTCAAGCTCGAGCCTGTTACCGGAAAGGACGGTTGGTACCGGATAACTATCGACTTCACCGAAGAAAACAGGGATCCAATGTATGACGGTCATTATTACAAAGTCACGGACGGCACATGGAACGCAGATGGCTGCTGGGGCGTTGACAACTATGCCTTTCAGCCTGCACCGGTTAAGATCCTTCCAGATGGCAGTGTTGCGGGTTTGGGTTCAATCTACATAAAGGACAACTGCACACTAACGATCCTCTTCGACGCAAACACAAAGACGATCTATGATGACTCAGTCCAGGCTTTCCCGACTCCAAGAATCTACGGGGATTTCAACAAGGCCATGGGACGGGGCGCCGATTGGAGTATGGCAGACGGTGAGGCTCTTACACTCGTGGATCAAAACGGAGACGGTATTTACACAGGCTTCTACGAGATCCCGAAGTATGAAGGATCGGGAAATGGATATATGATGGCAACGGTATTATCTACGAAATACGACACAACCTACTACATATTCGGCGCCTATGAACAATACCTGTTCGACGGAAATCCTGCCGGAATGGGAAAGGTTAGCTATCTGAAACCCGAAAAGGATACTATCTACGAATTCAGGTATGACTCAAATAGTCATTCTACAAGCATTGTCGAGTGTATCACCGATCAGATAGTTCAACTTCCGTCTCCAGTGATATACGGTGATTTCAACGGCTGGAACATAGAGGGACCGTTTGCAGTTCAGTTTGAGAGGACCGAAGAAGGCACTTACACGGTTGCTCACAAGTTCTCCGAGTACAAGGGCGATGGAGATGGCTATATGATACTTGTGTGTATTTCGAAGAAGTTCTATAACGATCAGTGGGGAATGAGATGGGGCGCCCATGAACAATACAAACTGGATGGCCAGGTCGCCGGTATGGGAGAATTCAGTTATTTGAAACCCGATAAAGACACTGTCTATCGGTTCACCTTTTACCCCGAGTCGAAAATTACAGAGGTTGAGCCGATACAATAAGGTGCTGCTGAAAAGGTACGCCTTTTTCTTACTAACGCTGATACTTTATCCAGATCGGGGCGCTGAAAAATCGCCTATTTCATAGTTGAAGCGCCCCATTGATTCAATCTTTTTGTCAATACCGGTGGACTTTGCGCATTTAAGACGAGAATCTCTTAGGTTGATGTAAAATTCGTAGTAGCCGCACATTGAAAGGGGAGATAGGTAGATGGCCAGGAAACCAGATTTTTCCATTATACTGAATACACTCAAAAGAAAAGATGAACAAGGTATTGTGCCTTTCTTTGAGCTCTTTGCCGACGATGAAATAATGGAAGAAGTTATGGGCTACAAACTTGCAAAAGTAGAAGAGGATCCCGACAGATACTTCGACCAGCTGGTCGGTTTCTATAAGGAAATGGGATATGACTACGTTCCCTTCTATCAGGCTCCCCGCTTTCCAACTCCCGATTACATCCATGGTGAAGACACGGCCACATACAGGAGAGAAAGCAGGAAGTGGATGAATGAAAAGGGTGGCCCTATCAAGACCCTGAAAGATCTCCAGGAAGCAGACTGGCCGAAGCCAGAGGAAGCTGTTGATTTCGACCTTTTCCGTAAGCTGGGAGACCACCTTCCCGAAGGAATGAAAGTAATTGGAGGTGCTTCCGGTGGGCCATTTGAGCACTCCAGCTTCCTGATGGGTGTCGAGAATCTCTCCATGGCCGTTTACGAGGATCCCGAGCTGGTCAACACTCTCATTGAGAAGATAGGCAATGTTCTTGTCGGAGCCGCGAAGATAATCTCTTCGATAGACTGCGTGGGAGCATACTGTTTTGGAGACGATCTCGGATACAAGACATCGACCATCTTCTCTCCGAGACATCTCAGAAGACTGGTCTTCCCATGGTACAAAGAAATCGCCAGCGTGGTACATGCAAACGGTAAACCCTTTATCCTGCACAGTTGCGGAAACTTAACCACTGTGATGGACGATATAATAGACGCCGGTGTCGATGCAAAACACTCCTTTGAAGACCAGATAATGCCTGTTACCGAAGTGAAGAGAAGATGGGGCAAGAGAATTTCGATTCTAGGAGGAATAGATGTTGATTTTCTGTGCCACGCCTCCATCGAGCAAGTGAGGAGTCGAACCCTCGCTACTCTTGAGCAATGCGCTCCGGGAGGCGGGTATGCTTTAGGCACCGGCAACACTGTCGCCAACTATATCCCGGTGAAAAACTACCTGGCAATGCTGGAGGCCGGAAATGAATTCAACTCTCGCTAGATACTTTGAACCGGTTTCCGATTCGGTCGGTTCATGGTAGAACGTGAGAAAAACATCTCAATCTTGAAAGGCATACCTTTCGAAATAGATGAGGCTTCGCTTGGTGAAAGCCTGCGAATCAGAGCCGGTTCTGAGGAAGAGTCTACTCTCAAAGAGCTCGTCGAGAAAGTCCGTGAGACTGCAAACCCAAAGGCAATCTACAGGACCTGCTTCGTCGACTGCGTAAACGGCGACGAAGTTACGATAGACGGGGTTCGTTTCGAGAGCCGTCTCCTGTCGAAAAAACTCCATTCGGTTGGCAGAGTCTTCCCGTTCGTCATAACTTCCGGACGAGAACTTTACGAGTACCCGATCGATCGCGCAGACTTTCTCAAGATCTTTCTCTGGGATAGCTTGCTGGAGCACGTACTCCATGAGGCAGCCGGATTCATGAGAAGGGAGATTTCAAGGAACAACCTGATCGAGAATCTAGTCTGGATGTCTCCGGGTTCGGGTGATGCGGAGATCTGGCCTTTACAGCAGCAGAAGGAGTTGTTTTCCTTGATTGGAAATGTGAGGGAGGAAATTGGGGTCGAGCTGAAAGAATCTCTTCTCATGATTCCGACGAAGACGATTTCGGGGATTGCCTTTCGATCCGAGAAGGATTACAGGAGTTGCATGGTTTGCAGAAGGATTAACTGTCATTACAGAAGCGCCATATGATGAGAAGCTGAGAAACTCTTTTGAATAGAATGGCCCATTCTCGCCGCCAGGAAAGAGCCAACTGCAGTGTAGCTCTCGAGTCAAGGGATAGGCTAGATGGAATCGAAGATACCGATGAGGAGAGAAGATAAATAATGAAAGAAGCTGTGCATAAGGTCATATTCCTGCCTTCGCAAAGAACGGTGACGGCAAAGAGAGGCGAGATTCTGCTCGATGTTTTGAGAAGGGAGTCGCAGCCAGTAAGTGCCATATGCGGGGGAAGGGGGAACTGCGGAAAGTGCAAGGCCCTTGTAGCTGAAGGAAGCGAGGCCTTCCCGCTCACCCTTACCGAGGCAAGACTTCTGACACGCGACGAGATTGCGGCCGGATACAGGCTGAGCTGCCAGTTCAAAGTCATGACCGATGTCAGAGTCAAAACGGAGGATCCGGTGTTGGATAATGAACTTTCCAAACCACCTCTTCCGAAGGCCTTGATGCGAGAGGTATCCCCATTGGTTAGACTCGAAGAGTTTTCTCTTTCAAAGCCGAATATCCATGACCAGGCTTCAGACTACTCAAGGCTTATCAGTGCTCTCGTTACAGAAAAACCCCGGATTGACAGACTGAATCTTCTTAGAAACCTCCCCCGCATCATAAGGGAGATAGATTACAGAGGCCGGGCCGTCATGTACGGAAGCGAAGTAATAGACGTACTACCATTCTCTGACGAAAGTGGGATCTTCGGTGTCGCTATCGACGTCGGCACTACAACTCTCGCAGTTTATCTGGCGGATCTCAAGTCGGGAGAGATTCTTGCTGTTCGATCTGCCCCAAATCCCCAGTCTGTATATGGCCAGGATGTCATTTCCAGGATAGACTACACAATTAAGAGAGCCGAAGGAATCGATGAACTGAGAGCGGCAGTTCTTACCACACTGAACAAGCTGATCGACGATCTTTGCAAGGAAAGCGCAGTATCGAAGGAAAGGATCTACGACACTTCGATAGTGGGAAACACTACGATGATCCATATTCTTCTCGGAATAAGCCCCGAGAGAATCGCCTCCTCACCTTTCATACCGGCATTCACCGGAGGAAAGGTATTCGAATCACGGGAACTCGACCTAGAAGAGTCCATTCCAAATTCGAAAATCTACATAATGCCTGGAATCTCTGCCTACGTAGGCTCGGATATAACGGCCGGTATTCTCTCGTCGGGATTCGTCGAAGATTCCGGCAACGTTCTCCTCGTAGACATCGGAACCAACGGAGAGATGGCCCTCAAAAAGGGCGACAGAATCTTCACCTGCTCCACCGCGGCAGGTCCTGCATTCGAAGGAGGCAACATAAGTCAGGGGACTATTGCCAGGTCGGGAGCGGTCGATCATGTGTGGCTCAACGGAAAAGACATCGGGTTCAGTACGGTGAATGGTTCGAAGGCTTCTGGAATCTGTGGTTCGGGATTGATAGACGCGATTGCCGTAATGATAGGTGCGGGTATTCTTACTGAATCGGGACGAATCAAAGGAGAGTACTTCGAGCTTGAAGGTCCTGCGGGTATAGTGCGTATAAACAAGAGAGATATTCGTGAAGTGCAGCTTGCAAAGGCAGCCATTCGAGCGGGAGTATCCATCTTGATGGACCGGGCCGGCATCGAGACACGAGACATCGACAGGATTTTACTTGCCGGAGCCTTCGGGAACTACATCGACCCCGAGAATGCTCTGCGAATAGGCATGCTTCCCAATGTCCCAGTCGAAAGAGTTTCACCCGTCGGAAATGCGGCCGGTCTCGGGGCAGTACTAGCAGTTCTGGACAGCGGGATTCGAGAGAGAGCGGAAAATCTTAGCAACAACATATACTACGTTGAACTATCTGGCAGAAAGGATTTCAACGAGATCTTCGTTGACAATCTTGCCTTGAGGGAGGGATGAGAAATGGCTTTCGATAGATCAATCATACCTTTGCTCGGCGCGCCGGGCGCAAGAATGACGGGAACGACGCTCAAAGAGAATCTCACAAATGCGGAAATCCAGTTTAGCTCTCTGACCAAGCTTATGGAGGAGTTTCAGCCAGACGGGATCTTTTTCATGATGGACCTGACGGTCGAAGCCGAGGCGTTGGGACTGGAAGTCGGCTTCCCCGAGGATGACAATCCCTACGTGAAGGAACATCCAATAAAGGGACCGGACGAGCTTTCCTCAGTGGTGAACTCCTGGAGCGGAATATCCGGGAGAATGGGGGTCTTCGCAGAGGTTGCGGATAAAATGGCAAGAGAATTGCCGGGAAAGAGGGGCAGCTACGTTATCGGTCCGCTCAGCCTAGCAGGAGAACTCGTTGGGGTTACAGACCTCTGTATGAAGCTGATAGAAGAGCCGGATTTTGCAGAGAGCGTAATTGACTTCTGCTCAAGGGTTGTAAGTGAATACTCGAGAGCGCTGATCGACCACGGCGCAGATATGATAGCCGTTCTCGAACCGACGGCGGTGCTTTTGTCTAAGAGACAGTTTAAACGTTTTGCGCTTCCCTATTTTGAAAGGCTAAGATCCGAGCTTTCAAAACCCTTGATTTATCACATCTGTGGAGACACGGAACACATAGTAGAACCTATGGGCGCCAGCGGCGCCTACGGATTGAGCCTTGACAGCATGGTGGACCTGAAGGCTGTAGCGGAGAAAATTCCCGAAGATGTTTTTCTTATAGGCAACATAGATCCGGTTAAGGTCTTTCTTCAGTCAAATGAAGAGGAAGTCGAAAGAGAGACTGCAAAACTTCTCGAGAAAATGAAGGCCGTTCCCAACTTCATCTTGAGTTCAGGCTGTGACATCCCACTGGAGACACCTCCAGAGAACATCTCCGCCTTCTTCAGAGCCGGCAGGAATTATCGTTCGTAGCAGAACGTCTCAAGTCTAGAACAAGAGCAGTTTCTTCAGCGGGTATTATTGAGAACCGTATTCGTATGCGCACTCGAAAAGTCTGAAGATCTTTTCGGGTGGTACTTCGGCCTGAATGTTGTGGATGGGAGAAAAGACAAAGCCTCCCCCAGGAGAAAAAATGTCGATGCGGCGGCGAATATCCTCCTCAAGGTCCTCTAGTGTTCCGAAAGGCAGGACGTGCTGTGTATCGCATCCCCCTCCCCAGAAGACGATATCTCTTCCAAATTCATTCTTAAGCCTTTCCGGCTCCATATTCTTCGCGTTGGTCTGAACCGGATTCAGTATCTGAACACCGACTTCTATGAAATCTGGTATGAAGGTATAGACAGACCCGCAGGAGTGAAGAAAGATGTAAAGATCGGATTTCTTCCTGTGAATGAAGTCGCACAGGATTTTGAGTCTAGGTTTGAAGATAGATCTGAAAATTCGTGGCGAAATCGCGGTGTTCTCCTGGGTGCCGTAATCGTCGCCGATCTGAATAATATCTATATCGTCTCCCAGAACAGAGAGATACTTCTCCAGATCTACAAGATAGGTCTCGAGAAGCCGGTCAAGAAAGAACTCCATGAGAGACCGATCGGTAATGAGCCTCTCCATGAACTCCTGGTACCCGAACATTGAATGGCCGGCCTCAAGGAAGTTCCCCCCGAAAGCCCCGATCACGGCGCAGTCTGTCGATTCGCGTATTCCCGTGAGCTGAGCCTTCAAAAACGCGATTTCCTCGCCGGTCAATCTTGGCAAAACAAGGGCCGAGATCTCCTCTTTTCTCCCGGCATGGGCCAGGGGAAAGTAACTCCTGTCGAAGTAGTGGCCGCCTCTGGGCATTGTCGCGACTTCGACACCGTCCCTCTCGATTACGAGCGAACCGTCCTCCTTCGCTTTCGGGTCGAATCCATCTGGAAAGAGGTATCTCGACCCATCATCGAAGATGTCTCGCCCTTTCCAGGAATCGATTCGAGTTCCAAAGCCTCCATTCAGTCTCTTGAGTTCAATCGCATCGGAATGGACTTCTCTCCTGATCTCCTCATCCACAAAGGCAAGCATCTGATGAACATCGAAAACCCTTACTGGAAGATCACAGTAACCAAGATAGTCGGCGAGTTTTCTGTAAGCCTTGACATGAATGCCGGTCGACCTCATTCCTCCCAGATCGATTGGAACACGATCAGGTTCGCAGTGTTTCAACGTTTTCAACACTCTATCTCGTGAAGTCATCTGGTTCCTCTCCTTTTAAATCTTTGTCCCCCTGAGATTCCACGAATCAATTATGCCTGAGATAGACTATATTGCGTCACTACTCCAGGATATACAAGGAGGGTTCATCTCTAAGCGCATAGTAGCAGGAACGAATGAGCGGTCAGTTTCTGAGACATCTTCTGAAGAACGTACAGCAACTCCCTGATTATTGCAAATCGACCCTAGCAGCTCAAATCTAAATAGAAAAGCAATATAGTGATTTTGATCAATTTGGCCAAGCTCAGCCGATCAAGTATAGCGAAGGCTCTATCAGTCTCTTCTCGCTCTTTTTGGCAATAGCTGGAGTCGTCTCAAAATATCATTCGCTATTCGGTGATGTACATGTCGATTTGCTTTTAATTTCAAACTTATTTAGTTAACCTAGTGGGTTTATTAACGAAATACATGTGACTCTTCCGAAGCAAATTCAGCTCACATTCTTATTCTTCTTAATCTTCTAATCGAAAGATAATGTCGTTCAGTCGTGAAGTAGACTCAAACAATAGAGATGCTGACTTCATATGCCACTGGAATGGCAAAGCATGGCGGTGTTCAAAATGCTTTTGAAAAAGAACCGTTTTGTCTTGCTGCCAGCAGTTTTCCTTATCCTTTTGCTTTCTGCGTGTCCATTCAACCCGCCAAACAAAGTTCCTGTTTGGTTTCTTCCGATAGGAGATCAGATTGTGGAAGAAACCAAGACTCTGGAAATTCTGCTTACAGACCACATTTCAGATGAAGATGGCGACATTTTAAGCTTCTCGGTAACTGGAAAGGGAAGCGTAGTTGGCGCTCTATATTCCTATACTCCGGGCATCGGCGAATCTGCAATTGAATTCGAGGAAGAAGCGGTATACCCAGTTACGATCACTGCAGACGACGGAAAGGGCGGAACGGCAAGTGAAAGCTTCAACGTCACCGTTATGTCCACGAACAGACCTCCAAACTGGATAACGATTCCAAATAAAACTGTGCAGGAGGGTTCCACTCTTACAGTTCTGCTTACAACCTACGCCAGCGACCCAGATGGAGATGTTCTTACATTCGATATTCTTGAAGGTCCCGGTGAGATCAACGGAAACAACTATGAGTACTCTCCCTCCTATGAGGAAGCCGCGGTAAGGTTTGAAGAAGCAGCAGTCTATAGTGTTGTGCTAAGAGCTGTTGACTCAAAAGGAGCAGAGGCGACGACAAGTTTTTCTGTAACCGTTACCAATAGTAACAGAGTTCCCGTATTATCGATCCCTTCCCCACAATATGTTACAGCCGGAACGACATTATCTCTGGACATCTCCACATTCGCAAGTGATCCCGATGGAGATTCGCTTACCTTCTCCAAAGTCGCTGGTGTTGGAGCTGTGGCCGGTAGCACCTTCACTTATTCTCCGTTGTTAAGTGACTCAGGAACAAGAAACGCGACGATCAGAGCAAATGATGGGAATGGAGGCCAAACCGACCAAACATTCGATATAATCATCAATCCAAGTGGAATAAACAACCCACCGAATACCCCTTCGAATCCCAACCCTGCCAGTGGGGCACTTACACAGCCAGCCAATCTTACACTCTCTTGGATCGGCGGAGATCCTGACGGCGATGCGGTTACATATGACGTGTATTTCGGTACCTCTCCAACGTCTCTTGTGTTCAAAACAAACAGGAGTACGACTACTTACCCTACCGGTGCACTGAGCAGTTCAACTTATTACTACTGGCGCATTGTTGCGATAGACAGTAAAGGAGCCACAAAGACCGGCCCTGTCTGGAGTTTTCGTACTGCGCCAACAAAAGCCTTTGAAGAGACTTTTGAGACATATTCTACAGGAACTATTACAGGTTCATTCGGGAAATGGCACTACATTGAGTCTGGTAGTGTGCCCAATCCTTTCATTACAACGATTAGCAGTCACGGCAAAGTCATCGGCTTCTACGGTGGAACCGGGGGTTACTCCGTGGTCTACACTTCATCGGTGAAACCCATAAAGCTTGGCTATCTAGAATACGACATCAGGTTGAGTTCCTCCACAGCACCCAAATGGGGCTGGATTGCGCCAAACAACACTAATGCATTCACAGGAATAGGATACTTAGGAGGAAGCCAGGCAATAATCTGCTGGACAAATTCAGGTGGTTCTTACCATTCCGAGAAAGTGATGAATATCTCACCTGGAGTTTGGTACAAAGTGAAGGTTGTCTTCAATCACACAACGGGAAATGCGGCAGTATATGTAGATGGCACATATAAAAGGAGTTTCGTCTATGGCGCAGTATTTGCCGGAACAAATGGAGTCAGGATGACAACGAGCAATGGTTTCTTGTCATATATAATGTTCGACAATATTAGCCTGTGGGCAACGGATGCAGGGTATGTGCCATGACGAGAAACCCTCTTCTACTGATGCGAGGTGAAATAGCGAATTCCCAAGATTGACTCTAAATGATCTCCTCGCTCTTGAGAAGATAAAGGTAGTTTCTTATGAGTTCTCTGGAATTCTTTGCTATGCAAAATGGGTCTCTGGTTTTCCACATCTTGGTTGCCAGGACGGGATATCGTTCTGGCAACTTTCTGAACTTGAAACTCTCCTGCAGCCCTTAGAAGTAGTCATGGTTAACGTAAGTACAGTTCAGAAGGCAAAGAGCGGTTTTCATTTCTAGCAGGGTCTCTATTACTGCGCAGTAAATATCCTCGTATCTCTTCCTTGCGATGCAGGAGAAGATTCTCCCGCTCGACTCGAATACGAGCTCCGAGAGATTCTCCTTCAAGGCCCTCCTGAACTTCTCTTCACAAACCCGGCGAGCGAGATCATAATACTGCTCGGGCTTCGATGCATCGCCCTCCAGTACGACAAGGTTCTTTACGAGTCCAGCATAGAATGGCCATTCAACTCCCGGTTCCTCGAGTATTCCGCAGAGTTTCTTTTCAGTTATCGAATTTGTAGTGATCGGGACCAAGCCTTCCAGAAAGGCTTTCTTGGGAACCTCTTCCCTTGTTATCATAAGCATTTCTAGGTCGGACCAGTGAGTATCGGTCCCTCTTGAGGTGGAACCATACAGGCAGAAGCAAATCAGATTATCCTTCATCTCTCTCGAAAGCCTCCCGGAAATCTCCAGAGCCAGGTTGTACCTCTCCTCATGTGTCAAGTGATCTCCACCTTCTTATTCTCCAAAACCGTCCTCTCTGAGATTTCTTCACAGATCATAGACTGTTAAGGAGGATTTCTTTCGGATTGTCATGGAGAAGCCGTTCCGCGATTCTTACCGCCTGTGAAACAGTAAGAATTCTATCTCCTATCTTCTCCGCAAGAACCCGGGCGATGTTTTCTCTCGCGATCTTTAAATGTCCGTAGATCGCGTCAACGATTGCATAGTCCCCGCCAAAACCGGATATCTTGTTGAACGGCACCGAGTCCAGAAAATTGCTCAAAGCGTTCCGTGCAGAAACAGGCGATATGATGTGAGACCAGCACATGTCGATGAAGACGTTTGGATAGGTCTTGGCAAGGGCCGCAGTCACTCCCCAGTAAGGATATCCTATGTGAAAGAGATCAAATTTCACGCGCGGATATTTTGAAAAGAGATTTTCCAGTAGTTCGGGATTAGAATTGCTCAGTATTCCACGATTGCCTTCGAGAAGCCCGGTGTGAAACTGAATGAAAATACCCCGTTCATTTGCCGCTGAAAGTATGTGATGCATCACATAATCCTGCACTATTTCGGGAATCAAGAGGTCTCTGTTACGATCGGGACTTCTTCTTCCCCTTTCTTCAAGAGCCTTACGAAACGCAGTTGCAGCATCGTCTAGACTTACTTCTTCGAATCTAATCGGCCTGTGATAGGCCAGAACGCTCTTCAGACCGACGATGCCGTTCGAAATATTCTCGTCTAACTCCAATTCGAAGACCTCGAGCCAGTCTTTGAGCGATCTGATTTCTACGGCATAGGTCTCCTCCAGCCAACCAACTATATCGAATTCCGGAGGCATAGGAATTATGTAGTTTTGTGGCTGCCAGACCCTTCTGAAAAGGCTCCTGTCACACTCGAATCGGCCGGTCCATGGATCAATTATCGCGAGTTCTATGTTACATAAATCCTTCAGGATCTCTTTCAAGTGTCCCGGTCTGTTTGCCTCCCCGAACTTCTTTCCTAGCTCCTCTATTGTTGAACCCCTTATTCCGTCGATCCCGTATATCTCTCTTACCGAATCATCGAGCGCCCTGCCGTAACCGGTGTGCCTGCAGAACTCCCAGTGACGTTCGATAAGTTCCCATCGCCTGACTAGATCCCTCTCACTATCTCTAGCGACGGCCAGAACCTCCGGGTCGAGCCCCGAAGAGAGCAGGTCGGAGCTCATGTAGTGAATGAGAAACTCTTGAAGAACATCGTTGCGCCCCTGGAGCAAATCTTCCGAATGGACCAAGTGTTCATGTGTGTCGATCACCGGAACCTGCCTTATGTAATCTAGGATCTCTTTATAGTCTTCCATTTTCTTTCCCGATTCCATATCTACGGATTGCTGAAGCGACGATCCTGTTAATGAGATCTTCGTAGCTCCACCCTCTGGCTTCGGCCATCTTAACGATATCGGAGTAGTCCGGTACAAGAAGAGGAAGGGAATTGACCTCCAGGAAGTAGATCTTACCTTCGTCGTCGATCTTCAAATCGATACGACAATAGTCTTTTAGGTCAAGCACCTGGAAGACCCTCATCGAAAACTCGCTTACAACCTTTTCCTCTCTCCTTGAGATCTTTGCAGGGCAGATGTAATTCGTCTCGTCACCGTGGAACTGTTTCACCCTGTAGGAATAGAAGGTTTCAAGGTGATCTGGCAGTGACGAAAAATCTATTTCCATGATCGGGAGGACTTCACTGTTAACAATCCCGACGGTGAACTCCCTTCCTTCAATGAATCTCTCAACAAGAGCGGCCTGTTCAAATCTCTCGTGAATACGTGAAACCGCTTTCTGCATGTCATCAACGCTTTCCACAACCGAGTCCTCCCAGATGCCCTTTGCGCCTCCTTCCTTAACGGGTTTGACGATCGCCGGACTGAACGGCAGGTTGTCGGCAGTTTCTCCGGGACGTACCGAAAAGAATTCGGGAGTGGATATTCCACAGGCCTTCATGATTAACTTTGTGAGCGTCTTGTTTATACAAAGAGCGTTGGCCGTAGTGCCCGAGCCGGTGAAGGGTATGCCCAGAAGATCCAGGACGGCCGGAAGATGGACCTGCCTCTCGGTATTGCCCATGGCGGTAGTGAGATTGAATACGAGATCGGTGCCTCTAAGTCTGCCGACAGCATCGATCTCAAATGGTCTCGAATCAACTTCGAAGCTCTTCTCAAGCGAGTTCACGACACTATTGACCATCTTTTCATGATGAAGATCGAGCGGCGCATCATGAACGACAGTAATTCTCATAACATTCCTCCTTGGTATATCTTAGAAGTATCACTACAAAAGAATTGTACACACTCCAGATTTTTGACTTTTAAAATGAGTATCACTGGAAGGGAAAAACCAGTCTAGAAAGTATGTTAGACTGTTATATATGTTGCTGATAATGCGCATCGCCTTAAGTCGTAACGTTTAGTATTTCTTCCCTATCGAATTCTCTGGCAACGGCAAGTGCCCTTCCTCCGTACCATATGGAAGATCTCCCCTGCGCCCTATCTCTGCCGACAATTCCAGTCGCCATTGGATTTACAAGATAGCGAATCTTCTCTCTACCTGATGATGCCTTGATCGGCCCGTCACGAAACCATATCCTCTCCTGCGTCGAGTCACTCAGTCTTCCCTTCCACAGGGCAAAGTTGCACGAAGGAACAAGAACTGCCTCACAACCTGAGGCATCCAATTTCTCTATTTCACTCTGGAAGAACATGTCGTAGCAGATTGCAATGCCAATTACTCCTATCTCCGTGTGCACGACGTTAAGCTCTTGCTCTCCTCTGGAAAAGATAATGGAACTCTCGGCCTTGGTTAAATTGTGCTTGAAAGCCCTTGCTACAACCTTTCCCGAAGGGTTGAAGAAGTAGGCGAGGTTGTATAGCTTATCGCCCCGGATGAATCTCCCTTTCTCCGATTCCGTGTCGACAATCGGAAGCAGTATCGAAGGCGCAAGAAGATAGGCTCCAAATTCCTTTGCCACGCTTTGAAAGACATCATGATAGTAAGCTTCGATCACAAGAGCGTCCCTCAGAAAAGCCTTCTTGAGGGGGTTGAAGGAAAGCCCCATATTCTTGATCGCATATTTGACAAGAGTCTTTGCCGTCGTCTCCTCAAAGCTCAGCTTCCTGAAGGATGGGTAGAGAAAGGTCGCAAAAAACTCCGGGAAGACCACAATGTGGTTCCTTCCCTTCCATGTCAGAGAGGCCTCGGCTATATAGTCCCTCATCTTTCTGCGAAATACCTCTTCTCCAAATGAATCCTGATCGAACCAGACCTGTATTGCAGTAAGATCAGTGTCTTTCATGACGCGAGCTTAACAATGATCAGAATTAGACCAATAACCAATAAGATCGGCAGGAAAACAACTACCAGACCTGCTATTGCAAATATTACTATCATTATCACTCCCACGCCGGCCACAATCATTATCAACGCAGGGAAGAACCTAATCGCAAGATAAAGCAGGAACAATGCGCCGACGATGGCTAGAAAAGTGTTCAAGAGATCACCTCCGTTCACTGGTCATTGACAGTATAACGCATAGACTATATAATTCTCTAGGCAATGAAGCTTGCCTTGGAGAACAGTCCTCCAGAACCGCCACCAGCTGATAGCTTCTACCAAATTCGCAGTCTGGTTCTGCTTGACTCTGGAGGAACATATGATTCTAAGCATCTCCCTTATAGTGATTCTCTCGATCGCAGTACTTTCACTCTTTGAAAGAGTTCGTCTTCCCGGTCTTATAGGCCTGGTATCGCTTGGAATAGCTTTGGGACCCGGTGTAATGAATCTAATCGACGAATCATTGCTCTCAATTTCCGATGAAGTCCGGCTGCTAGCACTAATAGTCATACTTATGCGAGCCGGTCTCGGATTGAACCGGAGAATTATCAAGAAGATAGGGCCCCTGGCTCTTCGTCTTAGTTTTCTTCCCGGTCTCTTCGAAGGTTTCTCAATCATGGTAGTGGCTCACTTCCTGCTGAATCTCAGCCTCATTCAAGGCGGAATGCTAGGCTTCATAATTGCGGCGGTGTCGCCTGCGGTAGTAGTTCCCGAGATGCTAAGACTGAAAGAAAGGGACTTCGGAAAGAGAAATGAAATACCTTCTACAATTCTAGCGGCAGCTTCAATAGACGACGTCGTGGCCATTACACTCTTTACAGTGTTTTTGGGAATTGAAGGAGGACAGGACGTCAGTATCGGAATGTCTTTTCTTATGGTGCCGGTAGAGATTGTTCTCGGAATATCTCTTGGGGCGATAATTGGGTTTCTCTTCAGCTTGCTGTTCAAGAGATTCCATATCAGGGACACCAAGAAGGTTCTCTTGATCCTATCTGTTGCATTCGTCTTCCATAAGCTCGAGGAAGTACTCCCGGCAGCAACTCTCCTGGGAGTGATGGCGATAGGTTTCGTACTTCGAGAGAGACTTCCGGTAGCCGCCGACAGGATTGCGGGGAAGATGGAGAGAATCTGGGTTGTCGCAGAAATATTCTTATTCGTTCTGGTTGGCGCAAGTGTCAACATAAGTGCGATAGGCGACTCCTGGCTTATGGGACTGCTCGTAATTCTACTTGGGCTCATATTTAGAAGCGCAGGAGTTCTGGCGGCCACTCTCGGTTCGAAACTGGATATCCGCGAAAGACTCTTCTGCATGATTTCCTATCTGCCCAAAGCCACAGTTCAGGCTGCAGTTGGAGGAATACCCTTAGCAATGGGAGTAGCTTACGGAGATGTGATACTCTCGGTTTCGGTTCTATCGATCCTTACAACGGCCCCCCTTGGCGCCATTGGCATAAGACTCGCTGCAAGAAGGTTTGCGAAAACCAGTTGAGAGAATCCATTCAGTTTTCTCTTCGACCATCTTTCTCGTTATATGCAAATGTAAAGACTGTTCTAGATTCGTCAGAAGCCGTCGGCTATCCTTTACCTAGTTACGTTAAAATTAGAATTGAGTCGTCTTCCTTCAGTTTTCTTTTCTTCGCCGCATCTTTCTGCCGGAACGATTCTGCTCGAAAAAAATCGCTTGCATTTCTATTTGGTGATAGGGCGGGGTCACGGCTCGTAAAGAACCCACAGCAACACGATGTGAATTTCCAGAGCGGTATTCGAATTTATCAAGCGGAATTATCTTATGAGACTCCCCTGTTCCTCCAGTTGACAACCACTATACCGGCCGAAACCAATACGAGGGCAAATGCCATGTACGGATTTAGAACCTCTCCCGGAATAAAGGCTGCCGAGAGAAAGACACCGGCCACCGGGATCACGAAACGAAACATAGTGATCTCACCGGCTTTGTGAAAGCTGAGAATCGCATACCATAAGGAAAAGGCTATGGCCGAAAGAAACATAGAATATACCAGAAGGAGATTTCCCTTCAGTGTGAAAACAAGCGAATCCTCTTTCATCCCGGGAAAGCCTGCAATCAGGAGAAGAAAGCCGCCGATCGAAAGCTGCCATCCCGACACGAGAAAGGGAGATCGCCTAGCTGACATCCATTTGGCATACATGGTGCCGAATGCACCGATAGTCGCCGCGATCAACATGAATCCGTCTCCCAGAAATACGAAGCTCAAAGTAAAGCCGACTTCAAAATTTGCAAGGAATACACCGGCGAATCCCAGTATCATCCCAATTGTCTTTTTCCAGCTCAAACGGTCATTCTTGTATATGTAATGGGCAAGAAGAATAACGAGAAAGTTCTCTCCCGCCATTATTATCGAAGACTTCATACCCGTTGTGTAGCTCAGCCCGTTATAGAAGAAGAAATATAGCAGAAAAGTCTGCAGTATCCCGAGCGCCAGCAAATGGAGGTAGTCCTTCTTCGCGAATCTTGTTATACCCTTTCTACCAAGGGGTATTGAAAGCATGAGCACCATGATACCGGCCCCCAGAAACCGAATTCCCGCAAAGACAAGTTTGGCTGAAACGTCGTCCGGAGCTATAGACATTTCCTCGTAGCTTAGTTTCAGCAC
>Ga0116182_1001936_pt1 | contig 20907 bp, 16 predicted proteins | sample AD_UKC077_MetaG_FD_89805 | JGI IMG/M metagenome (GOLD analysis project Ga0116182, IMG submission 89805) | Active sludge microbial communities of municipal wastewater-treating anaerobic digesters from USA - AD_UKC077_MetaG | ecosystem: Engineered > Bioreactor > Anaerobic > Digestate | place: USA...
ACATTGATCGTTCCTCCTGCCTTCTTGATCGCTTCGACCGTAGCCCGCTTCGCCAGCTCTTCGATGAGCTGCAGACGGAACTCCTTGCTGGCCCGCCATGAGGAGCGCGGGTTTACATCTTCAAGCACCGCTTCGCCGATCCGGTCGATGAGGGCTTTGGTTATCGTTTCACCCTTGGCGAGCTCTTCCACCTTGGGCGTGCGGATTGGAATCGGAGCGGCGACTCCGAATGCGATTCGGAGCTGGTCGATTGACTGTTTGTCCTTGGCAAGCTTCACGTTCACCGAACAGCCGAGAGTGGCGATGTCCATCGCTTTGCGCATCGAGTATTTGATGTAGTGACCGTAGGTGTTTTCCCAGCTGGCCTTGGGAATACGGATGCCCGCAAGAAGTTCGGTAGGACCGAGGTCGACTTTTCCGAACCCGAGGTTGAAATCCGCATATGGCAGGATTCTCGTTCCTTCCGTTGAAACGATCTCCAAAACCGCATCATATGCCTTCAACGTGATCGCCGAGTCGGCGGAGGGGACACCGTTGCAGATGTTTCCCCCGATCGTTCCGATGTTTCGGATCTGAGGTCCGCCGATCGTATTCACCGCTTCCCCGAGGACCGGGAGGTGTTCCTTGATGACCGGATGCATCGCCACGTCGGTGAAACTGGTGAGCGGACGGATGAGGATCGAACCATCCTCCTCCAGGCAGATTCCTCTCAGTTCATCGAGCATATAGATGTTGATCAGATCGACTCCCGCCAGACGTCCTTCGCGGATTTTTATGAGAATATCACTGCCGCCGGCCAGAAAGAGCGCCTCGGGGTGGTTTGCTTTGAGCTTGAGGGCTTCGGCGACGGATGTCGCCTCATAGAGGGTTTTGAAGTTATACATGCTCGCTCCTTTGCTTGATCATCCCCGCCTCGACGAATGAGTCGAAGAGCCGTTCGGGGTGGAGGGGATTGGAGTTGATCGAAACCCCCGTTGCATTGAGGACGGCGTTTCGGATCGCCGGGGCTATGGGGATCGTCGGCGGCTCGCCCAGGCTTTTGTTGCCGTAGGGACCGGTCGGATCATCCGTTTCCACGAATGCTGCATGGAGGGTCGGAGTATCCAACGGCGTCATCAGCTTGTAATCAAGGAGATTGCCGTTGAGCATTCGTCCCGTTTTGGGGTCGAACTTGTGGTATTCATATAATCCGTATCCCAGCCCCATGCTCATCCCGCCATGAACCTGCCCGCGGGCCGTCGTCTGGTTGATGATCCGTCCGCTGTCATGGACGTTGATGATATCAAGAATCTTGATCTGACAGAGGGGAATATCGACCTCGATTTCCGTGAAGCAGACTCCGAACGCATAGGTATTGTCACTGCAGTGGTGGGTCTCCTCGACGGCGATGTGGTTGGAGTTCGTCAGGCTGTAACACGATTCCATCGCCACATCTTTGACGGTGATCAAGACGATATCGGTGTTCTTCCGCACGATCTTGTTGTCAACGATATCAAGATCCATCGGATCCTTGTTCGTCATCAGGGCGGCATATTCAAGAATCTTTCGCTTCATCGATTCGGCGGTCTTCTTCACCGCCATTCCGGATACATACGTCTGTCTCGATCCGTATGCTCCGGTGTCGTACGGAGTCACGTCGGTATCCTGTTTGCTGACAAGGTGGACTTTATCCAAGGTGACGCCTACCGTTTCAGCGGTCATCATTACCCATACGGTATCGGCGCCCTGGCCGATCTCGGTCGCTCCGACCTGGACTTGCATCGACCCGTCCTGATTGAGGATCATCCGAACCGCGGAGGTCTCGAGACTGATCGGATAGACGCCGGTCTTGTAGCAGAAGATCGCCATCCCGACGCCGCGGCGGATCGGACCGCTTTGATCTGCATAGGCAAGGCGTTTCCTTGAATAATCCAGATGCTCTTCGCCTTTTTCGATACACTCCGCCAATCCGGTGGAGTGGCAGGTGATCGTCGTCGGTCCATCCACGTAGCCCAGGCGCATCATGTTTTTTGTTCGAAGCAGGAGGGGATCGAGCCCCGTTTCCTTGCTGATGTCATCAATGTGCGACTCCAAAGCGAAAGCGACTTGAGGAATTCCGTACGCTCGCATCGCTCCGGCGGTGGGCATGTTGGTATATGCGGTGATCGCTTTGCCCCGGATCGCTCCAACCGGGTACATCATTCTGAACGCGTTCGCCGCGTTCGCCGCCAGAGCATGGCCGTGGGAGGCGTAGCCGCCCTGGTTGGAGTAGACCGTCAGTTCGCGGGCGGCGAAGGATCCGTCCTTCCGAACATAGGTGGTCAGATCGAAGGTCATCGCATGGCGGGTTCGGGTGCACTCGAATGTTTCCTCCCGAGTATAAGCGAGCCGGACCGGTCTTCCACCGACCCGAGTGGTGAGGTAGGCGTTCAGCGGCTCGGTAAGAGCGTCCTGGCGATTTCCGAATCCGCCGCCGAGATACGGTTTGATGACCCGGATCTTTCCCCACTCGACTCCGAGGGCTTGTCCGACCATCCTTCGGACGAGGTGTGGAATCTGCGTTCCGCTTACAATGACGATTTTTCCCGCTTCTTTGTAGGCGAACGAGTTTGCCGGCTCGATGTGGCAGTGGGAGACCACCGGGCAGTCATAGGTGCCGGAAATCCTGGTCAGTCCCTTTTCCTTGATCGCTTCTTCAAAATCTCCGATCTCGTATGAGGTCTTGTTGACGATATTGTCCGGCCGCTCTTCGTGGAGGGGAAAAGCGGTGTTTGCCAAGGATTCCTTCACGTCCAGGATCACCGGAAGTTCCTCATAGACGACTTTAATCTTTCGAACCGCTTCAATGGCGGCAAGTTCCGTTTCGGCGATCACCGCCGCGATATCATCGGAGTAGCAGCGGACTCGGGTGTTCAGCAGCTTGCGATCAGAGATGTCTTGTTTGGCCGGAACATTCGACCATGGGTGGCCGGCCGTAGGATATTGGATATCCGGAACATCAAAGCAGGTAACGATGTCTACGACTCCTTCAACCTTCCACGCTTCGCTGAGATCGAACTCTCTGACCCAGCCATTGGCAATCGTGGAATGAAGCACTTTCGCTTCAAGGGCATGAGGCGGAAGGAGATCGGAGGTGTATTTTGCTTTACCGGTTACTTTGTCAAACGCATCGACTCGATCAGGTGAAGAACCAATAATCTTCATGCAACCCTCCTTGCACCCTGACATCCGTCATGCGGCCTGCAAAGAGTCGGGACAGGTAGAAGACAGAGTGCTTTTTTCCTCCCTCCATAATACAACAGATTGCAACAAATTCAAGATAATACGAAAAAACCTGACAACAATCAGGAGGGATGAATAACCTCTCATCTGTGAGATGTGATGTAGGAATGACCGCTACCGTCAACACCCATGGCATCGTTTCGTGAATGTACTAAACAGAAACCAAATCACCGGCAAAGACTATTTTGTCTTTACCAAGGTTTTTAGCCTGATACATCGCCAGATCCGCTTGGTTGAGCAGGTATTCAAGAGGATCTTCTACGCTGCATATTGCAAGATTGATGGAGCTGATTCCGATTGAAAGGGTCGGGTTCAGCCCTTCTTTCGCCACGATATGCAGTCGATCGTAGATCTTGTTCGAAAGGCGTGAGGCAAGACCCGATAGATCCTGTTCCGTCGTCATGACGACGAACTCGTCGCCGCCGAGACGGCCTGCAATGATGCTCGGTGAGGTCAGCGTCAAAAGCGCTTCACCCATCGTCTGAAGAATCAGATCACCGTAGGCGTGACCGTAGGTGTCGTTTATGGCTTTGAAGTTGTCGAGGTCGATCATGATCGCCGCAATACGTAAAGTAGGGTTGGCGTGGATAAGTTCCTTGCTCCGAAAGAAAAAGGTATGACGGTTATACAGACCGGTGAGCGAGTCGCGTTGGGCAAGTATTTGAAGTTGTTGATTCAACAGCTGTTCCTGGGTGATGTCACGAAGCGTCACAATGATCGCCTGGCAGAATTCGGAATTATGGTCCAAGACGAAACTGAGGCTGATATCGTAGACCAGACCTTGGATATGCGCGTGGATTTTTGAATCCGCGTTTTGAGGGTTTTCGACGCATTGGGTCAATTCGGCGATTCCCAGCTCATCGACCGATATTCCAATCGAATTACGACCTAAATAAAACAGTGTTGCCGCCGAATGGTTGAAATCGATCAACCGGTTTTGCGAATTGAAGATCAAGACCGCTTCATCCAGATTTTCAACGATTTGCTCACGGGTGACGGGAACCAGATCCAATAGAAAGTTTCGGTAGAGGATGATGTAGAAGAAAACACCGCTGATCGTCAGCGTCGCCGTTGAAAGGTTGAGACCTTTGATCGGGCTGATGTTGAAGTTGTAAAGCAGATTGGTAAGCCCCGGGAGCAGGAGGACGAAGGTGATAAGGAGTTTCTGAAGCCGATAGTGGGGTTGGTTGTTTCCATAGTTGCGCCAAAGAATGATGATCGAGATGAGAGCCATGAGGTAACTGAAGGGAAGAAAACCATAATAGAAGAGCGGGCCGTAGTGAAAATTCACCATCGGAAAGATTGAGGTGGTCTCGATCGTGGGGATCCCCCAGAAGACGTTCGGTTGAGGAACAAGAAAAATGAAGATGAGAAAAACGATGGGAGGAATCGATGAAACGATGAAGAGCCATTTGCTGAACCGGTAGGATGACAGTTCCACGACAAGAGCGAGCCATGCGATCGGCAACCAGACGATGCCGATATACTGGATTTTGGCGTAAAAAAGTTTCAGCTCGATCGTGGAGACCATGAATTCAAGGATGAGAAAGAAGTTCCACAGAAAGGCGGTGAAAAGAACCCAAAGTATGCGCCTTGCCAATGGTAAGTGAATGCGCGGCAGCTGAGCTGCCATGAACATGAGGAGCACGACCGTACTGACGATGTAGAGCCAAAGGTGGGGAACATACATGTAGGTGCTCTGCATTGCTACCTCCGTTTACAAAGAAGCATACCCATTTAATTGACTGAAAGTAAATGGGTTCTTTATTCTTTAAGATGCAGGTTTATTGAAAAAACTTCCTCCTCTGCAGGGATCGAGGGGGCTGCGCCGGGGCGGCTCACCACCAAAGCCGCCGCAAGCGAAGCCACCCTGAGAGCTTCTTGAGGGTCGTTTGTCTTGGCCAAGGTCGCTATGAAGTAGCCGGTGAAGGTGTCTCCCGCCGCAGTGGTGTCCACGACATCCACATCAAAAATCCCGTGCTCAAGGATCTTTCCATCTTCACGGTCAAGATGGAGAGCCCCCTCTTCGCCGAGGGTAAGAACGATCTTCGCTTTGGGGAACTTCGAAGAAAGGGTGCGAAGCAGCTCTTTGGGAGGCAGTTCGGATCCGACGATGTCCATAGCCTCTATTTCGTTCAAAATGAATATGTCAACCAGTTCCAAGGGATAGGCAAGCAGCTTTTGATCGATCGGGGAGGGGTTCAGCACGATGATCATTCCTATTTCCGCCGCTTTGGTGATGATCGAGGGGATGAGGTTGATCTCATTCTGAAGCAGGAGATAATCACCGGAAGAAAAATATCGAAGCGTCTCTTCGATCTGCTCTTCGGTAATCGTCTGGTTGGAGCCGCCGTACAGGATGATGTTGTTCTGGCCGCTCGTCTCTCGTTGGATGACGGTGTGTCCCGACAATCCTTCGACCATTCGGACGAATCGGGTGTCCACTCCGCTCTCTTGGAGCATTTCAAGAAGCAGCTCTCCCTCTTCGCCGATGGAGCCGGCGTGAAAGGTTCTGATTCCTGCTTTTGCGAGGGCGATCGATTGATTCAAGCCCTTGCCTCCGGGATAGATCGTTCGATTCGTCGAAGCGAGCGTCTCTCCCGGGCGAAGAATGTGCGGTACGTCATAGACGTAATCAATATTCAATGATCCGAAGCACAACGCCTTCATCATGGTCCCCTCCTTTAGAACGTATCCTATCAAAGAAAGGCGAGGAACTCTACCAAGAAGGCTCTACAATATCGATTTTCTCCTGCAGGGTGATTGTTCCGAGGATCGTCCTCTTTCTTGCTCCGGTGGCGAGCGGGAAGTTGGCCGGTCGCTTGTTCAATGATTCATGGGCAAGGAGGGCGAACGCCATCGCTTCTCGTCCTTGGTCGGGGACGCCATACGCCTCACCGGTCACTATTTCACGGTCGAGGTAGGATTCGAGGTAGGAAAGGAGCGTTTTGTTTCGGGCACCGCCGCCACTGACGACCACTCGGTCGAGACCGTGTTCGGGCATGATGAAGCGCTTGTAGCTGTCGGCGATCGAATAAGCGGTGAATGCGGTGGCCGTCGCGATGAGATTTTCGAACGAGAGGTGTTCCGCCCGGTCGATCAAACGCTGAACATAGTGACTGCCGTAGACTTCCCTGCCGGTTGATTTCGGCGGTGAAAGGGCGAAGTAGGGGTCATCCATCAAGCGATGCAACAAAGCTTCATCGATCTTCCCCCGAGCGGCGAGCGAGCCGCCGGCATCATAGGGCCGGCCGGTATAGCGCTGAACAAGCGCATCGATGATCATATTGCCCGGTCCGGTGTCGAACGCATAGAGTTTGCCCGCTTTGGGCAGAACCGTCACATTTCCGATTCCCCCGATATTCTGCACCGCAACGGTCTTGCCCGCCTCGCTGAAGAAGAAGTGGTCGATGATGAGAGCCAGCGGCGCTCCTTCGCCTCCTAGGGCGATATCGGCGGCGCGGAAGTCGCTGATGACCGGAATCCCCGTTCTGAGAGCGACGACTTGAGGGTTGCCGATCTGAAGCGTACCTCCGATTTCAAAAGGATGGGCGATTCCGGGAAAGGGTAGTTTTGTCGGAGCGTGCCAAATCGTCTGCCCGTGCATTCCGATCGCGGCGATCTCCTTTGGATTCTTCTTTGTTTTGTCAAGAAGCTGAAGGACCGCCTGAGCGTTCCATTCGCCCAGACCGAAGTGGGCTCGAGTGAGCGTGTCGATATCCGTCGTCTGAGCCGAGCAGAGTCCGAGCAGGAGGGTCTTGAGCTCGGGAGTATATTCGATCGAGGTCATATCAAGCAACGTGATCGCTTTGATCGCGGATGCTTCTTCAATTATTTCAACAAGCACCGCATCGATTCCGTCCATCGATGTGCCGCTCATGAGGCCGATGAGCAACGAGGTCTTTTTCATATGAATCAGTATATGATACATATTTTCACAGCGCAATAAATATTGAAACAATTTTTCTTTACAACGGGTTGGGTCGATGATACAGTAGGGGTGCGAGGAGAGAGACGTATGAAATATGGGATCGATTATGCACTGGATTCGCTCACTACCGAGCAGCGTAATACCCGAACTTCCAACATCGATGAAATGAGTACGTTGCAGGTGCTTCAGTTGATCAACGACGAAGATAAAAGCGTTCCCTATGTGGTTGAAACCCAGATCCCTCGAATCGAAACCCTCATTGAAGATATCGTCGCCGCCTTTAAAAAGGGCGGCAGGCTCTTTTACATCGGAGCGGGCACCAGCGGTCGATTGGGAGTCCTCGATGCCTCCGAGTGCCCTCCGACCTTCGGAGTAAGCCCTGAAATGGTCCAGGGAGTCATCGCCGGTGGCCGTGAAGCCCTTGTCCGAGCGATTGAGAATGCGGAAGACCATGAAGAAGACGGGATTGACGAGCTCATCAGACGGGGGTTTACCAAAGATGACGTGCTCGTCGGTCTTACCGCCAGCGGCCAGGCTCCCTATGTGATCGGGGCGATGAAATGGGCCCGATCGATCGGAGCGGTGGTCGGAGCGATCAGCTGCAATGAACACTCCAAGACATTCCTGCACGCCGATCATCGGATCTTCCTCGATGTCGGCCCGGAAGTCCTTACCGGTTCGACGCGGATGAAAGCCGGAACGGCCCAGAAGCTCGTGCTGAATATGCTCACCACCACCAGCATGATTCGTTTGGGGAAGGTCTATGGAAACCTGATGGTCGACCTCACTCCGGTCAATGCGAAATTGGTCGAACGTTCCAAGCGGCTGATTCAGCAGGCGACCGGATGCGGTCCGGAAGAAGCGGCCGAGGCGTTTGAGGAATCGGAACGCAGACCCAAGCGGGCGATTGTGATGATTCTGCTTGGCATCGGCGTGGATGAGGTGAAGAAGCTTGAAGCGATCAACAACGGACCGATCGTCGAGATGATTCGCACGTACCGCAAAGAGGAGAAGGCCTGACGATGAACGCTCAACACCTCGAGTACGAAATCGCCGGAGCTTTGAGAGAGATCAACGGCAAGTATGCGACCCTCAGCGATTCGGAACGAAAAGTGGCGGATTATGTCACCGCCAATCCGAAAAAGGCGCTTCACTTCACGGTTCGCGAACTTGCCAAGCAAAGCGGGACGAGCCAAGCGGCGATCACCCGGTTCTGCAGACATATCGGTTTCGACAGCTTCAACAACTTCAAGATCCGGCTCGCTCGCGATGTGTTCGATACGTACGATGAACTCTACACGCCGAACCTCGATCTGGAATCGGAGACATCTCCGCTTGCTGTGACTCATTCGATCATCGGCCAGACTCAACGAGCCCTCGGTTCTCTTGAAGCGCTCATCGATGAAGAGGTTCTTTTACAATGCATCGAAGCTCTCCGATCCGCCCGATCGATCATTCTTTTCGGGGTGGGGGCATCGGGGGTGGTCGCCCTCGACCTGATGCAGAAGCTCGCCAGGTTGGGGATGCGGGTGTTTTATTCCGCCGAGGTCGACCTTCAGCTTACCGTCGCTTCGACGTTGACCGCCAATGACCTTGCCTTCATCATCTCTTATTCCGGGGAAACCGAGGTGATCGTGGAAGTGGCCAATCAGGCAAGCAAGCGCGGTTGTCCGATCATCGCGTTGACGATGGAGAATCACAACACGATTCAAAACCTTGCGGATTTCAAGCTTCGCGTCCCGGCTACCGAGCGGATCTACCGCCAGGGGGCAGGCACGAGTCGAATCAACCAGCTGGCCCTCATCGATATCCTCTACTCTCTGTTGGTTTCTCAGAATCTCGATGCTTCAATTCAAGCGATTGAGGAAACGATGGCGATCACTCATAGGAAGCAGAGCCGTGGGTAAGAAGTCGTCGCGCCAATATCCGAGCCCCTTCGAGTCCCCCGTCTGCTACGAGACGTATTTCAAGGCGTTCATCCAGCTGTTTGAGAAGCAGTTCATGGAGCAGGGGATTGTGCACGATGGTTCCGCCGGAGATGACCAGGCGTCTGGGATACGGTTCCTCAAGGCGACGCTGGACCGACGAAACCAGAAGCCCGAGTTCGCGGGCGGCTTCTTCAATGATCTCAAGAGCGAGAAGATCCCCCTGTTCGGCGGTTTGAGCGACGATTCTGGCGAAGCGGGCGATTTCGCTCTTCGTGCGCTCCTGGGAATTGAAGAAGGAGATCGCCTGGCTGTAATCGGGGAGATTGAAGAAGGAGAGCAGCTCTTCACCCATTCGGGTAGGCACGTCGCGTCCTTCGACGGAACGGAGAGTCCGACCGATCGCCTGGCGGGCGATCCACCATCCCGAGCCTTCGTCGCCGAGCGCCGAACCCATGCCGCCGCTGCGGACCTCCATCCCGTGTTCGTTTCGTCCGAGGGCTACCGAACCGGTGCCGCTGATGAGGCACAGACCAAGCCGCCGAGGATCGTTCAGCGCCAACAGCAGGTGGATATCCGTCACAAGCAGAAGGGGAACCTCGGTTCCGAGGATCTCCCTGAGGGCCGCCTCCCATCGAGTCCGCTCATCCGCTCGACCAAGGCCGGAGTTTCCGAAACAGAATCCCAGAATCGGTCGACCGTCGAGGCGGGATCGGACCTCTTCGATCAGGAAGCGGACGGTTCGGACCGCTTCGTCAAATCCGACGACATATGCATTGCTCGAAGAGCCCGTCACATGGGCTACCGGCGTGTCATGTCGGTCCCACGCTCCGATTCGGCACGTCGAACCGCCGCCGTCTCCACCCAGATAGATTCCTTCCATACGATGAGTATGGAAGAGGATCACCCGTATTGCAAGGAGGGAATCGCATGATGACATCCGTTCTCTCCCCGCTTCGCGGAAAACGGGTCGGGTTGGTAACGAATCAGAGCAGCTTCACCTCCGATTGGCGAAGCAGTCGGCTCCATCTCCATGAAACGATAGGTCTTTCCTGTCTGTACGCTCCCGAACATGGCCTCGGAGGATATGTGAATCGAGGCGAGGGGGTCGCGGATACGATCGATTCCTTGACCGGCCTTCCGGTTCGAAGCCTCTACCAAGGGGAAAAAGGTCAAAGAGCGACCTTTGACGATCTCGATTGCCTGATCTTCGATATCCAGGATGTCGGAGTCCGGTTCTATACCTATATCTCGACCCTTCGACAGATCATGGAGACGGGGGTTCCCGTCATCGTGATCGATCGTCCAAATCCTTTGGGGGGAAGAGTCGTCGAAGGTGTCGTGCTTCAGGCGACAGATGAAAGCTTCATCGGACCGAGGGGGCTGCCGATTCGATACGCTCTGACGATCGGCGAACTGGCGCATTGGATGAATGAAGAATATGAGATGGAGTGCGACCTTGCGACGATAGACCTGCCCGCGTGGCAGCGGGACGATCTCTGGTGGAACAAAACCGATCCGTGGATCATGACGAGCCCTGCGATCGCCCATCAGGAAGGTCTCTTCTTCTACCCCGGGATGTGTCTGCTAGAGGGAACCAATCTTCATGAAGGCCGAGGTACCGGTGCTCCGTTCGAGCTTCTCGGCGCTCCGTTCATCGATTCGAATCGATTGGCGGACGAAGTGAGGAGACTGGACTTGGACGGGGTCGTGTTCACGCCGGTCTCCTACACTCCGTATGGCGGCGATCTGATGCATGGCCTATATGGCCACATCACGGATGTCCGTACCTTCATGCCCATCGAAACGGCGGTGCGGATCCTTTCGCTGATCCTCCGGATGTATCCAAAGCAGGTTGTTGTGAACAGGCATTTCAGGGCGTTGGCGGGCTTCGATCCCGCCGAGCTTGAGGATCCGGAGAAGGTAGTCGAGCGGATGAAGGCCGAGAGCGCGGATTTCGCCACGGCGGCAAAGAGGTTTCATCGATATGACTAGAGAAGAACTGCGGCTGATGATCGGACAACATCTCGTATGCGGGTTTGAGGGAACCGAGCTGCCAAAAGAGTTCCGCAAGGCGGTTTCGACCCACAAGATCGCGAATGTCATCCTCTTTGCCCGAAACATCGAAAGTAAAGAGCAGCTCAAGAAACTGACTTCCGATATCCGGAATCTGGTTCGCTCCCAGTGTCATACCGATGCGCTGATCTGCGTGGATCAGGAGGGGGGGATGGTCACCCGTCTTTCGTCGGATTTCACCAACATTCCCGGAGCAATGGCTCTTTCAGCAACTGGTGAAAGCAGGAACGCATACGATGCCGGGATGCTTACCGCTTCTGAGCTCCGGGCAAGCGGGGTGAACGTCAATCTGTCTCCTGTCTTGGACGTGAACTCCAACCCGGACAACCCGGTGATCGGGGTGCGCAGCTACTCCGACGACCCTTCAGTCGTGAGCGAGTTCGGCATCGCGATGGCCAAGGGTCTTCAGGATGGGGGCGTGATGGCGTGCGGGAAACACTTCCCCGGTCACGGCGATACCCACGTCGACAGCCACCTCAGTCTGCCCACCATCACAGGAGATGTTTCCGCTCACCTTCAGCCGTTCAAGGCGGCGATCGACTGTGGGATAGGAGGAATCATGACGAGTCACATCCTCTTTCCCGAGCTTGAGGACCGGAATCTTCCGGCGACGATGAGCCGAAAGATCCTCACGGATCTTCTGAAAAGGAAGATGGGCTTTGAAGGGCTGGTTTTCACCGACTGCATGGAGATGAAAGCTATCGCCGACAATTGGGGAACGGTCAACGGTGCGTTGACGGCTCTTCTGGCCGGGGTGGACATCGTCTGCATCAGTCACCATGTCAACCTGGGTGTCGAGGTGGTCGAACTGGTGGAACGGGCGATCGAAGATGGAACCCTCGATCTGGCGAAGTTCATGGAGTTTAAAAGAAGCACTCAAAAGGTTCTGAGACAAAAAAAGAAATTAGCGGAGATTCCGGCCAAACCTTCGTCAATCATCGGCATGAAGGAACATACGCTTCTGAATCGGGAGCTTCACGAGCGATCGATCACGCTGGTGAACGACGTGCCGTTTACTTTGGGAGAGAAACCTTTGTTCATCGGGCCTCGGCCGTTCCGGGCGACGAATGCCTCCGATGACGGAAAACAGCTTCACTTCGGTGCCGCCTTGGCTCAGAACATGGGTGGCGATCACCTTCTTGTCGGCGATGATCCGGACGAAGAGGAAATCAGAATGGTCGTCAAACGGGCAAAGAACTACGAAAGCGTGGTGGTCGGGACGTATAACGCCCATCTCTATCGAGGACAGCTTGCCTTGGCGAATGCTTTGAGCAAAGCAACGAAGGTGTGCGTATTCGCCTTGCGGAACCCCTACGACCTTTCCGCCTTGAATCCCTCGATCCGTTCATATGCCGCCTGGTCGTACACGACGATGACGCTTGAAGCGATCTCAAGAGTTCTCAGAGGCGAGATTCAGGCGAGAGGTCTCTTGCCGATTCGATTAGGAGGAAGAACGAATGCCTGATATGCTGGTCAAACTCTATGAGCTTCCGGGCTCAAGCGAGCTTCTCAAAGATCTGGCGAAGGAGAAGATACGAATCCACCGGGCGCTTGCTCCCGATAAGGAACGGATATTGAATTGGGTGGGCGAGCACTCCACTGCAGGGGCGAAAAGCGAAGCGGACGTGTGCTTCGCGAATCAGCCGGTCTCCCTCTTTCTTGCGACGAAGGGACGGGAAATTCTGGGCTTCGCCTGTTACAACACGACAGCGAAGAACTTCTTCGGTCCGACGCATGTGCTGAAATCGATGCGCGGAAAGGGAATCGGAAAAGCGCTCCTGCTGGCGAGTCTGGAAGCCCTCAAGGCGGAAGGGTACGCCTACGCGATCATCGGCGGAGCAGGTCCGACCGAATATTACCAGAAGGCGGTGGGAGCGACGGTCATTGAGGGCTCGACTCCGGGCATCTATCGCGATTATCTCGGAAGCGGATTGGTTTTTGATGATGAATAGGGGGATGAAATGCATCCCGCAGCAGTGAATGAGAAACCGGTTGAGGTTTTTCACATATAACCTAAAGGAGGGTATCTATGAAAAAAGTTCTAGGTATCACACTTGTGTTGGTCACATGTGTCCTTCTCGGCGTAAGCGCTCAAGGGGCAAAGGAACAGGTGGTCAAACCCTTGGAGTTCTCCGTATTCTACTCCGATAACGCGACGCTTCCGTTCAAGGACACGTGGCTGACGGTCACCGAGATCCAGAAGCGGACAGGAGTGAAGGTGAATTGGGAAATCATCCCGATCGCGGATTACAAGACGAAAGTCTCCCTTGCGTTGAACACCGGGACCAATGCTCCGGACGTGATCTTGTATCAGTCGACGAAGGGTGAAAATGCGGCCTTGGCGCTCAACGGAGCGATCGTGCCGATCAGCGATTACCCGGAGTGGACCCCTCACTTCAATGCTCGAGTCAAAGAGTTCGGCTTGGAGAACGATGTCGATCTGTTGAAACTCAAAGACGGCAAACGGTATTACATGCCGGCTCTCTTTGATGTGCCGTTCTACGATGGTGGATTGATTCTCCGCGAAGATCTGCTCAAGAAATACAATCTTCCCGTGCCCAAGACCTTTGACGACCTGTACGCCGTGCTGAAGGAGTTCAAGCGCCACGCTCCCGACTCCTATCCGCTCACGATCTTGGCAGGCCCGCGGGTTCTCTATCGCATGACGATGCCCTCATGGGGAGTCTCCCTGGGCAAGAACGGCGCCAGCGGCACGAATACCCTGAGCTGGGACTACGACAAGAAGCAGTACTTCGCCGGTGCGATCAGCGAACAGTACAAGAGCTACATCACGTTCTTCCACAAGCTCTATGCTGAAGGTCTGCTGGATCCCGAGATGGCCGAGCCGATCGACGGCGACCGCTGGACTCAGAAGCTTGCAACCGGCAAGGCGATGGCATCTTATGCATACTACGACCAGATCGGCGGAGTCGAGGCGAACAGCAACATCCCGGGCTTCAAGCTGCAGATGTATCCTGCTCTTGCCGGTCCTGCCGGAGCTCACCACCAGGAGAAGAGCCGAACCGGCGGCGGAGTCATGTTCCCGATCAAGACCAGCCGCCGCGCTGATTTCGAGCAAGTCGTCCGAGCTGTTGATGAGATGTTCTTCTCCGAAGAGAACGCGAAGCTCTGGTGCCTTGGTGTCGAAGGTATCACCTACACGGTCAAGAACGGCAAAGTGGTATTCGCCGACGAGTTCGTGAACGCCAAGGAAGGAATCTACAAGAGCATGCAGGTCAAGCATGGAACCGGAAGCGACGTAACGCAGATGGTCTGGGTGAACGCCCGCGAGATGACGAAGTATGACGATAACTACGCCCGGATCAACGCCGAAGTCGAGGCGATGGGCGATGTGATTCGTTACATTCCGCCGACTCCGAAGTTTGATGACAAACAGGCCGAGGAAGCCGGATCGCTGCAGACTCCGCTCCATGATGCATGGGAACGCTGGAACTCCGCATTCCTCACCGGAGCGAAGTCGATCGATCGCGACTGGAACGCCTATGTCCAGGAGATGAAGAATCTCGGAATCGATCGGTTCCTCGAGTTGTACAACTCGAATCTCTAAGTTTCAGGGGGGACGTGTGATGAAGAAGCAGGAAAAGGCAAAAGCATATTTATTCAGATACTGGCAGCTATATGCGATGTTGATCATCCCGTTCTTGTATTTTCTTCTCTTTAAATACGTCCCCCTCTTTGGAAACGTGTTGGCGTTTCGACGCTACCGGCCGGGGATGGGGCCCTTTGGAACGGAGTGGGTGGGACTGCACTATTTTCAGCGGTTCTGGGGCGATCCGGCGTTCTGGCGGGCGTTTAGAAACACGCTGGTATTGAGTCTGCTCAATCTGGTGGTCAATTTCCCCATCCCCATCGTCTTCGCGATCCTGTTGAACGAGGTTCGCTGGCTTCCCTTCAAAAAAGCGGTTCAGACCGTGTCGTACATGCCGCGCTTCATCTCCACGGTCGTCGTGATCGCGATCCTGGGTGAACTGCTTTCCCCTTCCACGGGAATCGTGAACATCATACGGATGAACGTCTTCGGACAAAAGGCGATCTACTTCATCAATGAAGCCAAGTACTTCCGGTGGATATACATTTTAGTCGACACTTGGCAATATACCGGATGGACGGCGATCATCTACCTCGCCGCGATTACGGCGATTCCCGCCGATTTGTACGAGGCAGCCACGATCGATGGAGCCACCCGGATCCAGCAGATCTTCTATGTAACGATCCCATCGATCATGCCGACGATCATGGTGATGCTCATTTTGAATGTCGGTCGGCTCTTGTCATTGGGCTTTGAAAAGGTTCTTCTGCTCTACACTCCGGACAACTCGATGGTCAGCGACATCATCGACACGCTGGTGTACCGGACCGGCCTTGCCAACCAGAACTACTCCTACGCGACGGCGATTGGGCTCTTCAGCGGAATCATCGGAGTGATTCTGGTTTCCTCTTCGAACTTCCTCAGCAGGAAGATCACCGGTGAAGGAGTCTACTGATGAAATCCTACCGCGACCGTTCGACGATTCTTTTTCAGATTCTCGTCTACACCGTGATGATCTTCACCCTCATGGTCACCTTGATCCCCCTCATTTCGATGGCGGCTCTTTCGCTTTCCAGTTCGAAGGCGATCGTGAACAACGAGGTGTTCCTGTGGCCCAAAGGCCTTACCTTCGAAGCATATCGGCAGATTTTCACCTACCCGAACTTCTTCCGAGCGTATGGCAATACGATTTTCTATACGTTCTTCGGGACGGCGATCAGTCTGCTGGTGATGATTTTCTTCGCGTTTCCGCTCAGCAAGCCGGCGTTGAAAGGGACGAAGTTTGTTCTGAAGCTGGTCGTCTTTTCGATGTTCTTCTCCGGAGGCTTGATTCCCAACTACCTGTTGATTTCCAATCTTGGTTTAACGAATACCCGCTGGGCGATTCTCCTGCCCTTTGCAATCAACCAGTTCAATCTGATTCTTCTGATCAACTTCTTCAAGTCGATTCCGATCGATCTGGAGGAGGCGGCGATCATCGACGGGGTGAATTACGCTGGAATCCTGACAAGGATCGTGCTTCCGCTCTCCGGCGCCGCATTGGCGACCGTAGGACTGTATACCGCGGTATTCTTCTGGAACGACTGGTTCAACGGCCTCATCTACCTTAAAAGCAGCCAATTCCCGGTGATGCTCTTCCTGAGAAACATCGTCACCGGAACCAGCATGGTCGGCGAAGCTGCGGGAGTGGGGGACAAGAGCGCCATCGCGATCTCGATCAAATCAGCGGTCATCGTGACCAGCACGCTTCCCATCATCCTCCTCTATCCCTTCCTCCAGCGCTACTTCGTAAAGGGCGTGATGATCGGGGCGGTGAAGGGGTGATAGAATTCATCAAAAGAGTTTCAATATACTTTGATAATTGTTCAGAGAATCAAGGAGAGATAAAAGTTATTCTGAACTAAGATCAAGCTTATCAGCACATATAAACAACTGCGTCAGTTGAAAACCGACGCAGTTGTTATTCAGCTGACGTTCAACGTGAAACTATCAAACAGCGTAGCTGTTTTGGTACCCTTCCACAAGAACGATTGCATCAGAAACGTGATAGCCACCGACTTTGTCCGTAGGGGACTTGTTCGGATTATTACAGCTGACCGTCATGATAATCAACGCTGCAAGCATAAAAACGACAATTTTCTTCATATAATCCTCCATAATTAAATTAAAAATACAGACCCCAGAAGGCTGCTAATTCATTGTTACCATACCACATAAACCTCTGGCAAAGATATCCGGCAGCTCTCCATGCCAAGAACAGAGCGACCAATATCGCACCTGCCCAAACACTTCCAGTGATTTTGAACATCTTACGATAGATGTAGTTCGTATATGGAATGATGAAAATCATTGAAAGCATTGAGTGGAGACTGAAAATCTGTGCTCGACCAGGTGCACTGTACGTCCAAAGGAAGCCAATCCCCATGAACAGGATCATACCAAGGGTCGTTACAAGTACGTTGATGACAGTATCCTTGCCATCGCTGACACCCTTGATAGTCACCATGTTGTTCAATGTACTGACAACGAGGGTAAGCGGCACGAAAAGGATGAAGTACCTGAACATTCTTCCAAAGTTGTAGGCTTGCATGATTTCATAAGAACCATCGACGTGCAGGAATCGAGTTTCGAAGAATACGTCTATAAAGTTTGCACTTAGGTAAGCTGCTGCGAAAAGAATGAAACCGAGAAGGAACGTTTTTAGTACACGATTCCAGCCAACCTTGATATTCAGTTCCTGAAGGTTTGCGAGAACGGGTTCTTCTTCCGGTTTGTCCTTTTTGAAAATCTTGGAAAGCAACAGGAATATCAAGACTCCCGATAGAGCAGTTCCGCCAGCGTGGAAGATTATTCTGATATGTGCCGGCTCCCAAGGAAGAATCTTATACATGGTGTTAATCGATGTCGTGAAAGCCAGTTGTTCCTGTGCACAACACCAACAACCGATAAATCCGACAACCGTAGTAGCCACAACCCAAATCCACATATTCTTGCTCTTGTACGGCATCTTCGGGGTATACCGCTCGAACACACACGGTGCAAAGAACTCGGTCTTAAGTATGATCGATGCCAAACACATGAGCATACCGATCATGGCGAAAAGCGCGAGAGTCGTGCAAACGAGAGTAGCGTAGCCGACGAACATGTTGCGACCGCTGATGGGTTTGGTTGCAGGATCGCTCAGCTCGCCATTGTTGTATTGGAGAGATTGACAAATGAATTCAATCGAATTCGAAACTGCCGTATATCCCCACAACCAACCGTTGTGAATCGTCGAGGGAACGTTGTAGAAACGCGCGGTCCCATTTTCGACGGCTTTTCTGAATTCCGGTGAATCTTGAACAGAGATTTCATGAATTTGTCCCAAATACTTTGTCGGGTAATTCGTGCCGAGCGTATTGTCAGGTACATCATAGATGCCGAATACGACAAGGTTTTGATCTTCGGGAAGACGGAAGGTCGCCTTGTATCTTGGATTCGTTTCGGGATCTTTCAATCCCTTGCTTTCATGGGTTCCGACACTCGGCATGAAGTTGCACTGAGCATCGCGGACAACCTCATGTCCCGCCACCTTGACTTTTGAGTTTGCTCCGGCGGCTCGTGCAAATTGGATATATTTGTCGACGACTTTCTGCTGTTCGATCTTTTTCAGGTTGTATTCTCCGAGTTGATAAGGCGTCAGCACTTTTTCAGCGATTTCATCAGCATTTTGAGTAACCTGTTCAGCAGTGATTTCAATACCATAATCTTCATGAAGGATGTTGAGCATAAGGTCATTGTGTGTATGGTACAGACCATCAAGCCTCAACGCAGCACCTTGCGTACCGTTTCCTTGCGAGTGCCCCCACATGGCAATCCTGGTTGGATCCACATAGGTGATGGAGCGGACGTAGTTTAATACGTCAAGATGCCCTGCCGCCCCGGCACGCGTGTATGTTCCTTTACCAAATCCACCTTCATCAATGTTTGGCTGAAAGTTCATACCGGCGCCATTCATGTTTTCGTTGATGACGACAATACCACGTCTCGCCAGCTCCCAAGCATACAAGCTTGTACATCCCAACATCTCAGAGCCTCCGTGGCTAAGCATGACAGCCGGTAGTTTATCCTCGGAGGAGACATTGACAGGGCGCCAGATTTCAACGGCAATATCCGCGCCGCGAACGTCAAATACGACTCTACTTCTCTGGACTCTGTAGAAGCCCGTAGAAATAACGTTGGACAGCAATGCGAAGAACAGCATAATTACGACTAGGAGAGCAAAAAGTCTCCAGCTCCCTTTCTTCGTTTTGAGAGTGAATTTTTTCTCTTTCATAACATCCCCCCTACTTGGTTAAGAAACGAACACATAACGAGAGCAAGTTTGTATGTACAACTAACATTATCGTATCACCGCTATACTGAGATGTAAACACAAATGATGGAAAGAATGTTAGTATATTAGAACAAATGAAAGAGATTTGTACTATATGTTAAAATAATAACTTCCGGTTTTTCAGCATGAATACTTTGGCAGTCTTGTATCAGAAAAGGGATGCCATTTCTGGGTTTTTACAGTTTTATTCCAAAGCTGCGGTATCCCAGTCCATAAGTAAAGATTTCACCTGTTTGCCTTCAATCATTTTAATGATTTTTCTGGCGGCAGTTTTTCCCAATAATTCCTTGCGGTGTCCGATTGAGACGAAAGGTTTATCGAGGAACATTGCATATTGACTTGCGTCGAAGCTGACAATTTCGGGAACAGATCTTGAGGAAGCCTTGCAGAAGATGTGGGATAACCAGACTGCGACCTCATCATTATAGCAAACGACTGCAGTCAAATCACAGATGATGTCAAATATCTCATTATTGGATTCGATTATCTTGTGACGCTCCCTGTAATCTTCTGTAGTGTACCACCTTATATGCGTATCGTCCAATCCTATTCCCGATTCGAGCAGGCCTTCCAAAAATCCTGCATAACGGGCATGTCCTTGACGATCGTCCGATTTGAATATACCCCCTATGGACGTATGGCCTTTTTTAACCAGATATTTTGCCAGTGCTTTTCCTCCCTGAAAATCATCCATCCCGACTACTACTTCTTCCGAAAGTTCCGGATAAGTACAATGGAGAAACACAATAGGTATGCCCATCTCCTTGATCTTTCTGTATAATGATATGTTTGGATTGGGGAGAGCGGTTTTAGTGCCTTCGACAATCATTCCGGCAATATTGCCGTTGTTGATGATCTTCTCGAGAATGATCCGTTCCTTATCGACACGGTTTTCCGTCTGTATGAGGTTGATGTCGAAACCCTCATCCGACAGTTCCCGTTCTATACCTCTGATGATATCCGGGAAAATATAGTTGCTGATGTAGGTGCTGACAGTGATAATGGTCTTCGAGCCTGGCTGTGCTTTTTTTTCTTTAGAGGACAAATAGGTACCGCTTCCCCGAATCTGATAAAGATGTCCTTCGTGCTTAAGGCAACTTATAGCCTGCCGGATTGTTTGCCTGCTCACGCCGAAACGTCTCGCCAGTTCGTGTTCGGTGGGAAGTTTTCTCTCTTTGTCATAGGAACCCTGGGTGATTTCTTTTCGTAGGGTAGCTGCGATATTCGAGTATTTCGACATATTTGTTCTCCGAGAGATTTAATGTAGTCCTTGAATGTACAAATTACAAGTACTTTAATAATTTGTATTGTTTATTTTTTTATACGGCGGCAGCAGCATAATCAGGATAAAACTGATTTCTAAAGGGTGGTAGACCAGGATACCGGATAATGAGAAATTTCAGTGCAGGAATAATCCGGACTTAATTCGGCAAATAGGTGAGATAAAAGTGGAAGAAACGTCTCAAACCACTTCATTGTTCACCTAGACCTGTTCCGCATTTCGTCGTGCTCATTACTCTTGGTGCAGGGTATTACATATGCTTGATAGAGGAGGCACATGAGAGGTTAAAACAAGTTTCCTTCCAGCATCGAGATGAATCCGTCTTCACTGAAGATCAGGTGGTCGATGATTGGTATGGGGCTGTCGCAAAAGTCTCAAGGCTGGCGACAGCTCTTTTTATTTACTTATTGTTAAAGCATTTATAACAAAAAGAGGTTGCAAAAGCAACCTCAGTGTGCTATAATTTGTTTGCCCACAAACAATTAGGAGCACATATGTATAGTACAG
>Ga0116182_1001963_pt1 | contig 20705 bp, 20 predicted proteins | sample AD_UKC077_MetaG_FD_89805 | JGI IMG/M metagenome (GOLD analysis project Ga0116182, IMG submission 89805) | Active sludge microbial communities of municipal wastewater-treating anaerobic digesters from USA - AD_UKC077_MetaG | ecosystem: Engineered > Bioreactor > Anaerobic > Digestate | place: USA...
AATTCCATTTGACAAACTTTGGGGAATGGTTAATTACTTACTGAAACCAAACGGAGCGTTTATAACAACCGCATCTCAACCTTTTACAAGTGCTTTGGTAATGAGTAACCCAAAGATGTTTAAACACCAATGGCAATGGATTAAAAATAAACCGACTGGGGCTTTTAGTGCTAAATATATGCCAATGAAAGCAAATGAAGATGTTTTAGTTTTTGGTAATGATAAAGTAAACTATTATCCAATAATGGTAAAAAGAACTGAAAAGGAATTTAAAGAATGTTACCGTAAAAATGATAGTAAAAGCTGGGGCAATAACATACAAAACCATAGGGATAATTTGCTAATAAGGAAGCCAAAAGATGAACAGTGGTATAAATACCCAACTAACATTTTAAACATTAAAAAAGACGATAAAAGAAACGGAACGCAACACCCAACACAAAAACCGATAGCATTATTTGAATATTTACTAAAAACATACAGTAATGAAGGAATGACAATATTTGACCCTTGCATGGGTTCTGGAACTACTGGAGTAGCTTGTAAAAATCTTAATCGAAACTTTATCGGAATAGAAAAGGACGAAAACTATTTCAAAATAGCAGAACAGCGAATAAATGCATGGACGCTGTTTTAAACTTGTGCATAACGGTTTGCAGCCTTACGCAGTGGGGGCTTAAAACCACTGCATTAACTTAGAAACACAAAATTATGAGTAACGAAAATTTGTCAAACGAAGCACAGAAACCCCCATTGCGTAAGACTGCTGTTATAAGCCGTTTTTCTTTGTGGTGGATTAGAACCTTTAAAGTAATATCAAACCAAAGAGCAAAGGAGATTGGCTTAAAATGGTATCGTAACGTATTTGGTGATGAAATTAACCACCTTAATTGCAGGTCAATTTGGATTGATAAAAAAGGTAGAAAGTATAGAGTAAGTTATTTGGAAGGAGTTTCTGAAAATGGCTTATAACAGCAGTATTGAACTATTTATAAATGATAGGCGTGTCGATTTAGATAACGCTTTCAGTATTCGACTTAACAGAATGATTTTAAGTCCGAACGCTTTAAACGTATCAAACGCTCAAAACTCATTTTCAATTTCTTTGCCGATAACGTTTAACAATAGAGAGATTTTTGAATTTTCAGATATTGAAGAAAAAATCGGCAAGTTTGCAAAAACGTACAATGCGGAGCTTTTGGCGGCGGGGGTGCTTATTTTCAAAGGTAAATTTTTACTTTCAGAGATTACACAAACACACTTCAAAGGAAATTTATATTTACCAAAAATAAAAGAGTTATCAGAAATATTTGGGGACAAAATGCTATCGGAGCTCCCCCCATATACAATAGAGTTTTTGGACTTTGTACCGTCAATAAACAATTATAACGAACTTGCAAAACAGACTCCGCAGGTGGCGATTTTTCCATACGTTTTATACGGTTTATTGCCAAAACAAGAGCCGTACACCGAGCGTAATGTGTGGGACAATAGCGTTATTTTGGGTAAGGAGGACTTTTATCCATCAATGAATGTGTTAAAGCTATTAGACCATATTTTTAAATCGCATGGACTAACTTTAAAGGGCAAGGCATTAAAAGACGAGCGGCTAAAGCAGTTATATATGAGTTACACAAACCCGCCCGATTTACCGAGTGCATGGAATTATGGTTATTCGTGCGACATTAAATTGCGTGGTTCGTGGAGTTCATGCAAAGGGTCGGGGGCGTATTATAAAGACTTTGAGGTCGGTTGTTACACTTCGCAGAATGACGGATATAACATTTACAGTTGCAACCTATTTAATAGCACAAGGGCAAATATTGAAGTTTTAACCGACAAAGGACACAATGTTTTGCAGACGGAAAGTATCGAAGGCATTCATACATGGAAAAATTTACAAGTTCGTATCCCTGCAACAGGTTATTATAAAATAAGATTGCGGGCAGGTGTGTACGTTCCTGAAAACAGAAACTACAAAGCTGAAGCCTACGGAATAAAACATATCGGGGGGCGGAGCGACAATAGTAATAATTATTTTCCTTTTAGAATACAAGAAATAAGGTTGCTACGTGATAGGAATACAACGGACTTTAATTTGCAAACGGCAAAGCTAAACAGTACCTATTACAGAAACAATCAAAATCAAAACACAATTTTCAATGCTGACAACGCTCCTAAATATTTTCCAAGAGTAACAGGGAGTGGGGCTATGAATATGATTGATTTAGAGCAAGACAACAAAATGATTGTCGGTTTTGGTTTTGGTAGGTATCCACATGATTATAAAACTGAAAATGTTTACTTTACAAACCCTGCGGACGACGCCCAAGAAACAGCACTACAAAGCCCCAAAAATGCACAAATACAAGTCGCTAAACCTACACTTAGTTTTGACGAAACAAACGAAAATAGGGTGGCGGTTAATTCTAAAGCATTTGGATATAAGAAATGGAGCGGCGACAATACATGGTCAAACTCTGACAAATACGAAATTGAATTAAAAAACGTTAACGATTTTGCGGTGCGAGGTGCTTATAATGGACAGGTGTGTAATAAACAACAAGGTGGCACAGGGGAGGTTCATGCGGTTGTATGGTTGGAGGCGGGCGAGTTGATTTCACTTGCAAGTGTAGCAAGTGAGGGGCGGTGGCGCAAAAATTATAACAGTTCAGAATTTGGTTGGGTAAATCATAGTATTGTTTTTGAATTAGATATAAAAGCATTTAGGATTGAAAAAGATTGGTTAAAGATAGATGCTGACGGCAAAGGAACTGCGCCAATGAATTGGAATGATAGTGTTACATTCGCAAACAGCAATATAGATTTAACAAACTTTTTGCCCACCGAAATAGACGTTAACACTTTTGTAGATAACTTTATAAAAATGTTCAATTTGAGTTTGACACTTGAAAGTGATAACGTTTATAGTTTAGACACAAAAAAAGCACCTGCCTACACTTTTAACGATTATGTAGATTTAGACGAATACGCCACCGTAAAAGAGCGTGTCAATAGACCTGTTGAACTGCCAAAATTCTACGAATTTGGTTTTAAGATTAACGAGGAGGAGGAGGGCTATTTGTCCACAAACAAAACAGACGGCGGGGGTGTCTATCATACAACAAATGAGGCGGGCGGTGAGATTTCTCATATAAACGAATTTTCGTACTGTTGGTATAAACAAATAGTTAAAGTGCAAGGAGCTGAACAAATAGCTATCGAATTACCTATAATTAGTAAATCAGATGTTTGGAATCCGTATGCTCCATACGATGAGGCAATGATTAAAAATTATACAGACTTAAATTTGCGCTTTTGGTATTTTAATGGGCTTTTTTCAGATGACGGCGTTATTATAAAGATTAACAACCAAAATGCCAAAATAGCAAAAGTAAGTAACACACTTGCGGGTAAATGTACGCTCGATTATAGCAATAGCAATATTTCTATTTTAAATAACTACTTTGATTTGATGTTAAACACGTCAAACCACTATACAGAAATAGAAGTAATACTGCCGCCGCTTGTTTACGAAAAACTAAACAGGGTTTTAAATGTTATTTTTAATGGCGATGTTTACAAGGTTGCAGAAATAACAGGTTACGACCCTTCGGGGCGCAATAAAACAAAGATTAAGTTATTGAAATACAGATAATTATATATAACATATGTAGCTATGGACGGAAAAAAGGTATATCAAATCATAATAAACGGAGTTGAAAAGTCAATAAAAGATTTAACAACCCTTGAAACTGTATTAAATAGACTTGATAAGACTTTTAAAGGTGCGGACGTGCAAGTCAAAGCCGCAGCGAAAAGCTCTCAAACACGTGCAAAAGCATTAACAGACGAGGAAAAGGCGGCTAAAAAGCTGGAGGCTACACAAAAGCGTATAGAAAATGTTAACAGCGAGGCAAACAGGGCGCAGGTCAAAGCCAATCAGGAACTGAGGGAAAAAAACAGGCTTTTAAGTAGAGAAATAGCACAAAACAATTTAGCGGAGGGTTCTATAAAAGCAATGGGTATGCAGTTAACAGACCTCCGCAATGAATATGAAAGTTTGAGCGAAGAACAACGCAATAATGTAGAAATAGGCGGGGAGCTTTTGGCTCGTATTCAATCCCTTGACGAAAACTATAAAAGACTTCGTGAAAGTACGGGCAATTTTCATGACTCCGTTGGAAACTATCAAAAAGCTGTTAGCGGTTTAGGTCAATTAGAAAGCGCAATGAGCAAGCTCGGCTCGGCGTCAAATGGCATGCAAAACAGTTTATTAACAAGCGGTGTGTTAATGAGTAGTTTTGGGGCAATGAGTGAAAAAGCAAGCGAGGCGCAAAAGATTTTAGCGCAGGTAGTGGCGTTGGTTGCAGTAGCGCAGGCGGTGTCGAATGAAACAACAAAAAAAGGGTTTTTGGCAACCTCAGCAAGCGTGGCAATGGACAAGGTTAAAACAGTTCAATTAAAAGCTAAAGCGGTTGCAGAAAATTTGGCGACAAAGTCAACTGTCGGAGCTACAATAGCGCAAAAAGCATTTAATAAGGTTGCAATGGCTAATCCTTATGTATTATTGGCGATGTTATTGGTTACGGTGGTAGGTGCTTTATTTGCTTTTTCACGTAGAACAGAGACCGCCGCAGAAAAACAAAAGCGATTAAATGAAGAGCAAAAAACGTGGCTTGAGTATTTAGAGACCGAAAAAACACGTATTGAAACAGCAAGCAATTTGAGAGTTAAAGCACTTGAAAGGCAAATACAGCTTTTACAGTCGCAGGGCGGTTCGATTAAACAAATTCAAAAACTTGAAAAAGATGTTTTAATTGAAAAACTTGCAGCAAATAAACAGATACAAGATGACTATAAAAATGAAATTCGTTTATTAAACAGCAATCAGGAAAATCTAAGAGAATACTACAAAATTTTAAGACGGATAAAAGAGTATCAGGCTAAAGGTTTTAAAAATGTATGGGTTGACTTTGATTTGTCGGGTAAAAAAGTCAAAGAAAAAGCTGACAAGGCAATAGAGAGAATACAGGGCGTCATAGATAATTTGGAAACGTCAATAAATGTAGCTATTGAACTGCAAACGGACGAGGCGGACTTAAAAAATCAACTTGAGATATTAGAAAATAACCACAAAAAAGCCAATCAGGACGCTATCAAAGAGGCTCAAAGGTATGCAGTTGAGCGGGCGGGTGTGGAGCTGGAGCAAATAAGGAAACTTGAAGATTTAAAACTAAAATTACAAGGGCAATCACTTGAAGCTCAAAGGCAGGCTATTAAATACGAATATGATAGGCAGGTTGAGGACTTAAAAACAAAGCTAAAAACAGATTTAACGTTAAACACAGGCGCAAGGCAGGCTATAAATGGGCAAATTGTAGCACTTGAAAAACTGAAAAACAAAGAATTATTAAAGTTAGACAATGAGCGTGCCGATGCACAAATAGAAATACAAAAACAAATCGAAGATATAAGAATATCACTTATAACCGACACGCTCGAGCGGCGCAAGGCAGAGATAACAAAAAACTATAATAGAGAAATAGACGATTTACGCATGCGAATTTTTGAGGAGGAGGGGCTAACAGTAGGAGAAAAGAAAAAGCTAAACGAAAAAATTGTTTTATTAGAACAAAAGCAGGCGCAGGAGCTTGAAGCCTTACGGATTGAAAGTTTAAAACGTATTTCAAATATTGAACTTCAGGAACTTGAAACGCAATTTGATAAAGCAAAAGAGAAAATCGGCGAGGTAGTTTCTAAACAGCAAAGCGGCGTTTTTAAGGGTGTTATAAATATTGATGAAACACGGTCAAATATTGCCGAGTTCAATAGTATTTTAGAAACATATATAAATGGTTTAACTGAACATCAAAAGAAACTCAAAGAGACACACGAAGCAACGTTAAAAACTTTGCAGGAGGGGTCGCCTGAGTATATTGAAGAATTACAAAAGTATGCAACGGCGCATGATGAATTACAAAAAAAGATAACAGGGGCGCAATTACAGATAACTGAAAACATACAAAAACAGCAAAATCTAAACATCGACTATTTAAAAAGTGCTTTTGATAAAATTTCAGAATATGCCGCCATTGCGGCGGAGGCTATTACAAGCGTTTTAGACACGTTTAATTTGGCGTTACAGTTTTCAATGGACGAACTAAATTCACAGTTAGAAACTATAAACCAACACTACGAAAATGCAAGTAGTTTGAGACAAAAGCACTCCGAAAATGTAGAGAAAATCGAAGAGCAAATCAGGGAGGCAAATGGAAAATCCCTTGAAGTGTTAAAAAGCAACTTGCAAAAACAGACGGCACTAAGAAACGAAGCAGCAAGAGAAGAAAGCAGGCTGGCACTTGAAAAACAGAAAAAGGAGGAGGAGATTGCGGCAAAAGCAAAGCAAATGAAACGTAACGAACTAATTGGTAATATTGCAATGGGTATCGCCAACACGGCGCAAAGTGTTACAAAAGCATTAACGTTGGTATTTCCTTTAAATTTAGTTATGGCAGGACTTGTTGGTTCAATGGGTACGATACAAGTAGGATTAATGAGCCAACAATTGACTAAATTAGCCGATGGTGGAGAAATCAAAGGTAAATCGCATGCGGAGGGAGGTGCAAGGATTTTAGGCACAAATATTGAAGTCGAGGGGGGCGAGTTTGTAGTTAACAAAGCAAGCTACGCCGCCAACGCTCCACTTGTAAACATGATAAATGAAACAAAGGGAGCGGTCTCCGTGCAAGATTTAGCAAGCGTCATGCCAATGGTTGAAGCTCCGCAGGTTTCACAGGCTTTTATTTCAGAAAAAAGTGAACAACGGATAATCGAAGCGATAAAAAACATAAACTTTAATCCTGTTGTAAGTGTAACAGACATTAACGATGTACAAAACGATATTGTAAGAGTAAAAGAAATATCAGGCTATTAATCTTATTTAATTTCACTCTAAATAAGTACAAACAAATTTAATTTTATCATATAAATAGTTAATTTTATTTTATCCTATGAAAAAGCTCCCTATCTATGATTGTGTAATTGACACAAAAGACGATACAGGTATATTTGCGATGTCTTTTGTCGATATGCCCGCCATCGAAAGTGCGTTTGTAGCATTACAAGCAAATAAAGCAAATCAAAACAGGGTTACAGTTGCATTAAACAAGCAAAAGCACCTGTTAACAGGGGCGGTTTTAATTCCTGAACAGCTTATATATAGGAATGATAATCAGCAAGGGGAGCATTTTATAAAATTTTCAGCGGATACGATTGAAAAAATATCGCATAAGTTAATGCAGGACGCCACCGCACTAAGTAGCACAACACACAATCACAAAAAGCAATTGCAAGGTAATTATTTGGTAGAGATGTGGATTGTTGAAAACAGTAAACTTGACAAATCGGCGGCACTTGGCATTGGTAACTTTCCAAAAGGTACGTTAATGGCAAGCTATAAAATTAACGACATAAATTATTGGCAAAATGAAATCCAAACAGGCAGAGTAACAGGCTTTAGTTTGGAGGGACTATTTAATTTCAAACCTATACAAATGACTACACAAAAAAAAGATGACAAACAAAAGCCAAAGCTCAGTTTATTTGGCAAAGCCCTACAAAGTATCGGAGTGCTTTTGGAGGGTGAGACGGCTGACGAAGCTAAGGATTTAGTTGACGAAGCCAAAAAAGACGAAACAGACAGCGGCGTTCCTTTTTTGATTTTTGAATTATCAGAGGGCGGCGAGATATGGGTGGACGCAGACGGCAATGCCACTTTGAACGGCACGGAAAAAGCCCCCGCAGGAGAACACTTACTAACTGACGGCAATATCATTGTAATAGATGGCAATAGTATGTTAGTTGTAACGCAAGACGAAAATGACGGCGCAAGCCCTGAAGTTCCTGAAACTGAACTTAAAAAAGCAAAGTTGAGGGGGCAGGCTTTTTTGAAAAAACAAAAAAGCTCCACACAGGCGCAAATTGCTGAACTGAAAAGAAAAATCGCAGAGCTTGAAAAACAACCGAGCGCAGGGCAAAGCAAACCAACGGTAAGCAGCCCCGCAAACTTCAAAGACTTGACACCGACACAGCGTATGGCGGTGGTAATTAAAAACCGACTTGAAAACAAATAGGTAACGAAAAACGAATTTAAACTAAAACAGAAAGGATTTAAGAAATGGCTAACATGATGAAAATAAACGGTTTAACATATAGACCGAAAGATAATCCCGAATGGTTTACAAGAGCTTTATTTGGTGGCAGGTTGGTGCAAGGTGGTTACGTTCGTGTTTTAACAGGCGTAAAGGGCGACGAGCAACTGAAATCAATCGACCTTGAAAACAGGATTTTGCAAGCAGACGGGCGGGATTGCGCTTGGAATCCCAATCAGATAATTAAATTGTCTGAAAAAACCGCAAAGGTTAAAACCTACAAAATTAACCTTGAGCAGTGTATTGACGAACTTGAAAACAAACGTACATTGTACGAACTTTCAGAGGGTGCAAAAAATGAGAGCCTCCCCGCCGAGCTTGAGGGGGCTACACTTGCTTTAATCGCAATGGGATTAAGCAATGAAATTGAAGAGCTTATAATTGCAGGAGACGAAAGTGTCAACCCTAATCATTTTAATGGTTTTGTGAAGCAACTTTTGACCTCCCCCGATGCAATTAGATTGCAAAACAATTTCACTACTGTAAAGCAAGCTATTGAAGCAGCATATTTAGCAACTCCAGAAAGAGTATTGCAGGCGGAGGACGCAGGTAGTCTCTTTATTTTGGGTTCGTACAAAGCTCGCCGTCAGTTGCGTATGGAGCTGGCAGAGGCTAACAACATGGTAATCGGTGTTAATTGGACAATTGACGACACCGACAAACGCAACCCTAAAATGTTTTACATGGGTGCGGAGTTTGTGCCTGTCAAAGGGCTAAACGACAAAACGTTTATCATTTATGATAGTTCAAACGCTTTACTTTTGACCGACCTAATGGGAGACCTTGACGATGTTGAACTCGGCAATTTTCCTAAACCAATGGACAACAAAATATGGATCAAAGGCAGGTTGCGTCTTGGGTTTGCTATTCCTTTTGATGACGAGGTTGTTATTTGCTCTAACAAAGTAACAGAAACGACCGCACAAGGAGGGTTTGGCGGAAAAGCAAAACCGATTATAGATTTAGCACCTAACAGTTTAGTATTTGCACAAGCAGGCGAGGAAAAACAGTTTAAAGCTACATCGAAAAAGGCGACCGACACCTTTACATTCAATGCGACAGGTAGCGGATTTACAGTAACAAAATTAACCGACACGGGCGGCGTTGCAACTTTCAAAGTTGTAGCAAGCGACAACACAGGAAACCGTGACCCACGAGTTGGGCAGGTGGTTGTTACGATAACCGACACCGATAACTCGGCGGTTGTTACGTTAAATCAAAGAAATGACAAAGGAGAGATACAAGTAAATCCGTAACAGGATTTACTTTGTTTCTTTGTTATTCTTATTTAGACTAAATTTATTTATTAACATTTTAAACATTAATTAATAAAATGGCAGGTTGTAAGTTAACAAAAAGTTTAGAAGATAAAGCATGTAGATACAGCGTGGCGGGCGCACGTGCTTTATATTTGGCGAACTATTACCCGCCCACAGAGGATACCACAGTGACAGGGAATGTTATTAGATACACACGAAATAGTGACGGTTTAATCACAATTATTACTTTACCCGCAGGCGAAAAGTTTTACAAAATAAACGGTTCAGAAAATACGATAAGTTTTTCAGACGCTTTATTGGTGGGTGGTAACGGTGGCAAATATCGTCAACATACAGTTAACGCCGTGCTAAATCAGTACGATGTTGACGTGTTGAACGAGGGGGACGCCTTGAGCTTAGGCAAATTCATTGCTATTGTAGTTGACAAGTCGGGGCGCATCATGGTTTTGGGACGTGTTAATGGACTAACAGCCCCCGCAGGTGGTTTTGATTATAACAGCGGTGCAGCCGACGCCGATGCATCTGGCTGGACAATGATACAACAAGGATTAAGCAATGAAATTGCTCCACTTGTTGAAACGGAAGACGTTATAACGCCAATCCACGAAAGCGGACAAGTAAATCCGTAAATTTTCCATAACGTAATTTTTTATAAGTATGTTTCTTTTGCCCCTGTGCCAACTTTGACGGCGCAGGGGTTTTTTATCTTATTAACGTATGGATTTACTAACAAATAAATGTGATTATTCTTTAAGTGGGATTAGCAATATTTATATATTGCCTATATCGGAATTTGACGGCTACGTGTATAGAGACAAAGAAAATTACATGAATAGTTGTTATGTGACAGATATATTGCGCTATATTCAATTTATTGAAGTCTCAGCACCTATTGAAGTTGCAAAATACAAAGGCGTGGACGGCTACACCCATACGGTTGAAAGTTTTGTTTCAGAGTTTAGCGCAGAAAAAAACAGTTACTTACATTCAGCATTAACAGAGCGTTTTGTAATCTTATTTAGACTAAATACAGATAAGTTTTACACTTTTGGAGCGGACGGCGGTGCTGCTATCGGAATAGAGAAACAAACCCAAGACGGCGCAGGCTATAAACTTACTTTTACTGCTAAATCAAAATATCCTCTTTTTGAAGTCGATAATAACGTGTTAGACAGGGTGGGGTTCGTTTCATTTTGGTATAGAGAGGATTGGGTGTCGTGTGTGCAAAGTAATGGCGTTGCAACAGGTTTTTTGCAAGCGGAGCGCATGATGAAAGTGTCAAAAAAAGGCGACAAGCCTGTTGATATAGATGGGCGGCTTTGTGAATTTAGCGCAAAGAAACAGGCGGCGGGCTTTTTGTGGACGAGCGGAACGCCCGCACATATAGATAAGGAAGGCACATATAGAGACAAAGAGTATTACAAAGGCTTTCAGACTTCACGATTTGCCCCTGAGATTTGTCCTATTGGCGAGCTGTTTCTTAGTCCCGCACAGTTGGATTTTTGTTTTGATAGCAGACAAAAATCGTTTAATTTAACAAGTAAAAATAATTGGTTTATACAACCCCAAGACGGAAACCCAAACACACAATTATTTACTTTTAGTTTGCGACAAGGGGGGGCGGGTTCTTTTACAATTACCGTAAAAGTAAAAATGTTAGATGTAGATTTTGAGCTTACAAATGGAGCTTACACAAAGACGGGCGGAGTTGAAAATCCGTATATTCCAACTCCGAACGTACAAGATTTTTCACAGTACGAAAGTGCGCCCATGCCGATGTTTGCACCGTTGCAAATGCAGGAAGTTGAACAGGGATTGTCTTTTGGCGAAAACACACAAACACCAAGCAACCTCCCCCCTGTGCCAATTGAATACGAATATAAAAGATGTGCGAACTTGATAGAAATACAACCAGATATAGCGTATTTTTACACAGGTTTAATAAAACAAAATAGTAATTATGCGGGGGTGGTTTACTTTGACGAAAATCAGCAATTTATATCCTATCAATTTGGCGGAGGTAATTATGTAGAATGTATTTTGTCTATTCCTGAAAATGCTAAATATATCGGCGTGTGCGCTTACAATGAAGCTCCTATCTTACAAAAAGAGCCTGCGCCGTGTGACGCCTATTGGCTATGTAGAGATTTAGTCACAGGCTCAAATGTACTATTTTTAACAACCTACGGAATGAATTGTCTCGAGTGGATTTTAAAAACAGGAAATTGGAATAACAGTCATTTTTGGGTGGCGGACGGTATTTGGAGATATAGCCCCGCAAGCCACGATTTTGATTTGGAAGAACAGGAGGGCGAGTTGGTTATCGGTGGAGACGAAAATTATCCTTAATGTATATATATATATACTGTTACATTTAATTAGATTGAATATAAATAAAAAAACATTATAAAGTCATGACAATAGAGAAAATACAAAACGGAATGACAGGCGAGGCTGCCGCACAATTGATATATGACAATGACAAAGAACTCGAAAATTTAATTTTAAACTTCGACAATGAAGAAATAAATAACGCAATTGCAGCGTTGCAAGCTAAAGATGAAACCCACGATACGCAAATATCGGATATTCAGTTAAAAGACCAACAGCAAGATGAGGCAATACAGGCGTTGCAGGATAGCGGCGGGGGCGATGCCAATAGACTAGTTTATGTTAGTCCGACCGCTCAACAATTTGGGGGCGATGGTTCTATTGAAGACCCCTACGGAAGTCCATACATGGCTTTTATGAATGCCAAAAGTGACAAAGTTTTGATGTTTAAAGATGGCACATATAAAGACGCAGGATTGCAGTATTTTGATAGTCAAAATGACCTTTTAAACGTTAAAGTTTTAGGTTATGCAGATAAAATAGATCAGGGCTACAAAAAGACAATTTTTGACGGCGGAGACGATATAACTAATATTACCAAAACGGCAGGTTATACAAAAGTATATCAATTTACTCGGTCTATGTATGATATTGATTTTTTATTTCAAAGAAATATCCCAGATAGCTATATAGACTCAGGCGACACACGAATAACAAAAGCCTACAGTATCAATAATATTGAAAATAGCGAAGAGTATAAATGGTTTAGCGAGGGTAATACTGTATATTTTTCAGCACCAAGCACCGACTTTGCAGTCAACCCGATAGTAATTCCTGCGGGTTCTGTCATGGTAGGATATATGACAAAATGCGACATAGAATTTTCAAAACTTTATTTTAAGTATTGCGATATTTCTTTATTTAATTTTAATCATTTTCATTTTATTGATTGCGTTTTTGAAAATTTGTCGCATGACGGTTTAACACAAAACGCTCAGGGGGTGGTTAAATTTACAAATTGTGTGTTTAGAAACTCACAACAATTTTTATACAGGCTAAATAGCGGTGGCGTTATCTTTGATAACTGCATATTTATAAATCCACATACAAACATGTATGCTTATTCTTTTGAATTAAGAAATAACGCAATTTTCAATAATTGTCAGTTTTTAGGTATTAACAGGATTGCAAGTATTGAACAACAGACGGATATAACTTTTAATAATTGCATTTTTAGAAACTTGCAACACGGAGGTATTGAGATTGGCGATTATAGCAGTAATATAAAAGTATGGAATTGTAAGTTTATGAACAAACCTGATGACCCGATATTTACAAGCTATTTGGAAGAACAAGGGGGCAATTTGGAGTTTATAAGCAACTTGTATTATCACATGGAAGACGCTGACGCTTATTCGGGCGAATACATGACAAAAATAAACGATATTTTTATTGCATCCCTCCCCCCTCCCCCTCTAAATTAAAACAATTTCGCTATATTTGCACCATTAAACAAAACAAACAACTTATAAATTTAATTGCAAATATGGAAAATTTATTTACAAAAATTGACACCACGCACGGCGTATGCTACAATGGGGATTTTAACAAAGGATTTGAAAGTATAAAAGAAATTCAAACGAAAATCGTTTTTAAATAAATTTATTATCTTATATTTGTGTTTCTTATTGGCAGTTTTACTCATAAACTCTACGCCCATAAGTTTGATTTATAAGTGTTTGCCCTCTCGAAATGTATATTTTTGAGAGGGTTTTTTATTTAGAATGATTTTAAATTTTGCTTTTTGTGTCATTTTTTTGCTTAAAAATTTGCATGGTTCAAACAAACATTGTATATTTGTAATGTATTAATCAAACAAATATTAACACTTTAAATTTTTATTATGGAAAAAACAAAGCAAAAAAAACAGAGTGTAAGAGGCGCAATTAACAGCCTTGAAGTCGGGCAAAGCGTGAGCTTTCCTTTAAGTAGATATGACTACATTGTGAATTGTCGCTCACGTATTCAAATGATTTGTGAAAAAAGGTTTACAAGCAAAATCGACCGCAGTAATGATACGGTTGTAATAACACGAACGAATTAGAATTAACTAAACATTTATATTAACTATTTAAAAATTATTATGATTATGGAAAACAACAGAGTAGAAAAAGATGGTATAATCGAAGTTAAATCGGTTGAAGTTTTGGAGGCTATTAATCGGGCGGAGGTTGATATACAGATAGCCACCGCAAAGAAATACCCCCGAGATATTAACGAGGCATTAAATAAGATTGCTACTTATGCCAAAATGGACAAAGAGACCGCTGAGGATTGTTTCTATGTTTTAAGGCGCAGGGGCGCAAATGGACAGGAAAATGTTATCGAGGGTTTGTCCGTCCGTATGGCAGAAATAATTGCAGGCGCATGGGGAAATATTAGAGTTCAAACACGAATAACAGGCAATGACGGCAAAATGATTACGGCGCAGGCTATTTGTCACGATTTGGAAACAAATTACGCTGTTAGCAAGGAAGTTAACAGGCGTATAACAGACAAATTTGGGCGGACTTATTCGGAAGATATGCAGGTTGTTACAGGCAATGCGGCGTCTTCAATTGCTTTTAGAAATGCCGTGTTAGCGGTAATTCCAAAGGCGATAACGAAAAAAGTAATTAATGAAGTTAAACAGGTTGCGCTCGGGCAGTCGATTGATTTGGAGCAAAGCAGGCAAAACATCATTATTTACTTTAAAAAAATTGGTGTATCGGAGGAGCAAGTTTTAAGCTATTTAGACATAAATAGTATTAACGAAATCGACCAAGCTAAAGTCTTTGAATTGCGGGCGACTGCAAATGCAATTAAAGAGGGTACAACAACCGTACAGGAGACTTTCGTAAAACCATTTGAGGACGCAAAGGCGGAGGCAAAGGCAAAAGAGCAACAAAACAAAGCAAGCGACAAAGCAAGCGAAGCAATGGCAAAAGCTGCAAACGGTAATTTATTTGAAAATGAAAACAAAACCACTAACAACAAAAAATAAAAGGTTGTTTTGTATTTATTTTCAACTATTCGCACAATAGAGTATTAAAAAAAGAACGAAAAAGAAACAAAAAAAAGAAACCAATTTAATAACTTATAAAGAATTTTGAATTATGGCAATTACAGTAACAAAATTAAAAAATCATGCCGACTGGCTCAAAGAGAGAGAGGGCGGCATTGGTAGCAGTGAAATAGCTACAATCGTGGGGCTAAATCCCTTTGAGACACCGTATCAATTGTGGCGCAGGAAAATAGGACTTGACGAGCCAATTAAACCGACCTTTGCGATGAAAGCAGGTAATTATTTGGAGGACGCCGTGTCGCTTTTTTGGCAAGACGAAACAGGAAACGAAGTCATTAAAAGTAGTGCGGAGTTAATGATTATTAGCAACGATATTAAACCATTTACAAAGATATCGCCCGACCGCACTTTTTGGCTCAAAGGTCAAAAGAAAAACAACGAAAACAAAGGAATTTTGGAATGTAAAACAACTCAAATGCCTATTGACGAAAACGACCTCCCAAAACATTGGTTTGTACAACTACAGTATCAGTTAGGAGTTGCAGAAATGAATTTTGGCAGTTTAGCATGGTTAACACAGGGGCGTGAATTTGGTTACAAAGAACTGAAATTTGTACCCGATTTTTTCGATTGGCTAATCGAAGAGGCGGACAAGTTTTGGACGGATAACATTGTCGGTAAAAAAGAGCCAAATATCAGCACCGTACAAGATGTATTATTGAAATACAATAAGCACACGGCGGGCAAAACTATTGAGGTTGATAATGATATTTTTGAAACCTATTTAGAGTTAAAAGACGTGCGGGCGCAATTATCAGAAATCGAAGATAAAAAAACAAAACTTGAGGATAAAATAAAACTTTGTTTTGGCGATGCGGAGGCTATAAGTTTTGAGGGTCAAACATTGGCAACATGGAAAGCAAGCAAGGACAGCGAGCGGTTTGATAGTAAGGCGTTTCAAACGGCGCACCCTGATTTAGCTAAAGAATTTACTACTATTGTAGCGGGTTCGAGACGTTTTTTAGTTAAATAAATTAACTACGAAATAAAGCATAATAAAAACAGCCGTCTTTTTGTGCTTATGTAATCGTTAAAATTAGCCGTGTTTTTGGTTGTTTTTGCACGGCTTTTTGTTAAACATGATACTTTGTACCACTTTTATTAAATCTAACTTAAAATGGGCGTTAAAATCGAAAGCGAATTAATTATAATGGCACTTTGGCTCGGGCAGGTTGAATTTAACAACATGCTATTAAAAGAGCGTGTTAAAAATGTTTTAGAAAAATTAAACATTGAAAACGGTAATTTTCAGGACTTTGAGGCTATAAATAACCGATTGAGTAATAATTGAAAATATTTTATATATTTGTGTATTCCGAACTAACTGACAAATGAATATATTAACAAAAAAATATAGTCACAATAAAAGAGTGTGCCAAGCGCAAGCCGCACAATGCTCAGTCAGTTAAGCATGGAAACTCTTTTATTTGTGGCTTTTTTTATATAGATATGGCAAGACCTATAAAAAACAATGCAGACTATTTTTCGCACGATGCAGATATGCGAAATGACGTGAAAATTAAAGCACTTAGGCGTAAATTTTCACACGTTGGATATGCAGTATGGTGTTATTTGCTGGAAGTGTTAACAGATAGCGATTTTTTTGAAATAGAATATAATGAACTAAACACGGAGCTTTTGTCGGCGGATTTTGATATTTCAACAAATGAATTTAAAGAAATAATTGATTATTGCATAAAAATAGAGTTACTACAATTAGAAAATAATATACTATTTTCTGTTAACCATAAAAAACGTTTTGCCGCACTTTTAACCAATAGAACACGTAAACGAATAGAAAAACCTTCAAAAAAAGGAGTTACGGCGAGCCATAACTCAAACAAAACAGATAACGGCGATATTACGGCGAGCCATAACCCCACAGTAAAGGAAAGTAAAGTAAATAAAAGTAAAATAAATTATATTATAGAAAAAGAAAATAAAGAAAAAGAGAGTAAAGAAAATAAAGAGAAAAAACTCCCCTTTGAAATAAATAACGAAATAATTGAAAAAATAAAAGATATTTGGCAATTACACTACGCAAATACACGAAATACAAAATATCAATTTAACACAAAAGATTTAACCGCAATCACAGATTTATTTTATATATTTGTAGATATATACCCAAATAACGATTTAGAGCAAACTATTAAAGTTTTTGAGTACTACTTTGAAAATGCTTTAAAAATCAGCGATAAATGGTATTTTAACAACATGACCATACACTTGTTACAAACTAAATTTAACGAAATAAACACTTATATATCAAATGAAAACAATCGGGCAAATAATGAAAGAAACGAACTTTACAGAAAAATGCAGTCGATTAACGACTATCTCACAGAGCAGGGCTATTGATTTGGCTTTAATTAAAGCAGGTCAACAGGGCTATGGGCAAATATCGGTTTATAGCGGAGGTAATCCGATAACAAAAGAGCAAGCAACCGCATTAACAGCACCTTTGTTGTTAGCGTTTCCAAAATTAGACGAGGGGATAATCAAAATAATTACAAGCAGGGCGGTTGAAAAAAAAATGACCGTTAATCATTTTCGAGACGCAATTAACAACGCAATAGATAATGTTAATTATATCTCTTTTACACCATCGCAGATATTGAACTTTGATGTAACTTTTGATATTTACAGTTATTCGGAGGCATGCGAAATGTGGGTAAAAAACGGCGGTAACAGAGTAGCAGGCGGAGGCACATTTTTAAGCAAAATAAAAATCAATAGTGAAATTGTTTACATAAAAACAACGGATAAAGAGAGATTTAACATAGCAGACGAAATAAATAATTAATTAAAAACATTCTAAATAATGAAAACTTATGTAGTGATGATTAGCAGATATGCGCCAAAACAGCTCGGCGGCTATCAAACTAATTTTGTAGAGAAAATAATTAACAAAGAGAAAAAATTATAAACAACTAAATTACTTACTTTATGGAAAATTACAAAAACATAGGAAAAATACCCCCGCATGATATTGAAATCGAGAGAGCCGTTTTAGGTGCTTTAATGCTTGAGGGCGAGGCTTTTGCTGAAATAGTAGGAATATTGAAACCTAACAGCTTTTACGGAGGCGGACACGGTAAAATATTCACTGTTATTTCAGAGATGTATAACAAAGATGAGCCAATTGATATTTTAACTGTTACAAATGCTTTAAAGAAAAAAAATGAGCTTGAAAGTGTCGGTGGGCGTGTTTACATTGCCTCCTTGACGGAAAGTGTAGCAGGGGCGCACAATATTGAATATCATGCAAAAATAGTAGCTCAAAAGTATTTACAACGTGAACTTATTAGAGTTGCAACCGATATTCAAAAAAAAGCCTTTAATAGTAGCAACGATGTTTCAGAGCTTTTAAATTATTCCGAACGAGAATTATTTAAAATATCGGAAAGTGGTATAAAAAAGGAAGTTTTACCTGTTAATATTATACTTGACGAGGCATTAAAGCAAATTGAAGCGAACGCAAAGAAAAAAGACGGTATCAGCGGAGTGGCAAGCGGATTTTTTCATTTAGACCAGATAACTAACGGCTGGCAAAACTCCGATTTGATTATCGTAGCCGCCCGCCCCTCAATGGGAAAAACAGCCTTTGTAGTTAGCATGGCTTGCCAAATAGCAGTAGAACAAAATAAGTCGGTTGCTTTTTTTAGTTTAGAAATGTCGAGTACGCAATTAGTTACAAGAGTTATCGCAGGCGAGTGCGAAATTAGCGCAAACAAATTGCGTGGCGGTACTTTGACCGACTGGGAGTGGCAAAAGTTAGAACACCACCTCCCAAAAATGAAAAATGCAAAATTGTTTATAGACGACACCACCGCAATATCAATATCGGAGCTACGTGGCAAATGCAGACGATTAGCGCACGAAAATAGAATAGATATAATCATTATCGACTACTTACAACTAATGACAGCAGGCGCACAGTTGCCACGTGAGCAGGAGGTTGCAGCTATAAGCAGGAATTTAAAAGCAATAGCAAAAGAATTAAATGTCCCTGTGATTGCACTTTCACAGCTAAATCGGGCAGTAGAGACACGGAGTGGCAATAAAAGACCGCAATTATCAGACCTGCGGGAGTCGGGCGCAATCGAACAGGACGCCGATATTGTTATGTTCATTCATAGACCTGAATATTATAAAATAGAAACCTTGAGCGATGGCACGGACGCCGCAGGTAAAGCTGAGATAATCATTGCAAAGCACCGTAACGGCTCAATTGGCGATGTTGTTTTGAACTTTGAACCAAGATACGCAAAATTTACAGATATTAAGGGCGCAGTGCATAATGCTGATTTTGAACCATTTGAAAGCGATATATAAGAAAATGTTAATAAAAAACTGTTAAAATATTTACTATATATCAAAATAAATATAATATTTGCAGAAAATAAAAGATTAACCAAATGAAAAACAAAAACACCGAAAAATAAATAAAATTAATTATAAACAACTTTAAATCATTTGCTTATGGATACATCAGAAACAGAAAACGAAAAAAGACTCATGCAAAATGCCAAAATAGACTACATCGACCGAGTTTTAAAGCAATTAGAGCAGTCAAATTGTTTGATAACTATTTGGGCGACAGGCTTTGCCCCTGAAAATATTACCAATGCTTTTGGCGTTATGTGTGAGCAACCTATAAAAGAAATGATTTACACTTTTTTAAACAATGAGAAAAAAAGTATTATTTTAGACGAAAAAAACAGTTATTAATCTTATAAATCAATAAATTATGAATGAAACTATTATAATGCGGTTGGCGTGGTACAAAACATTAATTAACAGCGTAACATATGTAGCTGACACACCGATAGGAAGCTATGAAATAGACGTTATTACAGATAACGGTTGCGTGTATGAGTAGTGGCACTTATACAATGCCTTGCTTGGATTTGACCACAAAACTTTCTGTGCCATTACTTATACACGTTGTTATAAGCTGGTGCGGTATTATAGCACAGAACTTGAATCGAAGAACTGAACCTTTTTCTTTTCTTTTTTGTGCGGTGGAAAAATAAAAATTAATAAATAGAAATATGAGTTTACAAACAGTAACAGAACAAGGTGATGAATATTACACGCCTGAATACATAGTAGAAATACTACTACCTTTTATCAAACAAAAAGGTTTTAAGACAATATGGTGTCCTTGTGATAAGGAATGGTCGGAATATGTAAAAGTTTTTAAAAGAGAAGGTTTTAATGTTATTCATTCACATATTGACAACGGACAAGATTTTTTACAATATGAGCCATCTGAAAAATATGATGTAATAATTACAAACCCACCATTCTCAATTAAAAATAAGATATTTGAAAGATGTATTGAATTGAATAAACCATTTTGTTTGTTGATGAGTGCAACTTCAATACAAAGTGCAAGTTTTGTAAAAATAATATCAAAGGCAAAAGATTTTAATGTAATGATGTTTGATAAAAGAATATCTTACTCTGGTGATAGACCACCGTTTCCGAGTTGGTATTATTCAAGTGGGTTGTTTGAAAAAACAGAATTTTATATTTACAAAACCGACCCTAAATTACTTTTTAAAGCGTGGGAAGAAAAAAGAAAAGAAAAAGATTTACAAGCAGTAACTCTCTTTGGAAACGAGATGTAGCACTTGCTTATAACGTATCTGGGCTTTGCGTAGTAGCCCTTAGTATAAACTTAAAATTAACCACGACACTTGATAGGGCTATTACGCAAAGCCCTTGTTATGTGCCGTTTTTATTCAG
>Ga0116182_1001971_pt1 | contig 20679 bp, 22 predicted proteins | sample AD_UKC077_MetaG_FD_89805 | JGI IMG/M metagenome (GOLD analysis project Ga0116182, IMG submission 89805) | Active sludge microbial communities of municipal wastewater-treating anaerobic digesters from USA - AD_UKC077_MetaG | ecosystem: Engineered > Bioreactor > Anaerobic > Digestate | place: USA...
AAGAAAGCTGAGCTATGGAGCACTGTTGTTCATTTGCAATTATTGGATGCGAATCCTGATATCATCATTTTTGGAAATACTTGGGATATGCCGTTTCACGAGTACCCATTTACTGACGTCGACAGTACCTTGAAAAAATACACGGATGAAACAGGTAAGTGGTGGGCTGCAATTACCAATACGACTGATGGAAAGGTTCACGTGAATACATATCATCCTGGTCGAAAAGGGATCGAGTATGAAAATATGGTGGTTAATGGAATCAAGGATTTTTTGGGTTGAGTAATTGATTTGATAGGCTTTCCAAGAAACATTCATGAGTTTGAATAGTGTTGAAGCAATTCTTCTCTCGTTAACTATCGTTTAGTAATTTTAAACACCAGACAAACACCAACAGTCTGCCTGAAACCTCAAATCAGGCGTTCTGTTGCGTATTTTAGGGTATTCTGGTGTAAAGAAGTCTTTTCTTTCGATGTTCAAATAGGTATACTGGATCCATGAATCTTCCTCTTTCCCTCTACGGTCTCTCCTCCGATCGCCTTGTCGAATCGCTTTCCCTTCCTGAGAAACGTTATGGCGGACAGATCGTCAATTGGCTCAGCAAGAAGGCTGTCACCTTTGATGAGATGACCGACCTCCCCCTCGATGAGCGAAAACGCCTGAGCGATCTCATCGGCAGTCCGATTTCTTCAAGAACGACCGCCCGCAAAGAAGACGACAACGGAACGATCAAGCTCGGAATCACGCTTCACGACGGAAGAATGATCGAATCGGTCCTGCTTGTCGATCGGAAAGGGCGGCACACCGCGTGCCTCTCCGTCCAGGTGGGGTGCGCGATGGGATGCGCATTCTGTAAAACCGGAACGATGGGTCTCATTCGCGATCTTGCCTCGGAAGAGATCATCGAACAGTACGTCCATCTTTCAAAGGTGGCCGGAGAACCGATCACCCATATCGTCTTCATGGGGATGGGCGAAGCGTTTCATAACTTCGATGCGACAATCAGGGCAGTTCATTACCTCAACCGGAAGGAAACGTTCAATATCGGCTTGAGGAAAATGACTATCAGCACGTGCGGAGTGGTTCCCGGAATCAACAGGCTCGCCGAGTTGAAACTTCCGATCAAGCTCGCCGTTTCGCTGGTCAGCGCGGACGACTCCCTGCGCACTCGCCTGATGCCGGTCAACAAGCGATGGCCGCTGGCCCGGCTCAAGGAAGCGCTCCTTGCCTATCAGGAGGCGGTACCCAAACGGTTCACCCTTGAATACTGCATGCTCGGAGGTGTGAATACTTCGGGAGAAAGCGCCAGACAGCTTGAGCTTTTCACCCGTGGCCTGGATGTGATCGTGAATCTCATCGCCTGGAATCCGATCGATGAACTTGAGTTCACCACTCCGAGCGAAGAGGAGCAGAAAGCCTTCTCCGCCCTTCTGAATCGCTATCGGGTCAAGCATACCCTTCGGATCTCCCGCGGCCGGGAGATCGGCGGAGCGTGCGGTCAATTGGCCACTTCCAAAAACCTGCAACGTCTCCCACTCTGAAAGAATGTAGAGAAAGAAGAAAAAAGATTGGCTATCGGATGCTTTCCGATAGCCAATGAATCAATTGCATGAGCCTGATCATTCGAGGGTAGCCCGAATTCGGCGGACTCCCGCCGAAGAGGATTGTTCCTTCTGGATCTTGAAGCGTCCCATCCCTCCGGTCCGCTCCATGTGCGGGCCTCCACAGACCTCCTTGGAGAAATCCCCGACGGAGTACACTTTCACCTGTTCGTCATAGCGGCCTTCAAAGAGGGCGATCGCTCCCGATTCCCGGGCTTCCTTCAAGCTCATCGTGGTGAAGCTCACCGGAAGATCGCGTTTGATGACCTCGTTGACGATATCTTCGACCTCCCGGATCTGTTCCTTGGTCATCGGCTCGGGATTGGTGAAATCGAACCGGAGCCGTTCGACGGTGATATTCGATCCTTTCTGACCGACGTGATCGCCGAGAACCGTCCTGAGCGCCTGATGCAGGAGGTGGGTCGCGGTATGAAGGGCGGTGGTTCGATCGCTGTGATCCGCCAACCCGCCTTTGAACGTCTGGTCGCCTCCGGCGCGACTGAGCTCCTGGTGCTTCGCGAACGCCTCATGGAACCCTTTTTCATCGACTTCGAATCCATGTTCGGCGGCGAGCTCCTTGGTCAGCTCGATCGGATAGCCGTAGGTATCGTAGAGTTTGAACGCGGTTCGGCCGCTGATGATTCGATTAGGGCTCTTCAAGAGGTTCGGAAGCATCTTTTCAAACTCCCGCTCCCCTTTCGCCAGCGTCGCGCTGAACTTCGCCTCTTCGGCGGCAAGCTCTTTCATCACGAACTCCCGGTTTTCAAGAAGCTCCGGATAGGGCTTTTTGTAGAGCTCGATGATGACGTCGGCCAGCTCGGGAAGGAAGGAACCTTCGATACCGAGCTTGTGGGCATGGCGGACCGCCCGGCGGATCAGGCGGCGAAGGATATACCCCTGGCCGACGTTGGAGGGGGAAACGCCCCGCTGGTCGCCGAGGATGAAGACGCCGGTTCGAGCATGGTCGGTGAGAATCCGAATCGACATGTCATCCTCTTCATCGTCTCCATATGTTTTTTGCGCCAAGGTCTCGATCTGTTTGATGATCGGAGTGAACACCTCGGTCTCATACACCGATCGTTTCCCTTGAAGAATCGCGATCGTGCGCTCGATTCCCATCCCGGTATCGATGCACTTGCGCTCCATTTCACTGTACGTGCCGTCGGCGTTCTTCACATATTGCATGAACACGTCGTTCCAAATCTCGAAATACTTGCCGCAGGAACAGCCCGGTCGGCAGTCTTTTCCGCACGCCTCGCGTCCGGTGTCGATGAACATCTCGCTGTCCGGTCCGCACGGTCCGGTTTCACCGGCGGGGCCCCACCAGTTGTCTTCCCGGGGAAGGAAGTAGATCCGCTCGTCGGGAACTCCGAGCTTTCGCCAGGCTGCGGCGGCCTCCTCATCCCGCGGCACTTCATCGTCGCCGGCGAAGACCGTTACCGACAGCTCATCCGTTTCCAATCCCAGGACGGTGGTCAGAAACTCATGGCTGTATGCGATCGCTTCTTTCTTGAAGTAATCCCCCAAAGACCAGTTGCCGAGCATCTCGAAGAACGTCAGGTGATGGGGATCGCCGACCGCTTCGATATCTCCGGTGCGAATGCATTTCTGATAGTTCACCAAGCGTCTGCCGCTTGGATGCTCGCTGCCGAGGATATAGGGAACGAGCGGATGCATTCCTGCGGTAGTAAAGAGAACGGTTGGGTCATTCTCGGGAATAAGCGAGGCGCCACTGATTTGTTTGTGGTCCTTGGAAACAAAAAAGTCGATGAATTTTTGTCGTAATTCATTGGCGGTAAGCTGTTTTTTCATAATACTGAGATAGTAGTAAAGCTGTCGCTTCACTGTCAAGGATGGTTCAATCAAAGAGTTCGAGCTGTTGATTCTTCTGTAGCTCTTTCGTCGCGCTTTGAATCCCTTTTACCGCCTTGGTGATCGCTCCGGGAAGCTGGCCCGGCTTTTTGATGACATAGACCCGTTCTTTGCCCAGAAATTGCCGGGGCCAGAGAACCGCATGGTTGTCGAGGCTTTGCTGATAGAAGAAGAGAAGCCGCTTCTGCTCCAAGGCGAAGGAGGCTTGGCGAACCGCTCCTCCCCCGTCCCGATCCTCCACCACGACGCTCGCCAGGCTCAAGGCGCTCATCAGCCGATTGCGCAGCAGAAAGTGGAACTTCTGGGTTCGGGTCGCCGGACCGAAGCGGCTGACGACCGCTCCTTGCTCGCCGATGATCGCTTGAAGCTCCTTGTGCTCCGCCGGATACGCTTGATTGAGCGGCGTTCCGATCACGGCGATTGTCTTCTGTCCTTCGGAGAGCACGCTCTTGTGGGCGATCGCATCGATTCCCAGGGCCAAGCCGCTGGCGACGACGAAGTTCGCCTTTGCGAGGGCGAGCGCGCTTTGATACGCCAGCTTTCGCCCCTCCAACGAAGGAGACCGGGTGCCGATGACGCTGACGATCGGTTGCTTGAGAAGGTTCACGTCTCCTTGGACGTAGAGAAACCGGGGAATGTAGGCGAACATGCTCACCTGCTTGGGCCACATGGTGCTTTCGCGGCTGATGATCCAGACCTTCCCTTCCAACGTGCCGAACGCCCGGACATTCTCTTCATACGCCTGCCGAACCGCGGCGATGTCAAGATCCAGCAATCGGGCGTATTCACCATAGTTCCGATCGAAGGGTTCGTTGATGTCGAGAAGCTCTTTCGCCTGATCGAATGCCTCACCCGCTTTGGCCTCCGAGCCTCCGGCGGCGGTGAGGAGCGTTTCATAGTGCAGAGCGTGGCGTACTTCCCAATCCATACCGATAATGTATCACCCCGGGGTGAAGAGGGCAATGCGGGAAAAACGCTCAATCATCCTCGTAGAGCTCATTCACCAAGAGCCAAGCATCCGGATCGTCTTTTCGAAGCAAAGACAGCTGTTCAAACGCGTAGAGGAGCATCGTCATATGGATTTTCTTCACTTCAAGCGGGTCTTTGATCGCAACGACGCTCTGTATTTCAACACTGTCGGCATCAAGAGCCGCCACTCGTTTGTATTCGGCGAGCATGTCTTCTTTCGCGAAGGAGAAGAAATCGTCCACCTCGAGGATCAATGTCGGCATGTACGCCCTTCGGATCAGCGCGGCTTTCGTGAGATCGCGTTTCTCAAGACCAACATACTCGCCAAGAGCCTCGTACTTCTTTCGCAATGCCGCCATGGCTTCATGGTGCCAAGGAACAGGGAAAAAGCAAAAGAGAAGTGGATATGAAATGACCCCTCGTTCCCGGAGAAACAAGGGGTCGGTTGTAGGTGCTACCTCTCAGAGTTGAACTGAGGACACATGGATTTTCAGTCCATTGCTCTACCAACTGAGCTAAGGTAGCCAACGTTCTTTTGTATACCCTACATCTTGAATTCTTGTCAACACCCGATGAGAAAATGCACTTTCTTTTTGGAAGTGGAAACGCTATGATCGGGGTATGGAAAGTCTTCGGGAACTCTATCGAATCGGGCACGGACCATCTTCCAGTCACACGATGGGTCCACGGAGCGCCGGCGAGCATTTCTTACGTCAATACCCCCACGCGACCTCGTTCGTGGCGGAGCTCTACGGCTCGTTGGCCGCTACGGGAAAAGGGCACCTTACCGACACCACGCTTCGGGAAGTCTATGCAAAAGGGGAAAAACCGTTAGAGATCCTGTGGTATCGGGACGTGGAACAGAAACACCCGAACACCCTCATCATCAAAGCGTTCAATGAAAACGAACAGTGCATCGCCTCTCAGACGTACTACTCCGTCGGCGGCGGCAAAATCGTCATCGAAGGCGAGGAGAGTCCCGCTTCCCTGAATGTATATCCCCCCGAACTGACGAAGATGAGCGCAATCCTCGAGTATTGTGATAAAGAAGGACTTCAATTATGGGAGTTCGTTCTCCAGATCGAAGGCAAAGAGATTCTCACTTATATGAAAGAGGTCTGGAGCGTGATGAGCGACAGCGTCGAGCGGGGGATCGAGGAAGAAGGGGTCCTTCCAGGAGGCCTAAAGCTTCCCCGAAAAGCCCACAGCTACTTCCTCAAGGCGAGCAAAGGAGCCTACCCCTTGGATGACTCCGCCCTCGCCCTCTCCTACGCCCTTGCGGTCAGTGAAGAAAACGCCTCGGGCAATCTGGTCGTCACCGCCCCCACCTGCGGCAGCGCCGGGGTTCTTCCCGGGGTGCTCTACTACTATGCCAAGCAGAAAAATGCTGGAAAGATCCGGATTCTTCGAGCTCTGCTTACCGCCGGGCTGGTCGGGAATCTCGTTAAGACCAACGGCTCAATCAGCGGTGCGGAGGTCGGTTGCCAAGGCGAGATCGGAGTGGCGTGCGCGATGGCCGGAGCCGCTGCGGCCCAGCTGAACGGAGGATCGATCTTCCAAGTCGAATACGCTGCGGAGATGGGCCTGGAGCACCACCTCGGTTTGACCTGCGACCCGATGCTGGGGTTGGTCCAGATCCCCTGCATCGAACGCAACGCCCTCGGGGCGATGCGCTCCCTCGATCACGCGACCTACGCTCTGCTTGGCGACGGGCGCCACAAGGTCAGCTTCGACACCGTGGTCCAAGTGATGCTTGAAACCGGCCAGGCGCTCCCCTCGCTCTATCGTGAAACGAGCCTCGGCGGACTGGCCCGGGTACGGAGTTGACAAATCAGACCCATAACGGACACGCTTAAGCCCATGAACGATGAACTTCTCCGAGTCGAAGGGCTCACCTATGCCCTCGGCGAAGACAAGACCATTCTCGATCATCTTTCCTTCTCCGTACGGGAAGGAAGCTTCACGCTGCTCTGCGGCCCCAACGGGGCGGGCAAAAGCACCCTCCTTCGGATCCTCAAAGGCCTATATCCCCTTGAAGAAGGAACTATCTTTCTTGAGGGCAAGGATGTAACAAAAAAAGAAAAACACCGTCTTCGGGAAATCGGCCTCGTCTTTCAGGATGCTGACAGTCAATTCGTCGGTCAAAGCGTGGAAAAGGACATCCGCTTCGGGGTGGAAAATCTTGCTCTTCCGGTGGAGGAGCAAAACAGGCGAATCGATGAAGTGCTCCATCTTCTTTCCATGGAGGAGCAGCGGCACCGGAACCCCCACACTTTGAGCGGCGGAGAGAAACGAAAGCTGGCGATCGCCGGAGTCCTCGTGATGCAGCCGAAGCTCATCCTCCTCGATGAACCCTTTGCGAACCTCGATTATCAATCGATCGTGGCAACCCTCAAGCTGCTGCTTCGCCTGCAAAAAAACGGACATACGATCATCCTCGTCAGCCATGAAATTGAAAAATGTCTGGCCCATGCCGATCATGTGCTTGTCTTAAGTGATAGCCTCCTTGTTGAAGAAGGAAGTCCAAAGAAGGTGCTTCCCCGACTTTCAGGACATGGAATTTACGTACCACATGATACGCCGTTGGAGAAGCTCACATGGCTCACGCAGTAATCTTCTCCTTCCGCCATCAAGATCGGCTCCTCAACAAGACTCACCCGCTTATCAAGGTGATCGCTCTGTTATGCGGGTGCATCCTGCTCTTCAGGGCATCCGGTTTTCTTCTCTCGAGCATCGCTCTGTTTCTCATCGCTTTGACGATTCTTCAACGCCTTCCCCTCCGTTCCTACGCCCGCCAGCTTCGGTTCTTCATCCTGTTGTTCGTCCTCATCGCTTTCGGTGAGTACGCCCATTCGCAATCGATGCGCTCCGCTCTCATCGTTCTTGTACGCTACGCCTTGATGATTCTCTATGCGCTTTTGATCACCGATTCCACCAGCAGTGACGAGATCGCGAATTCCATTCCTCTGATCAATAAAAGTGTTCTGGCCAGCGGAATCGAACTGACCTTGGCGATCGTTCCGATGATCTTTCAAGTCAGTGAAGAGATTCGCATCGCCCAGCGGGCGCGCCTCAGAAGATGGTCGATCAGAAGTACGTTCGAGTATCTTTCCACGCTGTTCGAACTCCTTCTCCTTCGATTGGAAGAACAAGCCCTCGCCCTCGAAGGCCGCCTCTTCGATGCGAAGCGCAAACGGCATGCTCCGCCTGTATCGATGCATGATGTGCCGATGATTCTTGCCACATTGCTCTTCATCGGTTTGAGGATCTTCGGATATGAATAAAAACAAAGAAGAAATCCGCCGAACGATGAGGAAACTGAATCAAACGATGCGGAACGTCGACCACGGCACGGAGGACATGGCGACGGTAACGGCCCTGTTGAATGCTTCGATCTTCCATAAGAGCGATCGGATCTTCGCCTTCATGCCGCTCTTCTCTGAAGTGGATATCACCCCGGTTCTCCAAGCGGCTCTTAAGACGAAGCGCTTGGCGCTCCCTCGCTCCAACGGTGATGACACCCTCACCTTCATCGAAGTGAACAATCTTGACGAACTGATGCCGGGGCGCTTCGGAATCCTCGAACCGGGAGCAGACGTTGAAATACAGCCTACTCCGGATTCGCTGATCATCGTCCCCGCTTTGGCCTATACCCCCAAGCGGGTGCGCCTTGGCCGAGGAAAGGGGTTTTATGATCGGTATCTGGAGCGCTTTCCCGATCCGACGAGTATCGGAGTGTGTCGAACCTGGCAGCTGATCGAAGAACTGCCGGTCAGCGTCTATGACCGGCAGGTTGATTCATTGCTCTGCAACGGGACCTGGTATTGATTACAGGGCAGCCAGGTATTCATTCATCGCTTTCGCGGCTGTTCTTCCCTGACCCATCGCCAGAATGACCGTAGCCGCCCCGAGAACGATGTCTCCTCCCGCATATACCCCTTTCAAACTGGTCGCACCCGTCGAAGGATCGACGATGATCGTTCCTTTGCGAGTGGTTTCAATTCCTTTCGTCGTCGCTTTGATGAGGGGGTTGGGATCATTCCCGATCGCGACGATCACGGTATCATATGGCCGGAGGTGCTCCGTCCCCTCGACCATGATCGAGCGACGGCGTCCATCCTCCCCTTCGGGTCCGAGCTCGCATCTGATCACCTCGACCGCTTCAACCCGGCCTTTCTCATCTGGAACGATCCGCATCGGCGCATGGAGGAAGACAAATTCAATTCCCTCCTCTTTGGCGTGGGCGATTTCTTCGCGTCGGGCGGGCATCTCCGCTTCCGTCCGGCGGTAGATGACGCTCACCACCTCCGCTCCGAGTCGCTTGGCGGTTCGGGCGGCATCCATCGCGACGTTTCCCCCGCCAAAGACCGCAACACGTTTGGAATGATATATCGGCGTCAATGCATTGTTCGTGTCGTATGCTCTCATGAGGTTGCTTCGGGTCAGGTACTCGTTGGCGCTGAACACCCCGACCGAGTTCTCCCCCTCGATATTCAAGAATTTGGGAAGGCCGGCGCCGCTGCCGATGAAGATCGCGTCAAAGCCATCCTTTTTAAAGAGCTCATCGATCGTGCGGGTCTTTCCGATAAGGTAGTTTTTTCTGATCTCGACACCCATCTTAAGAAGGATATCAACCTCATAGTTGACGATCTCTTTCGGCAGGCGGAATTCGGGAATCCCGTATACCAAGACTCCTCCAACTTTATGAAGAGCTTCAAACATGACTACGCGATGGCCTTCCCGGCGCAAATCCGCGGCGGCGGACAGGCTTGCCGGACCGCTGCCGATGACCGCAACGGATTTACCTGTGTCGGCTCCGACTTGAGGCACCTCGTCAAGGCCGTGTTCTCGAGTGTAATCGGCGACAAAGCGCTCGATCCGACCGATCGAAACGGATTGTTCCACATCCTTTTTCGCTTTGCCTACGGTGCAGTACAACTGGCACTGGACTTCCTGGGGACAGACCCGTCCGCAGACGGAGGGAAGCAGGCTCGATTCCTTGATGATCGAAGCCGCCCGGGCATAGTCTCCCTTTCCCGCTTCAAGGATGAAGGCGGGAATATCGATTTCAACGGGACATCCTTTGATGCAGGGTTTGGTTTTACATTGAAGACACCGCAGCGCTTCGATGCGGACTTGGGCTTCGGTATATCCGAGGGCGACCTCGTCCATATTGAAGATCCGCTCCCTTGGATCCTGGGAGGGCATCTCCTGCAAGGGAATCTGATTTCGATCCTTGGCCGTGAGTTCTTTCTGCTCAAGCTCGGCAAGCAGCAGCTTTGCGGCATCATCAAGTTGTTCTTTCTTCGGGTGCATCTCTACGCCTCTCCTTCTTTGATATCCAAACCGATGTGACAGCGATGGTGCGCTTCCTCTTCCTGGGTCTTATAGGTTCCCATCCGAAGCAGGAGGTTGTCCCAGTCGACGAGGTGCCCGTCAAATTCCGGACCGTCCACGCACACGAAGCGGGTATGTCCGTCAACCGTTACGCGGCATCCACCACACATTCCCGTACCGTCGATCATGATCGTGTTCAGACTGACGAGCGTATAAATGCCGAAAGGCTTCGTGGTGAGAGAGGCGAACTTCATCATAACCGGAGGTCCGATCGCCACGACGCAATCAACCTTGGCTGTTTCACAGATTCGTTTCAATGGCGCAGTTACCAGCGCTTTCTCCCCGTATGAACCATCATCGGTAACGACGATCACTTCATCGGCGACGGCACGCATCTTCTCTTCCATGATTACCAGCTCTTTCGTCCGGGCCCCAAGGATCACCGTTACCGTATTGCCCGCCGCTTTCATCGCTTCGACGATGGGAAAGAGCGGCGCCGATCCGATTCCTCCGCCGGTGCACACCACATGGCCGTAATGGCGGACATCGGTGGGATTGCCCAACGGACCGAGGAGATTTGCGATATGGTCTCCCTCCTCCAAGAGCGCGATGTGGTGGGTCGATTCCCCGACGGCCTGAAAGATGATGGTGATCGTTCCCCTGACGGAATCGGCATCGGCGATCGTAAGAGGAATCCGTTCATCAAATTCTCCGCCAAGCTGAAGAATGATGAACTGCCCGGCTTTTCGTACTTCAGCGATTTCGGGAGCTTCGATCTCCATCTCGAATACTTCGGCGGACAACTGTTTCTTTGTAATTATTTTGTTCATATCCACTTCCTCCGATACCTCATTCGTCTCATTGAAACGATACACCAATATTAAAAAAGTGTCAGCCTTATTCTCAGCCAATCCCTTGGCAAACCCTCATTGCGGTGGCACACTACGAGTATGATCAAACGCGCAGATGAAATGAAAACCGACATTCGGTCCAAGATGAGAGGGGGAAGCGGGGAAGCTCACTTCACGTATTTGATGGATGCAAACGAGGTGCCGCACGCCCGGCTGTTTTCAACGATTACGCTGGAACCCGGTTCTTCGATCGGGGAGCACACGCATACCGGCGAGATCGAGTACTACTGGATTCTCCAAGGCGAAGGAATCGTCACCGAACGGGACGGGGAAAAGATCGTCAAGAAAGGAGATCTGGTGATAACCGGCGGCGGGGAAAGCCATGCGATTCGCAATGAAGGAAGCGAACCGCTGCGCTTTCTGGCCTTGATCATCCTCGAGTAGCGGGAAATGATTTCAGGCAGCCTTCCGGCTGCCTGAACGGTACAAAGCTTGTTCGTTTTTATTTGATCTTCACTTCAATCGTCTTGGGAAGCACTTCCTTCTTCTTGGGAAGGGTGAGGGTCAGGACACCGTCGGAAAACTCGCCCTCGATCTTGGCCTCGTCGATTCCCTCGGGCAGACTGAAGGAACGCTCGAATTTGCGATAGATCCGCTCTCTGACCAAGCTCTTCTTTCCATCGACATCTTTCAGGCTCTCCTTATCGCTGGAGATCTTCAAAACGTGCTTATCGACGTTGACTGAGACTTCATCCTGCTTGTAGCCGGCAAGCTCCGCTTCAATGACGTAGCTCTTCTCGGTCTCATAGATATCCACCGGAGGAATCCTGGCGCTGGTGGATTCCCAATCGCCCCAGAGGTCGTTGAACAAGGACTTGAAGCTCGATACCGGATTGTTTCGATTATAGGTTACGTAATATTTCATAAGGCACCTCCACTGTGCATTGTTGTTCTACTTACTACTATGCAAGTGGTGTGCCAACCTTGATTCACAACCAGCTGTATTGTATATAAATCATTATAATAAAAGTATTTATATACTTTTCACCATTAAAAAAGATATGCAACGCCCGGTAAACGATTCTCAAAGACGGCAGAAATTCGATGTATTTGAATCAAAATGACACACTTGGGTTATAAAGACCCTTTTTTGGTTCTTCATGACCCAACTCAGTGATGGAACAGCCTAATTGATGTCATGCACATCACCATCTTGTGCTCATCTGCAGCTTGGATGACCTCTTTATCACGGGTGGAACCGCCAGCTTGGGCGATATAGGTGACACCGCTTTGAGCCGCTCGGTCGATGTTGTCTCTGAAGGGGAAGAACGCATCGCTGGCTAGGCTCACCTTGGAAACATCGTTCAGATAGGATCGCTGCTCCTCTTTTGAAAGCAGCGTTTCATTCCGAATCCCCTCTTCGATGAAGAGATACCGGCCTTGACGGGTAGGGGGCGCATCGAACCGGAGATTCTGCAGCTTGGGATGAAAGCGAAGGTGGAAGAGATCCGCCTTTTCACCGGCAAGCCGGGTGCAGGCGATTCGCGATTGCTGCCCTGCTCCCACTCCGATCGCTTGACCGCCTTTGGTGTAGCACACCGAATTGGATTGGGTATATTTCAAGGTGACCATGCCGACAAGGAGGTCTTGGATAGCCTCGGGGGGAAGATCCTTCTGTTTCGTGACGACCGTTCTCAAGAGCGAGGAGTCCAGAACGACGGTGTTCCGCTCCTGCATCAAGGTCATTCCGAACAACGTGCGCTTTTCCGTCAAGGGCGGCTCATATTCGGGATTCACCTGCAGGATGACATACCGTCCCCGCTTTTTCGTTTTCAGGAGTTCAAGCGCTTCCGGGGTATAGGAAGGGGCGATGATTCCATCGCTCACCTCGCGCTTGAGCACTTTGGCGAGAGAAAGATCGCACCCGTCGCTGATCGCGACAAAGTCTCCGAAGGAAGCGAGCGGATCGGCGCTTCTCGCTCGGATATAGGCGCTTGCTATCGGTGAAAGCGTCTTCGGCACATCAAAGACCCTCGTCTCCTCTTCATTGAGGGGAAGCCCGATCGCCGCTCCTGCCGGCGAGACGTGCTTAAACGATGTGGCGCTCGGAAGATCGGTTACCTCTTTGAGCTCCCTGACCAGCTGCCACCCGTTGAGCGCATCGAGGAGGTTGATATACCCCGCTTCACCGTTGAGTGTTTGAATCGGCAACGTCCCGCTTTCCATCAACAGTGCAGCTTGTCTTTGATTGGGGTTGCAGCCGTATTTCAGATTCATTCCTTCCATCATCAGCCTCCATGGGTATTGATGAGCTCATATCCGTCCTTTCGAATCACCGCCAGCGCGATTCGAAGATCGGGATGCAATTCATCGAAGATTGTTTGTGCGATATCCTTTTTCGGCAAGGTGATCGGCATGGGGGGACCGGCAAACGCTCGAGGATGGTTCAGATCCCCTTCGTAGGTCTGGATCCGATGTCCCGATCCCGGCTTCCAAGCACCAAAGGAGAAGAAGCTCCGCTTGCATGATCCGTCACCTGATCTGCTTATCGAAGCGAACGTGTATTTCAATGCCTTCAGGTCGAACACCGCCGCGATGCGAGGAGTATAGATCGGCTCATCCGGTTCATAGAGTTCATCTTTAAGGGCATCTTCGATCGCAAGCGTCTGTGTGAAACGTTCGCTGTGCGTTCCGTTGGCGACGATCATCGATCCATCCTTTTGAAAGGATGCCCGGTAGTACAACAAGGAGGGGTTGCCGCCTCGGGCGTTCATCGTCGGTTCGACCCGGAGCCCGTCCTCTTTGATGACAAGAACTCGCTCCTTGCTCGAAGAGGAGCGGGCGGTCAAGGCGTAGAGGGCGATCGGCTCGTTATCATGATCGAGGCCGCAGATGATGATTCGCCCGGGATAGCTCTTCATTTCTTGAGTCCGGCGAGAAACTCGGAGACGAGAATCACCGCTTCGTCGATGCAGTCTTCACAGCCAAGGAGGATTTTTCCATCATCCTCCCCTAAAATCTCCCGGCACACCAGACTTCGAGCTTTCTCTTTAAATCCTTTGGCAAGGGAAGAGACGCGCTCATATGTGAGGGCTTTCGTATTCGCTTCGATTCGACCTTTGCTGGTGAGCATGCTGATGATCGCGACGGCGCCGCTCAGCGCTCCGCACGTAGCTTCGTGACCGCCCATGCCTCCACCGAAGCCCTCCATGATCTGAAAAAGCAGCTCTTCTTCAAGACCTGCTTCTTCACTGAACGTGCATGCCACCGCTTGGGCGCAGTTATACTTTTTCGCTCTCAGCGCATGGACCCGTTGAATATAGGTATCCGTCATGATGATTCTCCTCCCCTCACTATAACAAACCTCAGCTACCCATGTCACCATAGAGTTGGTGAGAACAGGTGCATTTTCCCGCTTGCAAAAACGTTTTGACGTGATGGGGGAACCGTTTGATCAAGAGCGCGCTGCACTCGGGGCAGTATGTATCCTGGTCCTGACGGCTGTTGCCTCCGTAGACATGAGGAATCTTCAGCTCTTTCGCCACGGCGAGGGCTTCCTGAAGAAACGACTCGCTGGTCGCAGGATGATCGAGCTTGTAGGCGGGATGATAGCGGCTGAGATGCCAAACTCTGATGCCAAGACTTTGAAGCATCGTTCCCAGCTCCTTCACATCGGAAAGAGTATGCTCGCCTTCGATCAACAGGGTGGTCACTTCCACCGTGGCGGAGGTTTTCGCCAGCGCCTCCAAGCTCGCGATGACCGGTTTTGCCGAGCCTTTGGAGTAGCGCCCGTAGAAACTCTCATCGCCTTTCAGATCGATCGAATACGCATCGATGAATGGAAGCATTCGAGACAAGGAAGCCCTGCTGAACGTTCCGCTGGAAACGAGAATCGTCGGTACCGCGGCATTCTTCGCCATCCGGGCGCAATCGAGGAGGTAATCCTGCCACACGATCGGTTCGCTGTAGGTGAAGGAGACGGAGACTTTCTCTTCGATTGCTTGTTGGACGAACACGTTCGGAGGAATATATCGGCTCGGTCGCCGTTGATAGAATTCATTCTGGCTGATCGAGTAGTTTTGGCAAAAGGAACAGAAAAGGTTGCACCCGAAGAGAGCCACGCTGAGCGTGCGTGAACCGGGTCGAAAGTGATAGAGGGGTTTTTTCTCGATCGGATCGAGCGCAAGGGCGACGACCTCGCCGTAGTTCTCAGTAACGATCGCCCCATCACGGTTTACTCGGATATGGCAGATGCCCCGCTGGCCTTCGCTGAGGGTGCACTCCCGATAGCAGAAGTCGCACTTCGCCTTCATCGCCTTTCCTCGCTGAATCTGGTCGCCTGAAAAACCTCGAAGGTGGTAAGCGGATCCATGTACCCGTCTTCCTTCAACCCTGCTTTGCGGGAAAGGTGTCTCAGGGTCGTTTCAAGATCCCATCCTTGATCGGTCGCGACGTGGGGCAGGAACACCGCTCGCCGCGAGGCGTTGCTGAGAATGATTCCGTCGACTCCCGGCCGAATGGCTTTCCAGCTCGAAACAGGTTCGGGTTCGGTCAGGAGGGAGATTTCGATGACAAGGTGACTGAACTCTTCTTTGGTGACCGGCTTAAAGCGCGGATCGTTGAACGCGGCTTCATGAGCGAGACGGGCGACCTGGTCGACCAGCGGCTGATAGCCGACAAGGTTCCCGATGCACCCCCGGAGCGCTCCATATTGTGTGGTGAGGGTCACGAAGACTCCCCTCTTCCGGGTGAAAAAGGGATCGTCTTTCTTTTTGAGTTTTTCATACAGCGGCGCGTCTCCGAATCCCAGCGAGCAGTCGATCACCTCCCGCGCAAGAGCAAGCAATAGGTCATGATGCATTTTCACCTTACCTCCAGAGAACCGTTGCGTAGGCGACGAAATCCCCTCCGTCCCGTCCGGCCACGTCATTCGATGTGTAGTAGCTCACCACTTCCCCGTTCATCCCTTTTCGCTTGGCGATGTTGGCCACCAGCAACGCGCTCGCCCATCCGCAGATCGTGTGGTGGTTCCCGGTGAAGAACGAAAAGGCTTCTTCAATCTTTCCGTCGGCGAGAAGATGAGCCACCCGGACATCACGCTCTTTGACCTCTTTCTCGGAAAGGGCGCTGAAACCGAAGCGCGGACCATAGTGGGTGAAGTCGCTGCTGGCAATGATTGAAAGCCCCTCATCCTGACCGATCAACGAGTCGCTTGCTTCATCGAGGGTCTTCAGGGAGGAGAAATGATTGATGAGGGCGGTACTCACCTTGGGCGGACTCTTCAGCTCCGCGATGAACGGAAGGATCATTTCAATCGAATGCTCTCTTTGAAGCGTTGGAGCGTGTGCCGCTTTTGCCCCATGCAGGGCGAAGCCTTCCAACGATCCAAGCGGAGTCTCGTAGGAAGCAAAGGGTACGGTGATTATCCGGTCGACCGGTACATGAGCATAGTGACTGGGTCCGACGATCAAGAGGCGGGTGACAGATTGATCGAAGTCTCCGAAGAACGGGGCGATTCCCATCGCTGAATATGAGAGACCGGCGTGCGGCAGCAAAGCGAATCGGGCAGGAGGAACCTTCTTTGTTTCTTTGGAACGTTCGATAAGTCTTCTGAGAATGACCGGATCATCCGGATACCAGGAGCCGGCAAATGCTGATTGACGGATCATATGAAACCTCCGCTATCAGTATAGAACAGCGGAGGTGTATCTGAAAGACTATATGTATGTTATTGAGCGTCGACGTAGGCTCGAGCCACTTTCGGGAAGTCGGTGAAGATTCCATCCACGCCCCAGGCGTAGCAATCTTCAAGCGCTTTCATCGAGTTCACCGTCCACACGTTCACCTTGACATCATGGGCGTGGCACTCCTCCACCTGCGCTTTGCAGAGCGATTCGAAGGCGGGATGATAGTAGTGGAACCCATACTCGCTCACCGCTCTTCCGGCGCCTTCCAATCCCCGCTCCATCACCAGCGCACCGACTTTGATCTTCGGAGCGAGCTTCCGGGCGGTGACGAGTGAAAGGTGGTTGAAGGAGGAGAAGAACACCTTCTTTTCAAGGTTGTGCTTTTTGATGATCTCGATGCACTTCGCTTCCAAACCGGGGTAGTAGACGAGGCCTGTCTTCAGTTCGACGTTGGTGATGAGCTCGGTTGTCGATGCCCACGCGCAATACTCATCGAACGAGGGAATTGAATGGAACTCTGATCCCCGTTTGTAGAGCTTGGCGGCGTTAAGCTTCTGTAATGCCGCGAGCGTGTGGTCGGCCACTTTTCCGCTGCCATCGGTGGTTCGATCAAGCTTCTCATCATGGATGATGACGACATGACCGTCTTTGGAGAGCTGCACATCCAATTCAATCCCATCCGCGTCCGCTTCCAACGCCTTGGTGAACGCAAGCATCGTATTCTCCGGATATGCGCCGCTATATCCCCTATGAGCAAAAATCTTCATACCGTCTTCTCCTTTGACAATGCAAATGTACAATACGAGAATGAAAGATGTAAAGACGAGAAAACCCGCATGTTCATCGCGGCAAGTGATTCTGAATCCTGATTGTTCCATTCGTTTTACTTCGATTTAACGCGACTTTTCTTTTTCATTTAACATTGCACACCTACAATGACGCCGTGAAAAAGATTTTTGACATGATGCTGTTTGTGGTGATAGAGGGTACCCCGGTGGAATATAAACATATATTAGGTGCCCGCTCTTCAATAGGAAAACCATCTGCTCATTAAGGCGGGTGAAAGACTTGCGTGATTCTACAAGAGGGCTTTATCCTAATTGAAGCAGCAACGATAATATCGGCTTCGCTGATGGTGGAACATCTTATCTTGGAGGATTGCACATAGCTCAGCGGCATTTTCCCCTGAACATTACCCCAATCAACAACTATTGGATGATCAGCTCGCCCAAGGAGGGACGTCCGTGGCAGTAGCAGCTACACCTTTGCATAAGCAGATGAGCAAGCGGGCTAGACGCGATATGTGGACATTCTTCGCGTTCACCGGCCCCACGTTCATCCTGTTGGCCGTTTTTATCTTTTGGCCAATCTTCTATTCATTCTACTTGAGCTTGTTCAAGTGGAATATGGTCAGCCCGAGAAAAACATTCCTTGGCTTGCAGAACTACAAGGATATGTTCAGTGATGATGTGTTCAGACTCGTCGTGAAGAACACGCTCATCATGGCGTTCTTCACCGTCGTGGTGAAGATGGCGATCAGTTTGTACTTGGCAACCCAGCTGAACAAGAAAATCCGAGGCAGCAACTTCTACCGGGCGATCATATTCAGCCCCACCTTTACCGCAAACGTTGCGATCGCGATGGTCTGGGCGTGGATTTTTGAACCGACATACGGTTTGATGCGTTCCTTCCTCAGACCGTTGGGACTGCCCATGATCGACTGGCTCAAATCGACGAGTCACTCGCTTCCCGCGGTCATTATCGTATTGATCTGGAGCGGAATCGGGTATGACATGGTTCTCTTTCTGGCCGCGCTGAAGAACGTTCCTCTTGAGATTTACGAGGCGGCCATCGTCGATGGAGCAAGCCCGTTCCATGTGTTCTGGAAAATCACCTTCCCGTTGATCAGTCCGACGACGTTCTTCCTGACGATCACCGGATTCATCAACGTGCTCAAGGCGTTCGATATCGCCCGGATCATGACCGAGGGAGGACCTCTGAACTCTTCGAACGTCTACGTCCACTACCTTTATCAAAATGCGTTCCAGTGGTTCAGAGCAGGGTACGCATCCGCCCTCGCCTTGGTGCTTTTCCTGTTCATCATGATCATCACCTTGATTCAGAATCGGCTCTCCAAGAGCTGGGTTCACTATTGATGGGAGGGGCAAGATGAAACACCATATCAACATCCGAGCCCTTGCCTCAAAGCTCTTCACTCATTTCGTGCTCATCATCGCGACGTTGGTCATCGGTCTGCCCTTCGTCTGGATGCTCTCCACATCGATCAAGGGCCCGACGGAAGTTGCAATGTTCCCACCGGTCTGGTGGCCGAAAGTCGTTCGGTTCGACAATTTTGTTACCGCCTGGAACACCGCTCCGTTCGGACGTTTCTACGTCAACAGCATCGTTACCGCTGCTGCGGGGGTCATCTTGGGTGTAGTCACCGCTGCGTTCGCCGCATATGCGTTCGCCCGCATTCGATATAAGCATCGGAACTTTTTCTTCCTCGTGATGCTGGCTGCGATGATGATTCCCGGCCAAGTGGCCTTGATCCCGAACTATGTCATCCTCGCCAAGCTGAATTGGATCAACACCTATCAGGGTATCGTGGTGCCGCACGTCGCGAATGTGTTCGGAGCGTTCCTTTTGCGGCAGTACTTCCTGACGATTCCGGATGATTTATATGATGCGGCCCAGATAGACGGACTCGGACATACGCGAACGCTCTTCCATGTCGCCCTTCCGCTCTCCCGCCCGGTGTTGGGAACGCTTCTCTTATACCTGTTCATTCAGAAGTGGAACGCCTATCTCTGGCCGCTCATCGTAACGAACAAGCAAAACATGCGAACCCTTCCTGTCGGGTTGGCGATGATCCGAAGTGCCGAGTACTCGATCGGACCGGAACACCTGATGGCCGCCTCCATCTTCGTGCTGATGCCGGTATTGATAGCGTATTTCCTGGCGCAGAAGCAATTGATTGAAGGTATAGCTGCTGGTGCCGTCAAGGGCTAGCCGGCATATCGCATTGATACCCCCTAGAGACCGGGGGCATTTCCAAGGAGGAAATAATGAAAAAAGGTATCTTCATTCTTGTTGTGATGCTCATTGCAACAACGTTTCTCTTCGCAGCTGCCAAGGCTGAGGAGCAAAAACCGGATCGGATCGAGATTCTCTACTGGCGAGGCCTTACCGGTGTAGCCGGAGAAGCTCAGGAAGAGATTGTCCGGCGTTTCAACGAATCCCGTGATGACATTCACGTAGTAGTCGAGTTCCAGGGCGCATATGCGGAGATCTTGCAGAAGATGCAGGCGGCTCTCGCTGCCGGCGATGTGCCGGATCTCGTCCTGCTTGATTCGCCGCACCTTCAGATTTTTGCCAAGGATGAGGCGGTTCAAAACCTCGATCGCTTCGTCAAGGCCGAGGGAAAGGGCTTCCTCGATGACTATGTTCCGGGTCTTCTGGCGGACAGCTACTACGACGGAAGTCTCTATGCCCTTCCGGCTCTTCGCTCGACTCCCCTGCTGTACGTCAACGCCGACGCCTTCGTCGAGGCGGGTCTTCCGAAGCGGGCTCCGAAAACTTGGGAAGAGTTCCGCGAATTCGCCAAAAAGCTGACGAAGGTCAACGATCGCGGAGAAACCACCCAGTATGGTGTCGGATTCACCCTCGGAGCGACCACCGCGCACTGGTATTTCCAAGGCGCCGTATACGCATATGACGGAAGAGTCAGTGACGAGAAGTTCAATATGTATCTCCATGAAGAGCCGGCCGTGAAAGCCGCGACGCTCTGGCAGGATATGGTCTTCAAGGACAAGACCGGCGTTCCTTCCACCACGCACGATGACCTCTTCACCGGTAAAGTCGCCATGGTCTTCGGTTCCACCGGTTCGATGGGCAACGTCATGAGGCGAGCGAGCTTCGAAGTGATTCCGGCGTTCATTCCGGGTCAAGTCCGCAATGGAGTGCCGGTAGGCGGTTCCGTCATCGCGATGCCTTCAACCGACAAGTGGCGGCAGTGGGCGGCCTGGGAGTTCCTGAAGTTCTTCACGAGCCCCGAAAGCCAGGCCTACCTCGCTGAGATGACCGGTTACATGCCCTCCCGCATCTCTTCGGCACAGGTTCCCAGTCTGGTCGAGTACTACAACAAGAACCCGCACTGGCAGGTGGCGATCGATCAGCTGAAATACGTCCAGCCCCAGGCGAGCGTCATCTCCCTGCCCAAGGGCACCGAGATCCTCCGCCAGATGGTTGAGAAGCTTCTGATCGGCAATCAGGATGTCCGCAAGGTCATGGCCGAGACCGAAGCCGACCTGATCAAGGAATACAATGAGAACTTCAAGTAAGCATTGGATTTCGATCATC
>Ga0116182_1002005_pt1 | contig 20513 bp, 15 predicted proteins | sample AD_UKC077_MetaG_FD_89805 | JGI IMG/M metagenome (GOLD analysis project Ga0116182, IMG submission 89805) | Active sludge microbial communities of municipal wastewater-treating anaerobic digesters from USA - AD_UKC077_MetaG | ecosystem: Engineered > Bioreactor > Anaerobic > Digestate | place: USA...
CAAATTATTTAATGGGTTAAAGTAATATAATATTTTAAAAAAGCAGTTGACTTAATAAAGTTGACTGCTTTTAATTTTATTATCCATTAATATAATTATTGTCATTAGCTTGACACGAGAGGGTTCCGGCGGTATGTTCGTTCAGAGTGAAAAGTTTATCGAAGCTCACGCTGACCGCTATAATGGCCAGGCAAAGGAAATTGATAAACTATTTGAAAGTGTCGTGTCAATTTACGGGCAGGAAAGCAACCAGACTACTTGGCGACTGTGTAAGATGAATCTTGCTATGCGCGGGATCGATAGTTCAAACGTGAAGTGGAACAATGAAGGATCATTCCTGAATGATGCGCATCCGGATCTAAAGGCTGATTTTGTTATTGCAAATCCACCATTTAACGACAGTGACTGGAGCGGTGAACTGCTGCGCACAGATGGACGATGGAGTTTTGGAGTACCACCCACCGGAAATGCAAATTATGCTTGGATACAACATTTTCTATATCACCTTAACCCACAAGGAATAGCTGGTTTCGTTATGCATTGTAGTGCAGCCAGTGTAAAAACTGGTATCGAGGTTGAAATTCGAAAGAAGTTGATTGAAAGCGGCTTGGTGCGTTGTATGGTGGCATTGCCAACTCAGCTTTTTTCAAATACCACCTTGCCAGTTCATATATGGATTCTATCGCGCAAGCCAGACCCTCGCCGAAAAGTTGTAATGATTGATGCATACGACTACGGAAATCTAGATGCTGGAACTAATCAAAGGTCGTTATCACCTGATGAAATTAAAGCAATAGCAAAGCCTTACTTGGAATGGAAACGTGGGATACTTACCGAAGATTCTGAGATAGGATTGTATCGTTGCGTTCCATATCAAGAAATTATCGATAACAATTACATCCTGTCGCCAAATAGATATGTTAAGCGCATAGGGAGAATCAACTTTTCGCCTAAAGAGTGTCTATCCTCTAACATATTGGCGAGTATCAGCCAGTATAGCCGCGGCATTCATATTGCTGAACAGAAGTTACAAACAGGAGAAGATTTTTCTAATGCCAATCTTTTAAAGCGACTATTAAGCGGATCAAATATCTCTTGTGAGCAAATCGAGCTTTCGGAGGTAATAGAGAGTATTATTTCTGGCGAGTGGGGTGATGGAGCCCCGAAAAAGGATACTGAGCCGTGTATTGTCTTGCGTGGTACTGATTTGCCAAATGTCAAGTTGTTTAATTTTGCAAAGACACCAGTACGCTATATTAAGAGTGCGAAAGTTGCTGACAAGAAGGTTAAGGTCGGAGACATAATAATTGAGATGTCGGGTGGGAGCAAAGACCAGCCAACTGGGCGTACAGCATTTATAACTCAGGAATTGATTGACTGGTTTCCGTATCCAATACTTTGTTCAAATTTCAACAAGATTATCCGCCCGAACACAGATAAAGTGATACCGTTGTATCTGTTTTTATACTTCCAACTGGCTTATGCTGATGGGTTGACAACGCGTTATGAGAATCAACCAAGTGGCATCAAAAATCTTCAACTGGATGAGTTGATAAGTACTGAACTTATCTGGCTTCCAGATATCCGGGAACAACAACGAATCCTTCCAATATTGCAAGACCTGTTTCAATTGCAAACTTTGATGGCAGCAAGTATGCAGAGGTATGGTGAAATATTGAACTGTCTTTTCGAGCAGCTATATAAGACTAATTTACGAAAAGATCCTGAATATAAATTAGGAGGTGGCGAATAATGAAACTTTATATTACACAAAGAAATAGCAGCATATCTGCTGTTGGAGAATATGACCTAGTTTCCAACGCGATGACTGTACTGAAAGGTTCAACCGTATCTGATAATATCGCTCACTTCCGTGGTGCGAAGACAATTGAGAAAAACAGAAAATTAGTAGTTAAAGATGGTGTTGTAGTGGAAGATATTACTTTTACGAGTCCTTCAACAGCTGCTAATTTCGTGACTGGGAGGAGTTCGAACGGACTGATAGTCTGGAAAGATAAAGCAGGTCGTACATTAAAGACGATATTAATGGAGGGGTAACGATGCCTAAACTGTGTGAATCTGCAGTAGAAGAAATGGCTATAGAGGAACTGGAGAGCCTCGGTTTTACCTACATATCTGGAGTTGATCTCGCTCCTGACGCCATGAACCCGGAACGCAATAGTTACGGGGATGTGTTGCTTATTAGGCGGCTACAGAGAGCGTTGCACAAGCTGAACCCGTCCATACCCGATGATGCCCTACAGAGTGCGGTACGCAAGCTGTCGCGAATAGCGACTTCAAATTTGCTTGCTGATAATGAGACGTTCCATAGAATGCTCGTGGACGGTGTTCCTGTGGAGTATCGCAAAGGCAGTGACATCAAAGGCGACTCTGTTCGGATAGTAGACTTTGATTGCCCTCTTAACAATGAGTTCCTCGTTGTCAACCAGTACACTGTTGTTCAAAACAACAATAACAAGCGCCCCGATGTACTGCTGTTTGTTAACGGTATTCCGCTTGTAATATTTGAATTAAAAAATCCCGCTGACGAGAACGCCACCTGCCATAAGGCATATGAACAGCTGCAGGCGTATAAGTTAGCGATACCGGGTTTGTTTACATATAACGAAATTTGTATTATTTCTGACGGTTTAGAAGCAAAGGCGGGGTCCCTTACCGCGCCATATTCCCGTTTCAGTACATGGAAAACCAAAGATGGCATCAAAGAAGCCGCTAAATTTGACAACGAACTTTCAACATTGATTCATGGGTTGTGCAATCCTGCAACGTTGATTGACTATATCCAAAACTTCGTGACCTATGAAAAGACCCAAACCGAGGACAAGGTCACACATATAGTAAAGGTAGAGACGGTTAAAAAAATCGCCGCTTATCATCAGTATTATGCCGTCAATAAAGCATTGGCGCAGACAATCCGCGCTAGGGGTTATTCAAACACACCTCCCGCGACGATTCAGGAAGACCCTTCAAGTTACGGGTTGCCTTCCGCCTCCGATCAGCCAAAGGGTGACCGTAAGGCAGGCGTTATCTGGCACACACAAGGCTCTGGAAAATCGCTTTCGATGGTTTTTTACACCGGAAAAATCGTCCGGACCTTAAATAACCCAACAATAGTGGTCATTACTGACCGCAACGATCTTGACGATCAGCTATTTGACACTTTTGCAGGCAATAGTCAACTCTTGCGTCAACCACCTACACAAGCGAACTCCTGCGAAGAACTAAAAACACTATTAAAGGTTGCGTCTGGGGGCATCGTCTTCACGACCATACAGAAGTTTATTCCAGATAACAATGAATCGGTTTATGAACTGTTGTCTGACCGTGACAACATCGTGGTTATTGCTGACGAAGCACATCGTACCCAGTATGGATTTAACGCTAAGCTCCGTGACATTAAAGAAAACGGCGAGGTAGTTGGTCAGCGGATTGCTTACGGTTTCGCTAAGTATATACGTGACGCGCTTCCAAACGCCACGTTTATTGGGTTCACTGGAACCCCTGTTGAGAAGCAGGACGCGAACACGCCTGCTGTCTTTGGAAACTATATTGATATTTATGACATCGCTCAAGCAGTTGAAGATAAAGTAACTGTAAGGATTTATTACGAAAGTCGACTCGCGAAGGTCAATCTTACTGAGGAAGGAAAGCGCTTAATCGAACAATTCGATGAAGAACTTGATGAGGTTGGCGAAGCTGACGAAGCGACTAAAGCAAAAATGAAGTGGGCAAAATTGGAAGCAATTGTCGGAAACGAGGATAGAATCCGTATTCTCGCCAATGACATTGTGACGCATTTTGAAGAACGACAGAAGGTCTTTGAGGGAAAAGCTCTCATAGTAGCTATGAGCCGCCGTATTGCGGTAGAAATCTATGATGCAATTATTAAATTGCGTCCCGAATGGCACAGTGACGACTTAGACAAAGGATCTATCAAGGTCGTTATGACTTCCAGTAGCTCAGACGGTGCCGCAATCCAGAAGCACCACACGACTAAAGCACAGAGAAAAGCTCTTGCCCTCCGCTTGAAGGATGAGAACGATCCGCTGAAAATTGTCATCGTACGCGATATGTGGCTCACCGGCTTTGATGCTCCGTGTCTTAATACAATGTATATTGATAAACCGATGAAAGACCATAACCTGATGCAGGCAATCGCACGTGTAAACCGCGTGTTTAAGGACAAGCCTGGCGGTCTAATTGTAGATTACATAGGCATTGCCACAAACTTAAAAAAGGCTCTTGGTTTTTACGCAGAAAGCGGTGGCAAAGGTGTTCCGGCTGAAACACATCAGAAGGCTGTTGAGATAATGCTTGAAAAGCTGGAGGTTGTGCGTGACATACTCTATGGTTTTGATTACTCGGCTTTCTTCTCCAGTGCTGTTAAGGATAAGCTGTCGCTGATATTGCAAGCGGAGGACTTCATTCTTGGTTTGGACGATGGCAAGAATCGTTTTATCCGTGAAGTCTCGTTGTTAGGGCAGGCATACGCTCTTGCTAAGCCTGATCCTGCCACATTTAAAAATGCTGAAGAGATTGCATTTTTCCAAGCGGTCAAAGCACGACTAACAAAATTTGAAACGGGCGGCAATGGAAAAGGCGAGAGTTATGATTCAGTTATACGGAATATCGTAAACTCTGCTATTTCTTCTGACCAAGTCGTGGACATCTTTGGTGCGGCTGGACTTGAAAAACCTGAACTATCCATTCTTTCGGAAGAATTCTTGAAAGAAATTGAAGGAATGAAATATAAGAATGTTGCCATCGAACTCCTAAAAAAGTTGTTATCTGATGAGATAAAAATACGTTCCAAACACAACCTAGCCAAATCAAAAACATTAATGGAAATGCTGGATGGCGCAATAAAGAGGTATCAGAACAACCTCTTGACAACTGCCGAAATTATCGAAGAACTTATTCGTATCGCTCGTGAGATTAACGCGGCTGATAAGCGCGGCCAAGACATGGGTCTTTCTGAGGATGAGCTTGCTTTTTATGATGCACTTGAAACCAATGACAGTGCGGTAAAGGTTCTGGGAGACGACCAATTAAGGGCAATTGCCCGGGAGATAGCCGATAAGGTCAGAAAGAACGCGACCATCGACTTTGCTATTAAGGAGACAGCCCGTGCACGTATTATGGTCATAGTTCGCAGAATACTGAACAAATATGGTTATCCACCCGATAAGCAGCCAGCTGCAATAGAGCTCGTGATGAAGCAAGCGGAAAACCTGGCAGATGTTTGGTCATCTCAATAAATTCAAAGGAGTAAGACGATGTCATTATTTATCTCGTACAATAGAGAACAAAAAGACTTTGCAGATAAGATAGAGTCCTCTGTCCGCACAGTTTGTCCTATCCTGCGCGATACAAATGACATTGCTCCGTGGGGTAGTATTGAGGAATTCATGAACCGTATTCGCCAAGCTGAGTACGCTGTACTTCTCATTTCAGATGAGTATTTGAAGTCTATCAATTGCATGTATGAGGCCTGTCAGTTATACAAGGATGTTAATTGGAAAGCCCGCACTATGTATGTTGTGCTTGGGAATGCCGATCTGAATGTCTACACTGTAGCAAATCACGAACGTTACATACGATATTGGAATGACAAAAAAGCAACACTTGAAGAACAGATTAAGAGCTTGCCAGCAGAAAGTATTGATAGCATTACTGCAGAGATAAAGCGCGTAAGCGAAATCCTCCTGATAATCGGTGATTTTCTGAAAGCTATACGTGACACTAACAATATGCAACCAGAAAACACTATAGATGCAATCATTAGCTTTATCACAACCAAGTCTGTTTCTAAGGAATCGCATTTAAGGGAGCAAACTCACGATGCTTCATCGAGTGTGTTGAAAAAGACGCTTAAGGATGCCGGTTTTGACGGTGTTTTCACAGAAGTGTTACATGACGAAAAGCTGGGTTTAATAAATCCTTACCAGTTGCGCTTGTTTCAACTTAGCGTGGTTGACAATGCGTTCTCTTTCGATGCCCTAAAGAAGTTTCTATTGAAAAACATAGGTCAATACATTTACTCGCGAGAACGCATAAAGAAGTTTATGAATGATGATGAGATAACGCTCATTGGTCTGAAAGCAGTCGAATTGTTGCACGACCGTTGCAACGGCGATTTGACTTGGCTTGGTGACGAACTGGGTGACCTGATGCTGTATGTGTTTTTGGAACAGATACTTGATGCTCCAAAAGTGTTCAGTAAATTTGACACCCCGTCCGATGAGTTGCTGACGACCGGCACTAGTTGCGTTCATTTACTGCAGACCGGCGCGGGAATGCCATCTTTTCAAATGGTGTTTGGCAAGTCTCGTATCGTAGGAGATCCAAGGGATGCAATCGACGATGCCTTTATCACACTTGAAGCGATAAAGAATGACACTTCACGGGAAATCCGACTTGTAGAAAGCACAGCGTTTGATAAGGAGTTTGCACCGGAAGTTGCCGAACAATTAAAGAACATCATCATACCAAGCAAAGGACAAACTATTGCCCATGATACTGCGTTTGGCGTGTTTCTCGGTTACTCGTTGGGAATAGAAAAAAACCGCCCATCTGCAGAATTTCGCGAACTAGTAGCAAAAAAAATGCGAAAAGATATTCAAGCTCATGTTTCCTATATCATAGAAAAGATTAAAACTGCGGGAATGGAGTTCTATTCTTTTTACTTCTACTTTTTGCCATTCAATGAAGCGGATGAAGATAAGCAAGAGATTATGAAGTCCCTTCTTGGATTTAAGGGAGGGGTGCAAAGTGGCGAATAGGAACACTGTATCATTAGGTAATGTCATATTTGATGATATTGACAAGAATCCCTATCTTAATGAGTTGTATGAGAATATCTTATACAACTATTCGTTGCGCCTCTTTCAAATTAAGAGTGAATACAAGCCTGTAAATATTTCTGATGCTCTACGTTTTGCCGACATATTGTCAAAATCACCTGCTGACAGCCATATGACTTGGGCACAAGAAATGGTCGCACTATTAAAGGAGATAGAGCCTAATAATCCGGAAATAGATATATACCTTAATTCGGTACTTTCAAATACAGGTAATTATCAGGGACTTGAAACAGCTGAGAATAAAAAAGTTGCCCCGATATCCGTTCGCCGTAATCTGCTTGAACGTTTTCATGAAGAATACAGTAAAGAACTGGTGTCCATTCCTGCTGAGCCTGATAAGTTGTTTTTTCGACCACAACGACAAATCTATGACCGTCTGACAGAGCCATATTTCAGCTATTCGGGTCCCACCTCTATGGGCAAGTCCTTTATTATGAGGATGTTTATAAAGAAGCAAGTACAGGACGGTATGAAGTTCAATTACGCTCTGATTGTACCTACCAAAGCACTTATTAATGAAGTGTCGAGTAAAATTATTAGCGACCTCGGCGCACTCCTTAAAGAAATGAATTATCGTGTCGTTACATCTGCTGGAGCATTGTCACTAGAAGAAGAACACAACTTCATCTATGTTCTCACACCTGAGCGACTGCTTTATCTTCTGATTCGCCACAAGGATAAAGATATTGACTACTTGTTTATCGATGAAGCACACAAAATCACATCCAAGGACAAGCGTAGCACCTTCTATTATAAAAACATAGATATGCTCGCTCAGCGAGAACGAAAACCTCACATCATTTTTGCTTCACCTAATATTCCAAATCCTGAGGTCTATCTCAAGTTAGTTCCTGAAGCGTTTGAAGCTACCGATCTGGATTGCAATAAACTGGCTACAAGTTTTTCACCTGTAAGCCAAGTAAAATACCTAATTGACTGTGTTGATGGAGGCATACATCTGTTTAATGACCGTAGTAGTCAACTAATGGAAATCAGCAAAGCTGCAATAAAAGTGCCGTTCAGCAATATTGTCTCCCACTTAGGTAAGGGTGTTCAGACTATTATATACTTCAACTCAAAAGACAAAGCTATTCAAGCAGCAATTGATTATGCAAAATACGAACAGGATAAAAATGACAGTGAACTCGATGCTGTTGCCAGGGAGATCGCGAATCAAGTCCACAAGGATTATTTTCTCGCAAAATTAATTAAAAAAGGTATTGCTTACCACATTGGCTATCTACCAGCTTCTATTCGCATGAAAATAGAAAAGCTGTTTCGTGACAGAAAAATCGTGGCAATGTTTTGTACCAGTACACTCGTTGAAGGAGTTAATCTGCCTGCTGATAATTTGTTTATCACTACTTACAGAAAAGGCCGTGGACAAACAAAAATGACTGCCGTTGATTTTAGAAATCTTGTCGGAAGAGTCGGGCGCATCAATTACAACCTATATGGCAATGTGTTCTTGGTTCGACTTGAGGAGAATCTTCAGGTCAAAGATTTTGTTGAGCTACTTGAAAAGAAAGTACCGGAACAGAAACTCTCTCTTGTCACTGAACTAAAACCCAAGCAAAAAAAGCAAATTGTCACATGCCTGTTGCAAGGACACACCAACTTGGTAAAAGACCAAGGGCAATCGCAGGACTCTTTTGATTTGACAAGAAAGTTTTGCCTAATTTTGCTCAGAGACATAATGAAGGGCAGAAACAGCATTGTAAGACGAGAGTTCAGCGAATTCTTAACACCGGAAGATGAAAGCAAAATCAAGGCGATATTTGAAAGAGATGATATAAGACCGGACGACGATATCAATACATCTGTTGATCAAACTAAAAGCTTATCTGCCAACATTGCGTGGGGGTTAGAGTATCCCACTATTGATGGTGATGGACGCACAGAGCATGGTGAGCCACAAGCTTTCCTTGAGAAGTTATATGATATTTTTGGTTGGGGTAAATGTGAAAGTTCCGAAACTATCGGTAATAAAAAACGCCTTAGTTGGTATGCCGTCATTCTACGTCATTGGGTTAGTGGCAATGGGCTCGGAATGATTATCGACAAATCGCTTACCTATGCACAAAATAGCCCCAACTACAAAGTCCGCATTGGCGGTCAATTAATTCCTTATAATCATCAATCAATGATGCACAGAAACATCGTCATGTCGGAAACACTTCAAGCGATTGAGAGCGTCGTTCTGTTCAGCTTTGCAAACTACTTTTTGAGGTTTTCAGAAGCGTACAAGCGGATTCACGGCATTGAGGGTGACATGAGCAACGATTGGTATGAATTCGTCGAATACGGCACAACAAACAAACTGACCATATTCCTCCAGCGGAACGGGTTTTCCCGTGAGACGGCTCTGTTTATACGGAAGAACCGGAGTAAGTATGTGGTTGGATTAGATGATAGCAGACCAGTAAAAATAAAAAAAGATATTCTCAACTGCGGTAATTTTAGTGTGATTTCTGAGGTTGAGAATATGAGTATCAATAACCCCGACTTATTTGTTGATTGAAGCCAGAGGATAAATTTTAAGGAGGCAAACGCCATGGCAGGCAAAAATATGAATTATTTTCTGATGGACAGCACCCCAAACGGACGCATCAAGTGTACGCTTGCTAATTGGACAGGTGTCGCTTATAAAATTCCACGGGTAAAACTTGTAGACTGTAAGAACATTGACTACCTTAAACAGAGTGGGGTATATTTCCTTTTCAGTAAAGGTGATGGCGACAAACCTTTAGTTTATGTCGGTCAATCTGGGACTCGGAAAAATGGAGAAGGTATTTTGAACCGTTTAAAAGAACATCACGCCTCCCCGAAACAAGGCCTTGAAGATTGGTATGAAGCTGTAGCTTTCACGACATAAAATAACATTTTTGGGGCAACCGAGATTAGTTGGCTTGAAAATCGATTCTTTGCCCTTGCCGTAAATGCTAATCGTTACGAAGCTAAGAACGGAAATGAACCTAATGCCGGAAATGTTACAGAAGAAAAAGAGAGCGAACTTGAAGAGTATGTGGAATATGCAAAAATTGTGATGGGTGTACTTGGACATTTGGTATTCGAGCCATTAGTTCAAAATCGAACAATCCATAATACAGATCATGAAGAGGACGACGACAACCTTGAGTTTTTTATGGAGCAAAAAATGCAGAACACCGGCATGACAGTAAAAGCGAAATGCAAACGTTCAAGTGAAGGATATATCGTTTTACGTGGCAGTGTTATCAATTCTAAAACCAATGAAAAGACTTGCTCAGGGGTAGCAAAAAAGGCTCGTGAAAAGGCCAAGGTTGATGAAAATTATACGCTTTTAGAAGACATGCTCTTTTCGTCACCATCTGCTGCTTCGATGTTTGTAACGGGTGCAAGTTCTAATGGATATACCGCTTGGAAAACTGTTGAAGGCAAAACCTTGAAAGACGTTGAAACGAGCGAAGCAGAGGAATTATAAAAGATTATGCTTCGCTTAGGAATCAATAATGCAGCATTAATGAAATTGTTAAATCCGATACTCGATATTATTATAATAAACTTTCTTTGCGGAGAGTACTCGCAAAAAGTCTGTGATTGCAAGTTGTTTTATGGATTTGGGCGTAGAAATAAAAGGAGAATCAAACTGTGGCAAATGGATTTCAACGGGCGATTTATAATCTGGCGAATGCCGTCCCACTCGCAGTTATGACGGCTTTAGCTTGGCATCTTGAATTTAAATCTTGGTGGGTTCCGGCCATCCTGATAGTTGCTGCTGCAACTGTGACGGTTTTGTTTGCAATTTGCTTTTCATACGGGAGTAAAAACTGTTCCGTTAAAAGTATCAATGTGTCAAAAATAACTTCAAAGGATTCATGGTTAGTAGCCTATGTGGTAGCTTACGTGTTACCATTTGCATATATGGTTATGTCGGACTACCATATCGTTTCGCTTATAGTGGCCGTACTTATGCTTATCTTAGTTTTTATTCCAGCGATTATGGCGTTACCAAACATTCTCCTGTTTTTTGTAGGCTACCACTTTTATGAAATAGAAACTGAAAGCACAGGGGTCGGTGATTATATTCTAATCTCAAAGCGACGACGAATTCGAAATAAATCCGATATAAAAACGGTATTGAGAGTCTTTGAAAAATTGCTTATAGATACAAAGGGGGAAAAATAAAATGTTCGACAATAGTTCAATTATGGTTCTATTGAACGATGGGAATGAGAATCCAGTTCAGTTGCTAGAAGTAGACAAGCCCACTCAAATGGCTATTTGCAGTAGCTTTGCTGAGGCTGCCGTGCCATTGCTGTCTGGTAAGCAAATTGTTACTTTTAACGGCAGCTATAAACCGAATGAGGATGAGGTGCTATCTATATGCAATTTTCACTTGCCAGAGATCATATCGGACGCAATCAGGAATCCACTTGGATTACAGACTTTTTCATACGATAAAGATGCAGAACCGGATATTAGGGCAGTCTTTGTCGGTGAGCGCACAGAAGCTGACAATACCGAAATTTTCACTGTTGCATTTCAGCGGTTCCGTAAAGAGCAATATCTATCAACGAAAAAATTTAGTCTTTTTTTTGAAGAAAATACATTTAAGCGTGAAACCCGTTGGGGAATCGGGATTACAGATACCATCGACTGTGTTCTGATTCAGAATGAGTTACGATTTTCATCATACTATTATGCTCGCCAGATATTTGACCTAAGCGAACATTATCGCTCAGCAACCGATGCAGAAGTTCAAAGTTTTAGTGAGCTAGAGTTGTTGAGTATAGTGGACAAAGACCAGTTTCAGTCAATGGCCGATACTTGGATACGAAGAAAAATTGCAGTAATAAACGACTCAGGCGTTCTTAAGAACAACAAAGCATCTAAAATTAAAAGGTTAGCGAAAAACTGTGGTTTAGAGATTACCGTTGAAAACGAAAAAATAGTTATACCTGCAGACAAGAAAAAACTCAAGGAGATTTTAGGCTTTCTCGATGAAGAGGTATATAAAGGTGTTTTTACAGAGGATACTTACATCACGAACTCAAAGCGCAAGATGCAATAACTTCGTGCGTTTTATTGTGTTGCCTTATTTCCGCGAACGGGCAAAAGCTGTTGAACTGTTCCCGCGAACAGATAGTACCCATCAAATCCAGTATCGACCTATTTCCGCGAACGGACAAAATGAAAAATACAGACCAGACATCGAGGTGAGCCTATCGTTCCATGTGGAGTGTATAGCGTGTATACAAAGAAAAAGAGACTAATATTATCAGAATTTATTATGCCTTATAAAACAAAAAAATGGCATAGACAATATAATAAATCTAAATATGTTGATAAAAAAGAACAAATAAAAGTAATTGTTGAATGCAAGATTAAAGATAAATAAGTTATTCAATTATAATAGAGACCGAGAATAATCGAATTCTATTTTTAATGCGAAAGACAAAAATTCGATTTTGGTAAATGGCAGAAAAAATCGTTGTACAAAGCGCAAAGTATAATGAAGGAAAAAGATGTGTGTGATTTAGTAAAAATAATGTGTTAAAACAAAGATACTTATTAGGTACAAAAGTTGATGAGCCTTCTTTTAAACAGTAAAGTAATAAAAAAATGAGACTATGTATGACAAAAAAGCAGGGATAGGAAGCATGATGGTAGAGCAGTTTTATTGAAGAAAAATGCCGTATAGGGCAAAAAACATCAACGATTATTGACTTAATGGATAAAATAATTTATTATTAGATTGAAGAAAAGTGACAAATATGGCAAAAATAATCAATGGAGATGAATGTATGGAAATAGAAAGAAATGTTTATCTGAATAGATTAATCAATAAAAAGAATAATGGAATGATAAAGGTCATTACTGGAATCAGGAGATGTGGAAAATCATATTTGCTTGACCCTATTTTTCGTAATCACCTGATTAAGGAAGGTATACCAGCAGACCACATTATCAAGATTGAATTGGATCGAGCATCTAATATAAAATATCACAAAGATGCAGAAGCATTTGAATATTATATTAGCTCGCTTATAAAGGATGATAATCCATATTATTTATTGTTAGATGAAATACAGCTTGTTGAAGGTTTTGAATTTGTTTTATCTGGTCTTTTGTATGAGAAAAATGTAGATGTCTATGTCACGGGAAGTAACTCAAAGTTTTTATCATCAGATATTGCTACAGTATTTCGAGGTAGAGGTGATCAAATTTGCGTTGCTCCTCTTGCGTTTTCTGAGTTCTATGCTGCTCGTGGAGGGGAAAAATTTGAATGTTGGAACGAGTATTTGATGTTTGGAGGTATGCCTCTAATTTTGTCCAAGTCAGGAGATGAAGAAAAATCAAAATATTTAATCGAACTATTTAGTCAAACATATTTTAAAGACATTGTTGAATGTAATAAGATTCGAAGAACAGACCTTTTGGATTCCATTACAAATGTTTTAGCTTCAGCAGTTGGATCTTTGACCAACACACAAAAGATATATAATACGTTTAAAAGTTATGGTGAGAAAGAACTCTCATTGAATACGGTGAATTCATATCTTTCGTATTTGGAAGATGCTTTTATTGTTAAAAAAGCATTGCGATATGATGTGAAAGGCAGAAAGTATATTAATACACCACATAAATATTATTTTGCTGATCTTGGTTTGCGTAATGCAAGACTAAACTTTAGACAACAAGAAGAAACTCATTTGATGGAGAATGCTATTTATAACGAATTACTATATCGAGGTTATAATGTAGATGTGGGAGTTGTTGAAATTAGAGAGAAGGGTAAACGTGTGCAGACTGAAGTTGACTTTGTATGCAACATGGGAACAAATCGCATTTACATACAGTCAGCACTGACTCTAGATACTCCTGAAAAAACTATGCAGGAGAGCAGATCGTTAAATAATATTCAAGATAGTTTTAAAAAAATAATTGTAGTAAAAGATGCTATTAAATCTTGGAGAACAGAAGATGGAATACTCATAATTGGTGTGATAGATTTTTTACTTGACCCTGAAAGTATAATGAGATAATTAACCTCTGATGGATATGTCTTCTGCTAATGATAAAAATCGACATATTTTTACACACGATGTATGTCGAAATAGCGATATTATTATCAAAAATTGAAGTTTAATAAAAAAACAACTACAACCATTTTAGGTTTAGTTGTTTTTGTAAAGTTTATAAAATGATTACAAATTAAAGTAAATCTTTTAATTATTCTAAGCAATGTTTAACCATCTCAGCAAGTGGATAAATATCTTTGCTAGACATAAATAAGAATACTGCAGGGCTTTCTTGGGCTAAAATACTAGCACCTGTTTCATCTTCTTCGATTACTGTAGCTTTTTTACGGTAAATCATATTCTTTAAATAGTGGATATTTATATCGATACCGTCTTCTTTATCATCAATACTGGTAAAGTCACATAAAAATATTTCATCAGCTTTTTCTAAAGCAGAAGCAAACTCTTTGGCAAATTTATAAACTCTAGATACTCTATGTGGTTTAAAAATGGCAACTATTTTTTTATTTGGATATCTAGTTTTGGCTGCATCAATAGTAATAGCTACTTCTGTTGGATGATGGGCGTAGTCATCTATGAACACATTTTCTTTATGTTCTTCTATTACAAATCTTCTTTTAACACCTTTAAATAAATTTATTCCTTCTTCTATCGTTTCAAATGGAATATTTTCTAAAATACCTATCCCAATGACACCTAAAGCATTCCACAATAAATGTCTTCCTACTAAATTTAAATTAAATCGATATTTAAATTCATTTAAATAATACAAATCAAAAGACATGTCAGAAGTAGTTTCGACAATGTTTTTGGCTTGGATATCATTATTATCATTAATCCCATACCAAATTAATTTATTAGAATCTTTAATTTTTCTACAGTTTTCATCATCACCAAATATTAATACTTTTTCTTTTACTTGTTCAACAAATTCTTGATAAGCTAATTGGTAATCTTCTTCAGTTTTAAAATAATCGACATGATCTATTTCAATATTTGTGATGATGGCATAATTAGGGTAATATGCTAAAAAATGACGTCTATATTCATCTGCTTCTACACAAAAATATTTTGTATCTTTTTCTATTTTTCCGCTGCCATCTCCTATTAAATATCCTGTTTTATCAAAATTAGACATCATGGAAGAAAGCATTCCAGTAGTAGTAGTTTTGCCATGACTTCCTGTTACACAAATTGTATGATAGTTTTCCATGAATAAACCAAGATACTCGTGATATCTATAACACTTGTTATTTTTTCTTGCTTGAACAACAAGAGGAAAATCTTCTAAAAAAGCATTTCCAATAATAACTATTGAATCATCTGGAATTACAGCTTCTTTAAAAGATTGCATCTCAATATTATTTTCTACAAGTAAGTCTTCAGTAAAGAAATGCTTAGTTAAATCACAACCAGATACATTATGACCTAATTTATTTAAAATTAATGCTAAAGCAGCCATTCCTGTACCTTTAATACCAATAAAGTAAAAATTATTCATAATCAACCAAACTCATATTATGGTTACTTACGATGGTAGTTTTAATTGTGTTATCTTTAAATAAGAAATCAGTAAATTTTTCCCACATGAGCATTCTCCTTTAATTTAACATCTTAAGTTAGAACAACATAATTATATCATATTAACTAATTGGTTTTACAATCATCTATTTGGTAATCATTGAAAATATAAGTATAAGTTTGACTAATGATAAAAAAGTTTATTATCTAGCACTGCTATAAGAAGTTAGAGCATAAAACTTTAAAAACTGTTTGGGTTTTTTTAAAAAAAGTGTAATATAGATGTAAGGGAGAAATATATATATGAAGATCTTGATGGATTTATTGCTGATGTTAGGTGGGGTATCAGTATTTATGTTTGGAATGAAACAGATGAGTTCTGGTCTAGAAAAAAGTGCAGGAGCAGGAGTGCGACACTTTTTTAAAATAATAGATGTAAACAAGTATATTAATTACATAATTGGAATTGGAGCAACTGTACTTGCTCAATCTTCATCAGCTACTTCAATAATGACTATTGGTCTTGCACATGCAAATATTGTAACAGTAAAACAAGGCTCAGGTTTTGTCTTGGGAGCAAAGGTAGGAACCACTCTTACAGCATTTATGTTTGCTCTTTCAGGCATTAGCAAAGGTGATTTTAATATAAGTTATGTTTTTGCCTCAGTTGCCTTTATTGGTGTTTTAATTGTTTATTCAACTGAAAATGAAACTCTTAATAATATAGCACCATTTTTAATAGGATTTGGAATGTTGTTTATTGGTCTTGAGGTTATGGAAGTGGCAATAGGTGGAGCTAACTCGCCATTAAGTATGGAATTATCTAAAGTATTTAGATATGAAATTATGCATAATCCAATTTTGTTAGTAATACTAGGAATTGTTTTTACAGGTATCATACAGTCATCTACCGCTGCAACAGGTGTTTTTATTGCCTTTTTAGCTACTGGAATTATCCAAAGTATTGATCAATCATTCTTTTTAGTAATGGGGGCAAATATAGGAACTTGCAGTGATGGTATTATGGCATCACTTACCACTAATGCTAATGGAAAACGTATTGCATTATTTCATGTGCTTACTAGTACAATTGGAGCAGGAGTGTTTACTATAATTTTAATGATTTTTAGAGCACCTATAGTTAATTTCTTTGAGGCTATTTTTCCTGGAAGACCGCAGTTTAGCCTTGCAACATTTAATTTACTTTATAATACTATTTATACATTAGCATTACTTATATTGCTTGATCCATTAGTTAATTTAGTTACAAAGTTAATTAAAGATAAGGAAGAAAGCATGAAAGAATTGTTATATATTGATGAAAATTTCTTGCAAACTCCAGCAGTTGCTATTGAACAGGTGTTAAAGGAATTGCATGCCATGTTGCTTCTGGCTAGGAAGAATATAGACCGTTCATTTGCTTCACTGGTTAATGAAGATATGAGTGAAAGTAAAGAAGTAGCTGAGGTCGAGTATCGTATTGATTTCTTGACAGATGAAATTACTAGTTTTTTAATTAAAATTTCAGCAGTTACTAAATCTGCTACTGATGAAAAGCTAATCGGGGGATTACACCATGTCGCAAACGACATTGAGCGATTAGGTGATTATGCTGTTCTTTTAATAAAAGAAACCAACTACATGAAGGAAAAAGAGGTAACATTTTTAGGACAAACTAAAAGTGAACTTAACGAAATTTATGAACTAATTTGTGAACTGTTTGATTTCGGATTTGAAACATTTATAAAAAGAAGTACTGATAATTTTGATTTAATTTCTGGTATCCACAAAGAAATAGAAAGACTAATAATTCATACACGTGAAGAGCATGTTATTCGCTTAGGAGCAGGGATGTATCCTGGTGAAGTATCAAAAGCCATTTATTCTGTTTTATTTTCACTGCAAAGAATATCAGACCATATTGTGAATGTTGCTTTCTCAATACTTTCTACTACAGGAAGTAAAACGGAAGCTATGGATGCTGTTGAAAAGGGTTATCCAATCATTAAATAATAGATGGATTTATAAGAAACCACTTTAGCCATAAAAAAACACCGATTTAGATAATAATATCGGTGTTTTATTTAAGGTTATAGCTATTTACATAATTATTGTAATATATTATTTCTTTTTCATCTCAGTCCAGTTTCCACCAGGTTCAAATGCACTTCGAGAACCTAATACATCGCCAGAATAATTTGTATATGCTCTATCATAGGTAACAGAAACTTCGACTTCAGTACCATCTGGTCGTACATAAGTATTTACGCCTCTAGTAGCTTCAGAAAAGCCATCGAACATTCCAGATTCCATTCTTGACTGACCAGCGGAACGCCTTGCAGCATGGGCAGCATTTGAATTATTCCACCATGACTGATTGTAGGAATCAAAAGCAGCTTGTTGTGAAGCGTGTATTTGTTGCCAAGTTTGAAAATCGCGATTCATTTGGTCAAGACGTTGCTGAGTATAGCGGGAAACATCTTGTAAGATCTGAGACTGCATATTATATAGCCTTTCGCGAATACCATTGTCAAGTTTAAAGGTTGAACAAAAATCAGTATAAGCACCTTTAAAAGCTTGTTCAAATTCTTGTGGAAGACAAAGCATAATGAATATACCCTCAGATTGCCATTCGATTATCGAGTTTGGTGGCATGTCGTTGAAGGCACCTTGTTGTGGTTGAGGTGCTTGAGGTTTGTTTTTAGAAAATAAGCCACCAAGCATATTTCCAAAACCGCTGAAATTGCCAAATCCTCCTATCAAATCAGGAAGTTGATATTTATATCCTTCTAGCACCGTTGTGACTGCAAATCTGATATCTATTTCATTGACAGTCATTTCATAGATGTGGCAAAGACCTTTTAAGTAAAAACCTGTGTCTTTGGCCATGCCAGGATTTCCAATACGTTGCTTTTCAAATTCCAGTCTTCTTCTGTAATTTTGCATAGCTTCAGCTTCATTGAATGGTTCATATAAGGGCATCGGCCTTTCTTCAATAAATCTAAGATTTGTTGCTTTAGAGGCATTGGCATACATGTTGGCATAACTATGGACATATTGATGCACATCCATAAAATCCTTGTATTGCACTCTAGAGACTTGTTCTAAGCCTTGAGAATAAGGCCCTGAAAGTGATGGACATTTTGAACGGTCAGTGTAACCTTCACCAATATAGTAGGAGATAGTAGTTCCCTTATCATTATATGCTGATGCAAATACACCAAATGGATAGGTATAAGTAGAAACATCTGGTCGAAGTATTCCATAAACTTGATAACCAAAAGGGACTCTAACAGTTCCTATTACCATTCCAGTTGATTTATCAGCCAAAGTTGTACTGCCATCAGGATTAACATTTCTTTTTTGTATACGAATGGTATTATTACAATATTTGCATTGTACAAATTCATCATTTACATTAATGTCAAGTGGCATCCCGCAAGATGGACAATTAAACAATTCTACACTCATGACATTCACCTCCTGTCATATTTTGTATTTTTAATACATAATTGAGTAATTATTCTATTTGTTGTTTAATATATAACTTAATAAATATAGTTTACCAATATAACAATCATATATGCAAGTAAATTAAAGATATATAATAGTTGTTGATGGGTATTTGTTTAGTTTGTCCCATCATTTATTTTTCTTTTTTTGGTGGTAAAAAGTATTATTGACAAGATTATTATTAAAAAAATCCTCAAAAGAGGATTTTAGATATGAATTATAAACCTATTTTAGTCTTCAGTTGAAGTTCTAGCGCCTATCAAATGATTTTCAAAATCTTCAAACATTTCACGAACAGTCAAAGGTTTTTGCCCTGTTAATTTTTCAAAATCATCAGTATAAACAGCCATTTGGTTTAAACGAATAGCACGACCAAATGTTACCATTCCCTCAGAACAAAACGGGAAGTTTTTGGCAGTATCAGCCCATAAATCTTCTGTTGTTCTAGGAACACCAATAGAATCAAAGAATTCATACATTTCATCATCGCTAATATAGTGATACTTAACAGTTTTTCCAGTTACTTCAGATCCAATAGCAACAAATTGTTCAATAGTCAAAGATTCTGCTCCATTTACATTAACAACTCGGTCTTTCCAATCTGACATTGCAGCATGTGCAGCTGCTAAAGCGCAATCATCACGTGAAATGTGAGCCATTTTGCCTTCTCCCATGTTGTTAGCTAAAACTCCATTTGAATTTTCATAGGAATCAAAGAAGATTGAAATCATTGCTTCTGCATACTGAGAATTTCTTAATAATAAATAATGGATTGGTTGAGATTTTATGTATTCTTCAGTCCAAATATGGTCATTTACTTCGTAAGTATCAATATTCTCATCTCCTGCTCCTACAATAGAAGTATAAACGATACGGTTTACTTTTGCTTTTACCGCTGCATCAACAGCTGCTTTATGCGCCTCTCTTCTTTTTGTACCAATAAATGGCATAGAAATAAGAATCATGGTATCTGCTCCAGCAAATGCTTCTACCAAACTATCTTTATCATTGAAATTTGCAACTCTTGTTTCAATTTTCATCTCAGCATATTTCTTTAAACTTTTTTCAGTAGGTGCTGTAAAAATAAGATCTTCGTGAGGATATTTATTTAATAGTACTTTTGCTGCTTTTTCACCAAAGTTACCATCTACCCCGTTTAACAAAATTTTTTTCATTTAAACTACCTCCTTTTATCTAATATAATTATATCACACATAAAAAAAGTGTATAAAATTAATAACTTGTTTTACTTTTATTTTACACGATGAAATGATTATGAAATACGTATTGATGTTGTTGGCGTGTTTAATGATAATTTGCTATAATACAACTTACTATTAGAAAATATATTTTTCTAATTTTTGTGACATTGTTAATGTATTTTAAAAGAATAAATGAAGGTGAATAAATGTGTTAATTAAATATGTAAAAAAATATGCAACACTCATTGTCGGGCAACTTTTCTTTGCTAGTCTTTGGGTATTTACACAGCTTATGATACCTCGCTATATGGTCGATATCATAGATGTTGGTTTTATGATGAAAGATATGAATGTAATTATCAATCGCG
>Ga0116182_1002011_pt1 | contig 20474 bp, 28 predicted proteins | sample AD_UKC077_MetaG_FD_89805 | JGI IMG/M metagenome (GOLD analysis project Ga0116182, IMG submission 89805) | Active sludge microbial communities of municipal wastewater-treating anaerobic digesters from USA - AD_UKC077_MetaG | ecosystem: Engineered > Bioreactor > Anaerobic > Digestate | place: USA...
ATGCTACAATCGTAGCAATAAAAACCAATACTATCCAATACATCTTTTTCATTACGCTACTCCTTTCTGAATAAAATGTTAATATTAATATGATTTAAATGATTTAACTAATACTAATACTAATAATATATATATACGGCAAAACCGAAATAAAAAAATTTCTTTTAATGAAGAACAAAGTTATATTATTATTTTCCAACCAACCAAAAATTTCATTTCCAAATAAATATTATAAATATTATAAATATTTGTTTTTATTATCTATTTTCAAGGAGTAAAAAATGTATAAAAATAAAATAGAATCTTTCGATAAATTGTTCGATATAGTCCAAAAATTAAAAAATGAAAATAAAAAAATTGTTTTTGCGAATGGGTGTTTTGATCTCCTTCATCCTGGGCATATAGATTATTTAAATTCTTCTAAAATTTTGGGAGATATTCTCATAGTGGCCATAAATAGTGATTCTTCTATTAAAAAAATAAAAGGAAACAATAGACCTATTTTCAATGAAAACGAACGAGCATTTTTAATTTCTTCGCTTGAGTCGGTTGATTACGTAATTATTTTCGAACAACAGACTCCCCTATTTTTAATTAAAAATCTTCTTCCAGATGTTTTGGTCAAGGGAGACGATTGGGAATTAAAAGATGTTGTTGGTGCGAAATTTGTAATAGAAAATGGAGGGACAGTCGAAAGATTTCCACATATATATAATTTTTCGACAACAAAAATAATTGAAAAAATAAGGAATATTTAAAAATGATAGAAAACAGAAAACCAAAAATTTATCTTCTGGATTCTGGAGATGGGAATTTTTTAGAGTTGGCAACATCATTATATTCGAATAATTTTTTTGTTGTGAATCCAAACAAAGAAATTCCTAAGACATGGGCAGGGTCTTTGATTTTTGAAACAGAAAAAACTCTTATTAAAATGTGTGATTATATGATTGTAAATCTTCCAAAAGAAGATATAGAAATTTCTTTGAAAATATACTATGCTCATACGATAGAAACTCCTTGTTTTGTAGTGAATGAAAATGGAAAATTTTTTAATTATATTTGGCTAGGATGTTATGTAACTAAATTTTTTGATGATATGTTTTCTTGTTTCGAATTTTTAAAAAACGAAAGAAAATAATATTTTCTAATATAATATATACAGATTGAAACATAAAAGTTTTATATATATTACTCTAATGAGGAGTATTTATTTATATGAATTATTCGATATTATTATATTTTTCCTCAAAATATTTTTTTTATTTTCCAAATTTTTTAATTAGAAAGGAAATAGAATGAATCAAAAATGTGATCAGTGTGGTTTTTTGCATCCTCCTTTAAAAAGAGGGGAAAAATGTTCGATGATAAAAATCAGTGCTAATAAAAAACCAAATCAAATATGCGATCAATGTGGATTTTTACATCCTCCGTTGGAAGATGGAGATGTTTGCCCAATGATAAAAAAATAATACTAAGAAAGAATCAGAAACAGAAAAATCCATTTCACAAAAAACATCAATCAATAGAAATATTAAAAATAATAGAAAATGTGGGTGGTAGAACATATGAAAGAAAAAGAGAGAGAACAATATGCAATTTTCGAAAATTATTTATCTGACGAACAAGAAATTGTTTTAAATGAATTAATAAAATGGGTGGAAAATAGAACCTTTCAAATAAAAGAAAAAAAAATTAAAGTTGTGAGAGGATTTGCTGGAACGGGAAAAACATTTTTAATTTCTGAATTAGTAAAAAACTTAAAAAAAAATAGACCGCTTCATATTTCATTATGTTGTTTTACTGGAAAGGCGGTATCTGTTTTAAAAAAAAGATTAAAAGAAAACAATGCGTTATATGATTCGGATTATATTGGAACCGTTCATAAAATGATGTATAAACCTATTTTCTATATCGAGAATGGACAACCAAAACTCAAAAAATGGGAAAAAATCAATATATATTCAGATCTTATTATTGTAGATGAAGCATCTATGATAAATAAAAAAATTTTTCAGGATATTATTTCTCATGGAATTCAAACTATTTTTTTCGGAGATGCTGGACAACTACCACCGATTTCTCCAGAAAATTTCAATCTATTGGAGTGTTATGATTATGAATTAACAACTCCTCATAGGCAGTCTTTAGAAAATCCGATTATTCAACTTTCCCAAAAAATCAGAAATGATGAAATAATTAAAGTTGGAATTTATGGAGATGGGGTTTTCAAATTAAATAATACTCAGGGGAAAAAAGTTTTTGAAGATATTCTGAACAACGATTATGACGAAAATAATACTATTGTTTTGTGTGGGTTGAATAGAACCAGGGTCGAATTAAACAAGAAAATAAGAAAAAAATTGAGAGGGTTCGAGGGTTTCCCAAATTCAACCGATAGAATCATTTGTCTAAAAAATAATTCTGAAACAGGTATTATGAATGGACAATTGGGAACATTAGTTTTTTCTTTGCCGTCCACAATAAATTATTGTGGAAAAAAATTATTAGAAACCACGATAAAGATGGACGATCATGATATTATGTTTGATGCTCTTTTAGACGAAGGTACATTCAATTCTAAAAATTCATTCATAAATATTTCTAAAACATACAATAAAAAGTTTTTTAAATTTTTAAATAAAAATATAAAATATTCAAATTATTTAAATATAGATTTTTTTGATTATGGATATTGTTTGAGTGTCCATAAATCTCAAGGTTCTGAATGGGAAAATGTTATTGTGTTTGAAGAAACTTCCAAATATTGGAATATGGATTTTTATAAAAAATGGTTATATACTGCGGTTACACGTGCAAAAAAGAAATTATTTATAATTGGGATGGAATGAATATTATTAGATGTTTTATATTATTTATTTTTTAATTTTTTCCAAAAAATTTTATGGATCGATCAGAATAAACTAAAAAATTAATTTTTAAATCCGAAAGGAGTTTTATAATTGATGGATAATATTAAAGAAAACCAAATGAATACGAAAATAATTTTAGAAAAATTAAGTTCACTCATGAAATCTGCAAATCTTAATTTTTCTGTAGAAACTATAGATAAAAACTTCATAATGAACTCAAAGGAAATGCATGTATATATAGATTCTGAAAAATGTGATGTTACATTCACATTTAATATTTCTTCTGATCCTTCGGATTCGGCGCTTGTTATTGCGTCATTAAAAGATGTCAAAGAAATAAATAATATTTTTATCGCTGAAAGTTTTTATAGAATTAATTCTGATTTTTATTATGGAAAAGAGGCATACCAGAAATATCAAGAAACTCTCGAAAAACATTGTCTGAGAAAACAGAATTCAGAAAAAAATATTTTACAATTTTTAGAAAAGTGTGTTCCTGCTGGATCATGCTAACTGATAAGGACAAATCATGGAACTATTAAATAATCTATGGACAGAAAAATACAGACCCAAAAAAATCAACGAATTGATTTTGACAGATGAATATAAAAATGATTTTTTGAATTATATTTCAAATAGAGAAATTCCACATTTGCTTTTTACTGGAACTCCTGGTGGTGGAAAAACAACACTCGCTCTCATTTTATGTTCAGAAAATGGTGTAATAACTAACACGGCTGACAATGTTCTTATTTTAAATGGATCATCCCAAGAACATCGTTCAATAAAATATATCACTTCGACAATAGAACCTTTTTTAAAAATTCCTCCTTCGGGTAACGATAAAATAAAAATTGTTTTTGTGGATGAAGGCGATAAATTTACAAACGAAGCATTTGACGCGTGTAGAGCTATTTTTGAAAGATTTTCTGCTGTGGGTCGTTTTCTTTTCACTGGAAATTATTTATCAAAATTTCCAGAAGCAATTCTATCACGATGCAGACATTATGTATTCAAACAACTTCCAATTGATTTTGTTTTTGATTATTCTGAAAATATTTTAAAAACAGAAAATATCAAATATTCTGAATTGGATTTGAAATTCATAATCGATACGTTCTATCCGGACATGCGAAAAATTGTAGATACTCTACAAAGAAAATCCCACACAGGAAATCTTATTATAAATAGAGAAGAAAATTTAAATATTCAAAAGTATCTAACAACGTTGATTTTAGAAATTATTATAAATATTCAAAAATTAAAGGAATTTCCAAAAGAAATAAATTTTATAAATAAAGTGAATGAAAATATGGGAATTATTTTAAATCTTTTGAATGAACATGAATTTGATTTTCGAGAAATATATTCAGAATTATTTTTTAAAAAAGAAACTCCAGTACCGGTAAAAACAATTGTAAATGAATACGCCAATTCTCATCAAAACTGTCTTATTCCTGAAATGCATTTCATGGCAATGGTTTCGAAAATAATTCTTGCTATGAAGAAATATGGAGCATAATTTTGATAGGAATATATCATGATAATTTTATAGACTTTCTAAAAACACACCTTGGAGAACCGGTTTCGATAAAAAGCAAAAACATTATCTGCCGGTGTCCTTGGTGTGAAATGGATAAAAATATAAAACATTTTCACTTATATATTTCTACAGAAATTCCAATCTTCCATTGCTTCAAACCAAATTGTCCTGGTCTATCCGGGAATATTAAAAAATTAATAAAAAAACTATCAGGAAGAGATTATTCTGATAAATTTATAGATGTTGAAAAAATTAAAACAATAAAAAGCGAAAATCAAAAAATCGAAATAAAAAAAAATTTTAAAATTCCACAATTAAATTATGATAATTATCAAAATAAGCTTTTATATTTAAAGGGAAGATTATCTTTCGATAATACTTTTAATATCAAGAACTTGAAAGGATTGGTTTTAGATTTTGGAAAGTTCATAGATGAAAATAACATCGAACTAAGTGAAAATATTAAAAAAATAAAAAATTTTTTGACTGAAAATTTTGTAGGTTTTCTCACTGAAAATCATTCGATTCTTTTCATGAGAAATATTGATCACAAATCATCATTTCCGCACTTCAAACTTTATTTACAAAAAGTATTGACTTTGGATTATTATAAAATAAATGGACTAAATCCAAATTCCAATAAAATAATTCTTGCTGAGGGAATTTATGATATTTTTAGTGAATATATTTTTAATTTTTTAAATCTCAGATCTGATATTAGGTTGTATGCTTGTTCTCTATCTGCGACATCCTACAAGGAATTGATAAAATCCATTGTTTTTAATGAAGAAATTTTTAATTTGGAAATTTATATTCTTTCAGACAACGATGTAAAAATTCAATATTATAAAAATTTAAAAAAAATATGTTCACATGCGATAGAAAAAATGACAATTTATTATAATGAATTCGGAAAAGATTTTAATTCTTTTCCAGTAAAGCCGCATAAAATAATTATTTAAAAAAATAAGGAAAACGTAAAATAATGACAATAAAAAAAAATGATATTGAAAAGTTTTGTAAAGTTGTCAAAACCGCAATGGATTCTGATATTATTTATGATAGAGATATAGAATCCATTGATTTTTTCAATCTTTTTTTAAGCCTGAGCGAAGATAAATTAGCAGGAAATTTTAATAAAATTCCATTGGCAATTACGAAATATAAATATGAAGGATCAAATGCGCTCATGGTTATATTTTCAATTGTTCCAATGTGTGATGATTATGAAAAAAAATCATATCTCTCGAAAGATCAAAATGAATTAATTTTAAATTTAATAAAATTAGTGGAAGAGAGTCTTATTTTTGTGGATTATATAAATATTAAAGAAGAATCCAAATACACGTTTTTAGTTATTATTAAAAAAATAAAAGGAGATTTCTGAAAAATGAATTCTGATATGACAATTCTGACGAAAAATCAATTTCTAGTTTTTTTGCGTGTTTTAAATATTTTTAAAGACATATGTAAAGATGTTGATATGAGAGGAGGAGTGATCCGACAAAGAACAAACAGCAGGCATTGTACAATAGAAGTCGATTTGTCTGAAATGATAAAACAAGATTTGCCATTTGTGAAAATAAAAGAAAAATTGGAGCTTTTTAATTGTTTTGTTGGGCAAGGAGAAAACAATATAGAAATACAAAGAAATTTGGACGAAAATATGCTTTCTGAAAATTTTTATGTAATTTCGGATGGTCTTTCGAAATTTATTTTCAAAACCATCAGTTTGAATTTTATTGAAAATGTTTTTATGTCGGAGGAAGAAAAAAATAATATTTTTATTCTTGATGATAATAATCTTATTTTGGATTTCGAAATTCCGAAAAATATTTGTGACCGCATAAAAACAACTTGTAAAGTTTTTGATGTAAATTCTGTTACAATTATTTTTGAGGAAGAAAATGCAAAAATAATAACAAAAACCGAAAACACAGAACAAACTGCTATTTTCATAAAAAATATTCCAACCTTAAGACCTTGTAATTTCAACGCTTCTCTTTCTTCATTGCCATTTATTTTGGATCATGACGATCTGATCAGACTAAAAATATACAAAACTACACAAGAATCTGGAAATGAAATTTCTCTTCATAAATTCGAAACAAAAATTTCTGATATAAATATTTCCACGTATAGTATGTCATATATCCTATAGGAAAAAATAAATATGATTTCTTCGTGTCTAATGCCATATTATCCGAAATATTCTATTCTGGATGAAATTATTTCGGATAACAATTATAAAAAAATGAATATTTTTATTGATTTGAAAAATACTCTACAAACTCTTTATATGAAAAATGTTATTTTGTTAATGACAGAAAATATAAAAAAATCAAATTTTTTGGATACCTCAATTTTACAATCAGTTTTGGAATTTCTTTCATGGCATAAAATATATTCTTTGAAAAGAGGGATAGAAATAAATTTTTATATTTTTTATGACTTTGGTAATTCATTTTATCACCAGAATGTGGATAAAAAATATAAAATTTCTAGAAAAATAGATGATCTATTCGGTTTAGATAGTGTGACAAGAGAAATGTTTTTTACTGTAATTCAAAGAAATTTGAAAATTCTGGAAAAATTAGGAAATAAGATTCCCAATACGCATGTTCTGGTTTTGGAACACCTGGAATCTGATTTTGTTCCATATTATATTCTAAGAAATAATCTTATTGAATTGGATGAAAAGAACTGTCATATAATATATTCAAATGATCATGATCTAATGCAATGTTTGTATATCTGTGATCATGTTTTCCAATTTAGGAAATTAGGAAAAAACAAATCCGTTCTGAGAAAAAGCGATGTTCCGAATAAATATTTGAAACATCAGACATCTCTTCTGCCGGAGCATCTTCCTTTAGCAATGGGAATTATTGGAGAAATTGGAGATGATGTGAAGGGAATAACTGGAATTGGAAAAAAAACAGTCGAACATGCAATATCGGACCTTTTAAAAATTTATACTGATCAAGAATTATATAAAAAAATTTTAAAAAATGAAGAGTTATTTCCCCAGGAATTGGATTATTATAAGAATATTTTTTCGAACAAAATAACAATAAAGGTTGTGGAACAGGAGAAAAACGAAAAAAGATTTTCAAAAAGTTTGAAATTGACATCTTTTGAAATTCTTTCTAGATTTTTTGATGATGCCAACACTACAGAGGCATTCAAAAGAAAGGAAAATTTTATAAATATTTTTAAAAATAAAGAATCTGTTTCATTGCCGTCATTAAAAAAAGCACTTTCAATGAATAAAATTTTTATAAATGAAGATGATTTGGATATTTTATTTTATAAATAAGGATCTCAATAAATGCTAAATCCTAGCAAAGTTATTACGTATATAAAAAATAACTTGGCATTTCCATTTCAGAAATTAGAATTGGAAGATGATTATATTTTAGAATATATTTCTAATTTTACATTAGAAGAATTTTCAAGATTCATACCAGATACAAATAAACTTCGTTTAGATCCGAAAATAGAATCTGTAAAAGTTCCAGATACGCAAAATGAATATTATATTAATGATCCTGATGGATTACAGATAATCTCAGTAAAAACCGTATATTTTAATTTTGGAAATCATTTGATTTTAGGACATCCGATAATGGGCGCATTTAGTCAGATGGATCTTCGACAATTTATTTTAGATGTGGAAGTAAGCCAAATGGTCAAACAATATTCGATGTTTAATTTTACATATACTTTTAAACATCCGAATATTTTGAGAATTTCTCCAATCCATACAAATGCTGATAGTGTGATTGTCGAATATGAAAGAGTCCATGAAAAAGAATTTTCTACGATTCCGAATGAATTTCAAATTGTTTTTTTGGATTTATGTCTTGCGGATATTATGATTCTTATTGGAAGAATTCGTAGAAAATATGGTGGTGGAAATTTAAGAACCCCGTTTGGTGAAATTCCTCTTCAAGGCGAGGAAACATATAGTGAAGGACAAGAGAAAAAACGAGAAATTATGGATAAATTAAATACGCAAGCATTGACAAATATTGTTGTTGATTTTGGCTAAATTTAAGGGAATTTAAAATAATGAATATTAAATCAAAATTTATCATAGTAGATCATTTTGCGAAAAGAGCAGGTATACACAAAGATTTAAGATTCAAACGTCCAAATTCAGATATGTGGGATTCTTATGCGACTAAAAAAGATATTCCTCTCGAAACCGGGAAGAAAATAATGATAGTGAAAACACATGCTCATTCAGAAGAAGATGCATTATTTATAGGGAAAATAGAAAGTGGTTATGGTGCAGGACATTATGAAAAATGGGATTATGGAGATTGTATTATTTTAAAATATCACCCAAGACATATTGTTTTGGAGTTCAAAGGGAAAAAAATAAAAGGAGTTTATCATATTTTGTCTACTGGTGTTGTAACACAGAATTACAAAGCCCAAACATATTTATTTTTTAAAGGGAAAATAAATTAAAAAAAACGAAAGGAAACAATATTATGACACTTGAACAAAAATTCAAACGTTATGCAGTAGTTGTTCAGTGTGATATTTGCCTAAAAACATGGACGCAAATAATAGAACTTCCTTTTGATTTGAATGAGTATTCTGATATAGAAAATAATTTATATGATCTTCACAATTATTTTTTCTGTCCAGATATGCATTTACATAAAAATTCATGTTCTTCAATTTCTTTAATTGATTGGGAAAGCGAAAAAGCGTCCCATTTTAATAATCTAATAATTTTAGGGTATTCAAAACACGAATATTTTTAAAAAAAGGAAAATAAAAATGGCAGATTTTAGTAATCCTTTCGCGCTAAAAAATTTTGAGAACGGAAAAAATCTCTCAAAAAGTGAAATAATTGGAGCCTTGAGATTGGCAATGAATCTAGAAAACGAGGCAGTCCAAGTATATAGATTTATTGCTGCAAATTGTGGTTTTTTCAATGTTGAAAAAATAATGAAAGATCTTGCAAATGAGGAAGTTGTCCACATCGGAGAACTAATCCGTCTTATTTTCGAATTAGATGAAAATGAACAGGAATTATATACAAAGGGATTTAGAGAAGTCGAAAAAATGTTAAAAAATAAAAAATAATTTTTTACCAAAAATTATTTTCAAAAGAAAGAACAAATCACTGCTTTAACCATTTACAAAATTCCAGTACCATAGTTGGATTGGAATTAATGCTTGTGGAGATATGAGAGCTATTATCAACCAACTCAAGAATCCTTTATTGGGGTTTCTCCAAGAGCATCAAAAATTCTAAAATAAAGGTTCCGTATGACAAAAATAAAAATTTCTTCTGATTTTCTCCCCCTTTCTTCATATGAAATTGTTTCTAATGATGATCCAACATTAGAAACAATTTCCCTCACATTATTTGTCGCCGGATGTCCAAGAAGATGTAAAAATTGTCATAACGAATCTCTTCAGACAGTCACAGAAAAAAATTGTCAGATCGTATCATTGGAAAAAATAAAAAAATTAATTTTGTCAAAAAAGATTCTTGTAAAAAGTATTGTTTTTTGTGGTGGAGACTTTCTTCCTTTTTATGAAAAACAACTAGAAACTCTTGTGGATTTTTGTAAAAAAGAAAATTTAAAAACAATTCTTTATACTGGAGAAACATACGAAAATATCAAAGAAAAATTGAAAAATAAAATCGATATAATTATTTCTGAACCTTTTGAATATTCTCTTTTCTCTCAAAATACATTCCCCGCATCTTCCAATCAAAAAGTATGGATAAATCAAAAAATGATAGATCCAAAAATTCTTAAAATAAATAATTTTTAAAAAATAATATATGTAAAGGAGTAGTGGAATATGTTGTCTGTTGGATTTGATTATGACCAAGAATTTATTGATATTTATAACAGATTTAATACAAGTAGTTCTGGAAAAACATTTTTGGATGTTTTTGGAATTTCCAGAAGAAAATTAGATATTGCAACTATGAGTAAATTATATTTTTCAAACACTGAAAATGATCGTTCGGTGGACGTAAATGCAAATATTGGAAAACAATTATCAAATAATAATTATAGTGCTGAAATAACAAAAGGACTAAGTAAATTAAATTCTTTATATCTTCTATGGAATGAACTTCAAAAAATATATGGAAAAGAACACGCCAAAAAATGTATAGACGGAATAATTTCTGGTGATTATTATTTCCATGACATGATTTCAGTTCAAATTCCATATTGTTTTTCATTCTCTTCTAGAAATGTTATGGTCGATGGAAGAAAATATGGACAACTTCGCTCCAAACCATGCAAAAGGTCTGAATCTTTTATTGCTGTATGTGTGGAATCTATTTTTGATATGGCACAAGAACAAATGGGAGCATTAGCAATTCCAGATTTTATTGTAAATCTTTCGTATTTCTATCATAAAGAAGGAATAAATCCTGACGACGAAAAGGACAAATACAAAATAATAAATGATTTTCAACGAGTTGTGCATTGTCTAAATCAACAATATCGACTTTCTTCACAATCTGCATTCACAAATTTTTCATTATTTGATAGATACATTTTTAAAAAGACTTTTGAGGAATATAGATTTCCAGATGGTTCACTCGCCACAGATATTTCAGAATATTTTCAAAAAATTCAAAGAATTTTTATGGATTTTATGAGTAAGAAAGATCCAAGCACAAATTTACCATATCGCTTTCCAATCAGTACGGTAAATATTTATGTAACAAATGAAAATGAAGTTGAAGATAAGATATTTTTGGAAGACGTATGTAAATATAACTCAGAAGGAGTTTTTAATATTTTTATTTGCCGTGGACTTGCCAAACTTGCATCGTGTTGCCGTCTTTTGAGTGATCCATTAAAACTTCAGGAATTTTCCAGGTTTGATTCTTTTGGAAATGGTGGGTTGTCTCTTGGGAGTGCAAGAGTTGTGACTATAAACTTTGCAAGAATTGGAAAATTGTCAAAAAACAGCGAATCTAAATATTTTGAAATATTAGAAGAAAAAATGGAAGATGTTCGTAAATTATTGAAATCACAAAGACAAATAATGAAAAAGAGAATTGAACAGGGATTTTTAAAGTTTTTTACTCTGAATTGGATGAATATGAATATGTTTTTTTCCACATTTGGAATGAATGGTATTTATGAAAGTTTGAAATTTATGGGAAAAGACATACGAGATAATGATGGAACAGAAATGGCAATAAAAATTTTTAAATTTGTTGAAAAAAAACTAGACGAATTTAGTAAAGAGGACATGATCGCATATAATTTCGAACAAGTTCCAGCAGAAGGATCTGCTTCTACATTAGCAAAATTAGATGCAACATATTTTAATGATGAAAATTATCCGTATAGAATATATGGAAATCAATTTCTTCCGTTATGGATTAAAGCAGATGTTGTTGAAAGAGCAAAATTGGATGGAATTTTAAGCCATCATATGACTGGTGGATCTATTTGTCATTTGAATATCGGAGCAAAAACAACAGAAAAACAAATGAATGATCTCATAGAATTAGCAATAAAATCTGGTCTTGAACATTTTGCTTTGAATCCAAATTTTAGTATATGTGAAGACAACCACACAACTCTTGGAAATTCCAATACAAAAATATGTCCTATATGCTCGAAATCAATTGTAAATAATTATTCTCGTGTGGTAGGGTATTTTACAAATGTTACAGATTGGGACAAAATACGCAGAGAAGATGATTTTCCCAATAGAGTGTTCAACTATTTATAATTTTTTATTATGGAGTCAAAAAATGGCAGAAACAATCATTTTAAAAGAATATGAAATATGCCCTAAAAAAGATAGGTGCGAACATTATGTTGGGTGTTATGGAACAAAAGAAGGAAGAAATGGAGAATTCCGCTGTTCTTATTTCAAGGAAAAACTAAAAATAAATACAAGTACAGATCTTTTAGAAGAACATATAAAAAAAAATAAATTGGAGATTATTCATGGATAGTGTTCGCGTTTTTAATATTTCCAATGAAAATATTGATGAAGAAGAAAATACCCAAAAAAATAAATATAATGAACTTATTGAAGAATATAATGAAAATAGAAATTCCTTAAAAAGAATGATAAGAGATATAGAAGAATTGAAAGAAAAACTGGATAAATTATTTCCAGAAACGTTGGATAAAAGATATCTAATGTTTTTTGAACAAAAAGTAAAAACTGCATTTTCAATATATTCTACATTATTAGAAATAAGAAAAGAAATTTCAAGAAGTTTAAAAGACGAAATAGAAATGAGACGAAAGATAGATAAAGATACAAGAGAAGATGATATATTAGAATCATTTAACATTCATGATTTTTCTGAAAAAATCGAGAAATACAAAAAGGAGTTTACAAAGAATGATAGAAGAATTTCCGAATCTGAATGATGATCCGAAAGAAGAAAATGAAAAACTACCCAATAATGAAGAAGTAGAAAATTTTTCAGATAATTCAGAAGAATATAATTCCGATATTATTGAACTTGATTATGAGGAATTATCAAAAACAGTTTCTGAAATTGCTTCTGTTGGAGATAATGATGATGTTTTCAAAGAAATAGAAGAAAATCAAAAGAAAAGAAAAAAGAAAAACACAAAAGAAGAAATAGAAGAAGAAACTAAATCTCTATATGCAGAATTTAATGAGTTTTTAGAAACAAAGTTGGATATTAAATCTGAAGCAGAGCAGAAAATTTTGATTCCGACAAAATTGGATCTTCTTGATGCAATTTTGGGTGGAGGTTTTTCTGCTGGAACAATGGCAATTATTACTGGTTCTCCTGGAAGTTTCAAATCCACATTATTAGCACAGGTTATTGCGAGTGCACAAGCAATATATGCAGAAAAATTATTGGCAGCATATATGGATTCTGAAGAAGCATGCTCTATGACACGATTAGCAAATTTAGGAGTCAGAAATCCAACAATTAAGCCAAAAGTAAATATCACTGTAGAAAAAGTATTTAAATTAATAGAGGGAATGTGCCGATTCAAAGAATATAAAAAAATAAAAGATATTCCCTCTATTGTTGTTTGGGATTCTATCGCAAATACTCTTTCTGAAAAGGAGTTTGAGGCCGAAGATATAAATACTGTAATTGGATATAAGGCAAAACTATTAAGTACCCTCATACCAAAGTATATTCAAAAATGCTCGGAATATGGAATTTGTTTTCTTGCTGTAAATCAATTGAGAGATAGAATGAGTATGGGAAGATTTGCTCCAAGGGCAGACTTGAAATTCATGTCAAATTCAAAGGATATGCCTGGAGGAACATCTTTAAAATTCAATGCTTTTCATCTTCTGGAAATGAATTTAAAATCCGTGACAGAAGTAGAAAAATTTGGAATTGCTGGAGTTATTGTAGAAGTAAAATGTGTGAAAAACAAACTTTTTCCACCAAATGTAAAAATAGAATTGGTTGGAGATTTTGTGCGTGGGTTTTCTAATTTCTGGTCGAACTATCATTTTCTAAATGAGACAAAAAGATTACAAAGTGGTGCGTGGAACTACCTAAAAAATCTTCCAGATAAAAAATTTCGTACTGTAAATGCGCCAGAGCTCTATTCGACAGACCCTGTTTTTAAAGACGCATTTGATGAACTTGTAAAAGAAGCAATAAAAACAGATATTATTGAAAAATATAATCCTCCCGTGATGTAAAATAATCCAACAATAGAAAGGAAAACAAATGGTTTTAGGCGCATCTGAAATTCAGAAATATATCAAAGATGGTGTAAAGGCAAGGTTTGGAAAAGATGGAAAACAAATCTATCCAACCGACTTGAAAGAATGTAGGCATGTTTTTTCCTTTATTGGAGCCGACGGGACCGATAAGTGTGAATATTTTTATCCCCTGATTTCAAATATTCCTGATGATTTTGAAATCGAGGGTGTTTCTGTCGACATGAGTCTGGATAAAGTTTTTCAAAAATTTCATGGTGCAGTTTTGAAAAAAGAATGTAGAAATACCGGCGAAGCGATTGAAATACAACCACAGGAAGAAAATATGTTTGTGATCAAACCAAAAATTGTATATATTGGAGTGACACAAGAAGTTGTGAATATGCCATTAAATCTAGTAGCAAAACCAATTCCAAGAGTTACTTGTTTTTCATCTGGGTTGACAATCGATAGAGGTCTTGTGAATCCAAATTTCTATGGTCCGTTGAAATTTGGTATTTATAATAAATCTCAATATCCTATATTGATAGAGAGAGGATTTAGAATAATTACAGTTACGTTTGAACACATAGTGGGAAGTTCAAATGCGTATGTCGGTTTTCATCAAGAAGGAAATAAAATTAGCACGAATGGGAATTTTGCACCTCCAAGATAATGGGAATTTAACATGAAAATAGATATTGATATGCAAGATATAAGAAATCATTCTCTTATTACAATGGATCGATTGATAGTATTAAAAAATATTTTAGAATCTGTCCGGTGTCTTCCAGGAAACGCAGCAGAATTAGGAGTTTATCGTGGTGGGACATCGAAATTAATTGCATTGGTGTTATATCCAAAGATTTTTTATGCATTTGATTCGTTTTGTGGTTTAACAAACGCATTTTCTGGTGTTGACAAGCATGAGAACGGAGATTTTTCAGATGTCATATTCATGAATGTTAAAAATTATTTAAATTATCTAAATGTTCGAATTTGTAGAGGATATTTTCCAGAAACCACTAAAAATATTACAGATTCCGAATTTTGTTTTGCTCATTTTGATGGAGATACATATTGTTCGTGTATAAGTTTTTTGGATTTTTTTTATCCTAGGATGGTGAAAAACGGCGTAATGGTTTTTGATGATTATGATTGGCACAAATGTCCGGGCGTGAAACGAGCAATTAATGAATTCTTAAAAAATAAAAAAGAAATTGTGTATGAGATTGCATCATTCCAAGCAATGATAGTAAAAATTTAATTGGAGAGCAAATTATGAATCTACGAAATATTTCGATCAATGCTACCACAATAGATGATGCATGGTATCAATTATTGTGGAATATAAAAAAACACGGAAGAGAATATACAATCACAAGTGGAAGCTTTGAGGGACACAAAAGACTAGAATTTGATTATGTAAATGTAATTATAAAATATCCAAATTCCAGACCACTTGCTGTAAAAATTCCAGAATGGTCTCCTCTGCCACCACCAACAATTGAAGAAGATATCGAGGAATATTTTGCAAATTATCTTATGGACGGAAAACTTTCTCCGAATGAACATTATAGATATAGTTCCTGGATTGTGGGGGATGGAAAAAATTGTAATTATAATCAAATCGAATGGGCGATAAATCATTTCAAAAAATATGGATTTGGTACAAATCATTGTACTATAAATATAGGAAATCCAGATTCTAATTTAGAATATGACAAACCATATAAAAGTTGCCTGATATGTAAAGAAAATATTTTATATAAAGGATATGAAAAAAACTGTCCCAACTGTGGAAATGAATTATTTTCAAATGAAAATATTAGAGGAACGTCTCCATGTTTGAGACTTCTTCATTTTAAAATTCTACAAGAAAATGGAGAAAATTTTCTTGTTTTGAAATGTTTTATGAGGAGTAATGATTTGTGGTCTGGATGGCCGGTAAATATTGGTGGATTTGCGTTACTACAGGAATTTGTTGCACAGGAACTAAAAATTTCTGTTGGTCCTATGATTTATAGTAGCGCAGGCTGTCATATTTATGATTTTCAATTAGATGTTCTAAATGCTAGAATTTTCAATTAATTTCACTATTTTTTAAACTTAAAAGAACAAATATAAAAATAAGAATATTTTCGAAATCTGAAAATATATTTAAAAGGAATTCGTTTTAGCAAAAACGAAGAAAGGAAAATTGAAAAATGCAAAAAGAGCTAGATGAAATTTTGAGGTCTTTCGTAAACTATACTGTAAAAAGAATAATTCCAGAAAATTCTCCTATCGAAATAATTGTGATCAAAAGCATGCAAACAATTATAATTCAAATTAAAGTTCCACAGAAGGACAGGGGACGGATAATTGGGAAAAAAGGAGTTGCTATTAGATCTTTGAAAGTTCTGACAACTGTAATCAAGAATAGTAATTTTCCGGAAGACAACAGAAAAATTAATATCGAAGTTGTTGATGAAGAAGATTACGCTCCAAAGAAATAATTCTTTAAACTAAATTTTTTAATTCCCGTAACAGGAGGAACTTTTAAAAATGGTTTTATCTAAAGAATCGAAAACAAGACTCATAGAAAATTTTTATGCATTGGACTATTTATTTTTCGGAAAGAGGATTTCAAAGTTTGAAAATTGTTGTCCTCTTCTAAAAGAAGAATATCTTACGACAAAGGGTGCTCTTATGAGTATTATGATTGAAATGTATAAACTGGCAAAGCACTCACCAAAGAAAAATCAAAACAAACTAACAAAAAAAATAATTTTTGAAAATGCGAGAATTTCTGCAAAGTTGGCCAGAGAAATTACCATAGAAATCGTTCAAACTAAAAAGGCACAAGATTGTGTTAAAAAGATGGTTCGAGAGTCTGTTTCAGTAAAGAATAATAAAAAACTAAATTCTATAATCAGAGAAAAAATTACTGAGAAAACTTTTTCTACTGGTGCTGATAATATTCTTATGGCCAGACTTCTTTCTGAAAGTACAGATATTCTAAAGTTAAATTCTTGGGATGGAAGAATTTTAGAAGATGCATACAAAATTCTTCGAACGTCTCTTGTAGAATCGGCAATTCAGATATTAAAAAGTAAATAGTATTTTTTTGAGTTTTAATATAGTTTAGAATTTTAGACTATATTATTTATTATATTTTATTTCAGAAAGAGATATGTTGTTTGAAATTTTAATAAACAAGGATTTTATTTTATGATTATAACCTTTCCCATGTTAACTTCGAGTACAATTTCTCCATATGTTTTGCCAGGTATTTGCAAAGTTATGGAAAAAGCATTAATCGCATATAATTTGGATTCTATTATGCAGAAATATGGTGGAAAATATAAAAGAATATATGGAACAGTTAATGAAGGGGATGTTCTTGATTTTCCTCGTGGTGGTGGTACTGGAGGAAGTCAAGAACCAGAAGTTGTTCATGTTCCTATTCCTGCACCCGAAGGACGTCGTGAACCAACCGTATCATTATATCCTGGTTCTGGTTTGTCGGAACATCTTTCCTTAGAACCCACATGGATAAGATTCGATACAAAAAAAGGAACAGGAATTATTGGAATTAAAATTATTCCTATGGTTGTAAAATCTGATATTTCTCTGGGAAAATTGATTTCTGATGATATAAATAGAAAGTGGTTAAACACTAAAATAACTCTTTTGGAAAGAAAATTTTTACAGTTGATTTACAGAGCATGGAAAACATTTAAAATTGTTTCTGGAATCGAAATTCATGGTCTTACTGGAGATCCCAAAAAAGATATTATTTATGCTACTACTAAATTCGGTAGAGATGTGTTATGTGCGGTTGATAAAGCAGATATAACATCTGAAAAATTTAAAACTGTTGGTATTGATAGATTATTTAAACTCAAATGGGGTTCTATTGTCTTTTGTGATGAAATCAATAAGATGGCATGGTTTTGTTTAAAGGACTTCAAAGGAATTTGTTCTCAATTGAGTTATACGTATTTATTTTCAAGTATTAAATCTGGTATGGAAAAGGTTTATAATGATGTTGCAGGTGTAAAAAAATCAGCCAGTCCATTTTTTAGAATGAAGGTCCCAATTAGGAAAATTTTCGGAGAAAGCCTTGCCAATACAAAAATGAAACAATTTTCAAATATTTTGAGAGAATCACAAAAAAAATGACAGCAACAAATAGTTCTAACGCTCAGACAGAAGACAGAATAGAAATAAAATCTAATGTCGAAAAACTAGAAATGTTTTCTGACCAATATCCATTCAGTCTTTCGCTTAGAATTAAAAATTTCGAGGATGAAAAACAATTTATAAAATATATTAGACATTGTGAAAAAATGGTTCGTGGTTCAATTGAATATAAATTATGGAGAAATTATATAACCGATATTCTTGGTGTTACGGAATGTGTTCTAACTCATGAAAAATTAGATGAAACCAGTATTGAAATACATCACCATATTCCATCACTTTTTATTTTAATAAAATCAATAATTTTAAAAAATATCGATGAAGATAAAGAATTTTCAACTTTTGAAATTTCTACAGAATGTATTGAAATCCATTATAAAAATCAAATTGGATATGTTTCTATAATTTCCTCTCTACATGAGAAATTTCATAATGGGTTTTTAGAAATTCCTATTGAAATGATTCGTGGAAATTATAATTTTTTTATTCAAAATTATTTTAAATATCTCGATGATACAGACTTAGAAACAATAAATCAACGAATTAAAATAAACAAAAAAAATATTCAGGATAAAATGATTTGGTCGAAAGATAATTATCCTGGAATTCTAACAGGTTAAAAAATTATGATTACCATCGACCAAGAAGCCAGAAAGAATTCAAATCTTCCAATAAATTTTGATTTTATGGCGGAACATTATAAAACAAATAATGGGTTGTTTGTTTTTGTTTCTCCTTATTTATGGACAATTGAAAAGAATTTATTTTATTTATTGAATAATTCGGATCAGAAAAAATTCGATTTGAAATATCGATTTAAACCATCATATTTGAGTTTTGATGAATATGGGACAATTGTTCTAGACAAATTATTAATGTATGTTAATGGTATTCTTTGTGTTGAAGATTTTAGTTTGGATACAATCATGATCCCAAAATTTCAAGCAATTACAGATATTTTAGAAGATAAATTCTCGAATTTTACTGAATTTGATAATTTAATTGGAGTAAATTGGTAATATGATTATAAAAAAAGATTTTTCTCTTTTAAAAGGAATTCCAAATTTCTTAAATGCTTCTGAGATCGCAGTGCAAACTTTTGAAGTTGAAAATGGAAATAGTACTCTAATATCAATTTTAAAAGTATACCAAAAAAGAGTTTCTAATCATTTTAGTTCAGAAAAAATCTATAGTGTCATTTCAAACCCAAAAGAAAAAAACCTTTTTCGTGTTTTAAATGTTGGAAGATATCCACTTCCTGTAACATATAATAAACCAACAGATTCTATAATTATAAATCTGATTTCAATAGGATCAGACGATATTTCTAGAATAGATCCAAAAAATTTATATTCAGCAGTGGTCAGTGGATATTGTCTACGATCTTTTATGAAATATAATCTAAATATTAAAAAAGACTATGCTCCTCCGATTATTAATTTTCTTTTATCGCTTTATGTAAAACTATTTGGAAAACAATATGGTTTACTTGGTATTTTTTCAAAAGAATTATTAAAATTAAAATTTTTAATTTCTTGTTATGTTCTTATGTCTTTTTTTGGTTTTCCAAATAATAAAGAAACACATAGATTAGCAATGGGATTATCAGAATATAATTTTCATGAAGAAATAAAAAATGAAGAATTAGCACGTATTAATTTTTTAGATATTAAAGATTTTATAAATAGTTTGAATTCTTTTTCTGTAATGCCAGGAATTAATGAATATATTTTTTCAATGAAAATTATTAATTTTTTTGGAATGAATTTTATTCCTGCAATTGAAGATATTTCTAGGTTTTTTTCGTATATGGCAGCGTCTTCGATTTCTGGAAATACTATTGCTCCATCTTTTATTATGAAATATAATACTGGAGAATATAATAAATTATTAGATATTTCAAAATTTGCGTTTAAAAAATAAATTCACTAAATAAAATCTGATCGAAATTGATAGAAGTGGTTTAGTAATATTTTTAGAACAAAAATCAAACTAATTAAAAAATAATTTGTGGAGTTTAAAATATATGGCAAAATTTTATTGGACACAATCACTGGAGGAGTTGAATTTAATTCCAGGGTTGGTTGAAGGTGATCGGGGTTTAGTAATGACCGACGACGGTCAAATTCAATTTTATAACAGAGACTCCACCGCATGGGTAGATCTTGGTTATATAAGTACGCCCGAGAATG
>Ga0116182_1002012_pt1 | contig 20473 bp, 15 predicted proteins | sample AD_UKC077_MetaG_FD_89805 | JGI IMG/M metagenome (GOLD analysis project Ga0116182, IMG submission 89805) | Active sludge microbial communities of municipal wastewater-treating anaerobic digesters from USA - AD_UKC077_MetaG | ecosystem: Engineered > Bioreactor > Anaerobic > Digestate | place: USA...
CGCGTCGTTGCCGCAAGGCACCTGGGCCGGCAGCCTGCTGCTGCTGGGGCTTGAGATCGAGGGCTCGCTCGAACGACTGCCCTACAACAACCCGGGGCTCGAGGTCGATCTGGGCGTCGGCCTCTGGGCGTGGCCGCTGCCGATGGATGCGGATGACGACGGCGATCTCGATCTGGTGGTGTCCTGCCCGGATCAGCCGTACAACGGGATCTATGCGTTTGAGAATCCGACCGGCCGCACCGCGCCGCGCGCATGGATGCTCGGGCTGGACGGCGCGGCCCGCATGCCGGTGTTCAAGGCCGCGCGCCGTCTCAGCCGTTCGCCTTCAAATGTGCAGGTGAGTTATGTCGATGGCGAGCCGCGTGTCCTGACGCCGGCTACGATTCATCCGGCGTTCAAGCAGGCCGGGACCGCGCAGGGCGTCAAGATCGAGGGTGAAAACATCAAGGCGAATATCCACACGAACGGCGTTCGCGCGAACATGTGGCGCTTTGTTGATTACGACGGCGACGGCTCGCAGGATCTGATCGTCGGCGTCGGCGACTGGAAAGCGTATGGCTGGGATAATGCCTACAACGCCGAAGGTATCTGGACGAACGGGCCGCTGCGCGGACTGGTCTATTGGCTGCGCAACCGCGGCACCACGCAACAGCCCGATTACGCCCCGCACGCGCCGGTTTTGGCGGCGGGGCGGCCGCTTGAGGTGTTTGGCTGGCCGTCGCCGAATTTCGCGGACTGGGACGGGGATGGAGACCTTGATCTGCTGTGCGGCGAATTTCTGGACGGGTTCACCTATTTTGAGAACACCGGGTCGCGTACGCATCCAGAGTATGCGGCGGGATGCCGTCTGACGGGCAGCGACGGCCGTCCGCTGGTGATGGATTTGCAGATGATCACGCCCACAGCCATCGACTGGGATGGCGACGGCGATTTGGATCTGATCTGCGGCGATGAAGACGGGCGCGTGGCATTCATTGAAAACACCGGCGCGCTGTGCAAGGCCCGTATGCCCCGCTTCCTTCAGCCGCGCTATTTCCGCCAGGAGGCGCAGGATGTGAAGTTCGGCGCGCTGGTGACGCCGTTCGGGTGCGATTGGGACGGTGACGGCGATTGGGACCTCATCTGCGGCAATACGGCCGGGTATATCGCGTTTGTCGAGAACCTGAGCGGAAAAGGCGTGGAACAGCCGGTCTGGGCTGAGCCCAAACGGCTTAAGGCCGGCGGAAAGGTGCTACGGGTCATGGCCGGCCCGAACGGCAGCATCCAGGGGCCGTGTGAGGCGAAATGGGGTTACACCACACAGACCGTTTGCGATTGGGACGGCGACGGACGGCTGGATATCGTGGCGAATTCGATCTTGGGCAAGGTGCACTGGTATCGCAATATCGGCACGCGCCGAGCACCGGTTCTGGCGGCCGCGCAACCGGTTGAGGTCGAGTGGGTAGGTGACCAGCCGGCCTTGGCTTGGGGGTGGATGCGGCCCGAAGGCAAGGCCCTGCTCACGCAGTGGCGTACGACGCCGGTCACGGTGGATTGGAACCGTGACGGGCTGGTGGATCTCGTAATGTTGGACCAAGAAGGCTTTCTCGCCTTTTTTGAGCGGGCGCTGCGCGACGGCAGGCGAGTCCTGCTGCATCCGCAGCGTGTTTTCTGCAATGAAAAAGGCGAGCCGCTTCAGTTTAACAGCGGGCGCGCGGGACGTAGCGGTCGCCGCAAGCTGTGTGTCACGGATTGGGACGGTGACGGGCGGTTGGACATTCTGATCAACTCCAAAAACGCTGAGTGGTGGCGGCAGACTGCAGCCAAGGATGGACGCTTCTTCTTTGAGAACATGGGGAACCTTCACATCAAGAACATCGAAGGCCACGATGTGAGCCCGACAGTCGTGGACTTTGATGATAACGGCATGCCGGATTTCATCGGCGGCGCGGAAGACGGGTTCCTCTACTATTTGCCCAATCCGCGCGCGGCCGGTCAGGCGCGATAAGCTTGATCGGACGACGCACACGTTCACAGCGAAGCGTGTTCATGAGCGTGTTCATGAGAAAAGTCCGTGTGGAATCCTGCAGGCGATTGATGTAAAATCGCGCGATAGAAGACATGACAGAAATTGCAGGATGCTGACAAGGAGTAAATCATGAATATGGACCTTGCCCGGATGAGGCTATGGGTGTGGATCGCGGTGTGCGGCGTGTTGTGGACTGGCGGCGCGTACAGCGCCACCTGGACAGGCGGCGGCGCGGATGGTGCGTGGAGCACGCCGGACAACTGGGGCGGCAGCGCACCCGTGTCCGGCGACGCGCTGCTCTTTGCCGGGACGCAGCGAACGACCAATGCGAACGATCTGGCTGCGGGGACGCTCTTTTCCGGCCTCACGTTCGACGCCTCGGCGGGACCGTTCCTGCTGTCGGGGAACGGCATCACGTTGGGCGGGTCGATCGTGAACAACGGCACGCTGACGCAGTATGCGGCGATGCCGATGGTGCTGAACGAGACGCGCACGCTGAACGCGGCGGCGGGCAGTTTCATCCTGCAGGGCGCGCTGAGCGGACCGGGCGGCCTGTCGAAGACCGGTGCGAACATTGCCGTGCTCACCGGCGACAACACCTATGAAGGCGTGACGGCGATCAACAACGGGATCGTGCGGATCACACATGCCCGCGCCCTGGGGTCGCCGCTCGCCGGCACGACCATGGTGAGCCCGAACCGTCTGGAACTGGCCGGCAACATCACCGTGACGGGCGAGACGGTGACGGTCGTGGGCAAGGGCGGTAATAACAACGGTGCGCTTCAGGTGCAGGCCGGCAGCAACACGTGGGCCGGATCGATCATTATCGGTTCGTCTGACGCGCGGTTCGGCGTCCTCCCCTCTAACGGGACGCTGGTGCTTGACGGGCCCATCAGCGACGGCGGCAATGGATGGCCGCTGATCGTGCGCTGCGCGGATGCGGGCGGGCCGGTGGTCGTGACAGGCACCAACAACACTTACGGCGGTGAAACCCAAGTGGTGGTCGGCACAGTCAAGGCGGGCGGGGACAACCGCTTCCCGACCGGCACGGTCATCCGCGTGGGCAACAGTTCCAACGTGGCCTACGCGACGTTCGACGTGAACGGGTTCAATCAAACCGTGAAAGGGATTGCGGCCGAAGGCACCATCATGGCGTGCCGGATCACGAACACGCGGACCAACCAGGCGGTCCTGACCGTCAACACTGCCACGCCCTACACCTTTGCCGGCACGCTTGAAGGCAGTCTGAGCCTGACGAAAGCCGGGGCGGCGCGCCTCACCCTGACGGCGGCGTCGAACACCTATACGGGCGTCACCGCTGTGTGCGAAGGCGAATTATATATCGACAAACCGTGGTGTCTGCTGAATTCGACGGTGGACACCGGCGAGGGTCCGATGGGCACGCTCGCGTTCGGCACCAACACGGTCATCAATGTCGGCGGCCTCACCGGCCTCAACAATCTGGTCTTGACCAACGCCGCAGGCAAGGCCGTCACGTTGCGCGTGCGCGGCGCGCAACACACCGAATTCAACGGGCAGATCCTGAACGGGTGCGATTTTGAAAAAACCGGGACCGGCACGTTCATCATGCACCACGCCAACAGCTACACCGGCCGTACGCATCTGCTCGGCGGCACCGTGAAAGTGGCGTCTGAGGCCTGCTTCGGTGTTGAACCTGCAACCGCAGTGACTGACCGGATCATATTCGACGGCGGCATGTGGAAAGCGGACACCAACTTCGTGCTTGCGGCCAGCAATCGCGGCATCACGCTGGCAGCGGGCGGCGGCACGCTGTCGTGCGGAGACCGGACCACGGTCTTCACATGCGGCAAGCCGCTGGCCGGTGCCGGCGGGTTGACCACGCGCGGAACGGGCGTGGTTCTGTTGACACAGCCGAACACCTATGCCGGCGTGACAACGGTGAAGGAGGGTTCGCTGCGGGTCAGCGATGCGCAGGCGCTCGGCACCGTCGCAGGCGGGACGGTGGTGGAGTCGGGCGCGGAGCTTTCGCTGACCCACGGCCTGACCGTCTCCGGAGAGTCGGTCACGATTTCTGGCAACGGGATTGTGGCCGAGCCGCCGCCGCCTTCTGCCCCTAACACCAACCGCGGGGCGCTGCAATCGGCCGCGAATGCCACGGCGGAATGGGCGGGGCCAGTGTTGCTCGGTGCCAATCAGGCGCGTGTCGGCGCACAGTCGCAAGGGCACCTGATCATCAGCGGCGTGATCGACGACGGCGCCGCCACCTACGCGCTGCGGACGAGTTCGGACCCGAATTCGCGTACACGCGGTGTTGAATTCCGTGCGCAAAACACCTATGGCGGCAGCACAGACCTCACGCGCGGCACGCTGTTCCTCGGCGTAGATGACGCATTGCCGACCGGCAGCGTGCTGGACGTGCATTGGGCCGGCTCGAACAACGGCGAGTACGCGGGCCTCGACATGGCCGGTTTTGATCAAACCGTGTCCGCGTTGCGCAACAGCGGCATCAGCGGGAACGCGGCCGCTATCACCAACAGCGGATTGACCCTCTCGACCCTGACCCTCAATCAGACGGTTGATACCGTTTATGCGGGGACGATCGGGGGCGCGGTCTCGGTGGTGAAAGCGGGGGGCGGACGATTGACGCTGGCACATCCGACGCATCACACCGGGGCCACCGCGATTCAGGACGGGACATTGGAACTGGGAGCGAACAACGTGTTGTCTGGCCAGAGTGCGGTAGTGCTGTCCGGCGGGCAGCTCGCACTGGGCGCGACGACCAACACGCTCGCATCATTGACGGTGACGGCCGACAGTACGCTGGATCTCGGAGAGGGGCAGACGGTTTTTGCGGCGCAAACGCCGGACGCTTGGGAGGGGACATTGACGCTCACCGGCATGTTCACACCGACCAGCGTGCGCACGCAGCCGTTGCTGACCCCGGCTCAGCTCGCCGCTGTCCGGTATCAGGGCGCACCGGTCTCGCAGAATGCAAACGGGTATTTGACCGAGTACTGGGGCACGCTTTTCTGGATCGAGTAACGCGCGGGCGCACGGCCGCGACGGTCAGTGAAGGGTTGACTTCGCTTCTGGAATGGCGCAGGCCTGCATGGCGGACAACAGGTGCGCGCGTGCGTCTTGGTAGTCCTTCGGCCCGACATATTCGAGAATCAGCGGTGCTTGCGGTGTCGTTTTTGCCGCCAAGGTCACGAAGCGCTTGTAATCGATATCGCCTTTGCCGGCCGCGACGCCGCGGCTGGTGTGGTGCTTGCGGTCCTTGGCGTGCAGGCAGTCGATCCAAGGCGCGAGCTGCGTGAACATCTCGTCGAGATCGTTGAGTTCAAGCAGGTTGGCCGGGTCGAGCAGCACGCGCAGACGCGGTGAGTTCAGTTCTTCGACAAAGAGCCGAACCCGTTTTGCGCTTGCGAAAAAACTCTGGAAATAAGGCTCGAACAGCACCTTGGCATCGTGTTTGGCGGCTAAATCATCCAGTCGCCGGGCGGTCGCGATCATGCGTGGCCAAACCGCGTCCTGAAACTCTAGCGGCACGCGCGGCGCGGGGACTGCGGTGTCATAATGATGGCCGGCTTCGGTGATGAAGGTGCGTACGCCCATATGGCCGCCGATCTCCATCATCGCCTCGAAATAGGCGAGGTTGGCGTTCAGCTCGGCATCGTCCGGATGCATCAGGTTGGTGTAGACGCCGATGCTGTGGATCGCCAGACCGGCATCGCGATAAGTGGCGGCGATCGCCTTGCAACAAGCGGGCGTGAGGCTGAAGAGGTCGGCGCGGCTGTTGTATTTCCAGTAGGCGCTGTCAGTCTGCGTGAGAAAAAACTGGATGGTGCTGAAGCCGGCGGACGCCAGCTCGGCCGCGAGAGCGGCGTTGGTGTGGCCGCCAAACCCAAGCGTCGAGATGCCGATGGTCAAACCGTTTGGGGCGGTCTGCGCGGCGGCCCGGGCCGTCTGCGGCAAAGCAGCGCCGAGGGCGGAGAGCGCGGTCGTCTGGGCCATGGTCGTGAGCACGTGACGGCGTGAGAGCGCTTTTTTCATCGTGACCTGCTTTCTCTAACGGGTTGGTTGGGGGCTTGGGGCCGCTGCTGGGTGTGTCAAGGCGGCGGCTGTCGGTTGCGCCTGCTGGGCCTGATAGCGGCGGCGCAGTTTCAGGTACCAGAAACCGCATATCGGGATCGAGGTGAAATAGAGGATGCCGATCACGCCGAGCGTTAGCCAGAACTGCGAGACCAGCATGCCGATGACAAACATGACGAAGAGCAGGACCGGAACCATGCGTTTGGCCGGGACGCGCAGATGTTTGGCCGAAATGGTCGGGGCACGGCAGGCCATCAGGATGCCGCAGATCATCAACATGGCGCAGCCGATCCAAGGTGACTGGATCGCGGCGCTTTCCGTGTGAAGCTGCCAGATCACCGGGGTCAAAAGAATGCCGGCGCCGCCGGGGGCGGGCAATCCCATGAAAAAGTGTTTCCAGTAAGGCTGCGTGGGACCGTCGTCCAGCATGATGTTGAAACGGGCAAGACGGAACGCGCAACACATGGCGTGGAAGAGCGCCAAGGCCCAGAAGAGGCCGCGGAACGCATAGGCGGTGCTCTCAGGCGGCGCGACCTGCATCATCCAGAAATAGACCAGCAGCGCCGGCGCGACGCCGAAGCTGACAAAATCAGCCAAGGAGTCGAGCTGGGCGCCGAGTTTGGAAGTGACGCGCAGCAGCCGAGCCACCCGCCCGTCGAGGCCGTCGAGCATACAGGCGATGATGATGGCGATGACCGCCGAGCGCCAGTGTTCTTGGCAACTGTAGCGGATCGAGGTAACACCACTGGCGGCCGCCAGAAGCGTCATCAGGTTGGGGATCATCGTGCGGATCGGAATTTCCCGCTGGATGCGTGGCTTCTGCTTACGTTTGCGTAACCTGAATTTGCCCATGGCGGATTTCCAAAAGAGATTAGAGGCGGGCGATGGGCGTCTCGCCGGCGACCATGATCTGGCCGACGCGCACACAAGGAGCGACGCCCGCCGGGAGGTAGACATCCACACGGCTGCCGAACCGGATCAGGCCGAACCGTTCGCCGATGGTCAAGACTTGGCCCTCTCTGGCGAAGGTGACGATCCGGCGCGCGATCAATCCCGCGATCTGGACCACGGCGAGCGTACGGCCGCAGGCCATACTTAAAAGATAAAGCATCCGTTCATTGTCGTCACTAGCTTTATCCAGCGAGGCGTTTAAAAAAGCGCCCGGGATATAGTGCATCTTTTGCACGGTGGCGGCGACAGGCATGCGGTTAACATGCACATCCAACACGCTCATAAAGACGCTGACGCGCCAGACGGGTTGGCTGTCTGCGGCTAGCGCGGCAGGGATTGGAACCTGCATCAGCAGGCAAACGATGCCATCGGCAGGGCTGAGAATAGAGGTCTGCGCGTCGGCAGGCGGGACTCGCTCAGGATCGCGGAAAAACAGGAAGACGCCGTAGGTCAGCAGCAGGCCGGGCCAGAAGAGTGGTGGCCATGCCACGGTCAGCACGAGGGTGAGCAGAGCCGCGGCAAGAACAAAACGCCGCCCCTCGCGATGCATGGGCGGAAGTAAAAACCGCTTTGTGGAAAGATCAAGATCGGTGTCTGTAGGCATGATTTAGGGCTCGCGTTTACGCCGGCGGGATGTGCGACGCGCCGGTGCGCCGAGGGCGTGCGGCTCAAAGGGCTTTACGAAAACGTCTGCGAAACAGTAGCCATCCTTGAAATCCGCTCGGTTGTCGGATTCGGTCTTGCCAAGGCGGCCGGCCTCGACCAGGTTGAATACGATCTCGCCGAAGTCCTCCGTCGAATGAATACCCCATTCCGCGAAAACTGTGAAGGCCAGCGGACCGAATTCATCGAGCGCGAATTCCTTGATCCCGTCGAGCAGCTCTTTGCCGCTGATGTGTCTGTCATGGTCCGGCTGGCGCGTGCGGATCTCCTTGACGGTCACGTCGAGGGCTTCCACCAGAAAATCGTAGGCGTCGGGATGGTAGCGGGCATCTTTTTGGCAAATCGCCAGAACAGCTTCTTGAAAAGAGGGGTTCATCAATCCAGCACAGGGTTTAGGGTGGGCCGGACCAGCCGCCGGCATGTATCACGTGTCATTCTGCGGTCAACCGGCGCTGCAGCGCCGCCAGATCGTGGTCGGGGTCCTGATAATGGCCAGGGATCCAGTTGATAGCCTTCTCGTCCCAGCGGGGAACGACATGCACATGCACATGGGGCACCACCTGGGTGGCACAGGTGCCGTTGTTCTGCAGCAGGTTGAAGCCGTCGCAGGGGAGCTTGGCGAGCAACAGCGCGGCGACACGCTGAACCGCGAGGGCAAGCCCCGCGCACGCCGCGGCCGGCAGCTCGGTCATGTAGGCGGCATGATGTTTGCTGACGACCAGCACATGTCCGTTTTCGAACGGCGCAATATCCAAGAAGGCGAATGCGTGTTCGTCCTCATAGACGCGATAGGCGGGAATCTCGCCGGCGATGATCTTGCAAAAAATGCACTGGGCGTCCGTCATGGGGCCTCCATCATGGAAGTACGGTCAATTACGGGCGTATTTAAGCACAGATACGGGATGGGATAAAGCGCGGAATTGGCACGGGGCACTCCGGAGATAATGGTCACCTCGTGGGTGACGGGCAGGTTGAAGACCGAACGATGAGCCGCGTTCCGAACAAGATGCGGCGCGGCGGATGGGTGTCGCGGTTCAGGCGTCGCACCATCAGTTCGGCAGCCTGGATGCCGATGCTACGACAGGGCTGTTGCAAGGTGGTGATGGGGACCGGCAGGAATTCGGCATAGCGGACATCGTCAAGTCCGATGATTTTGACGTGCCCGGGGATGGCGACCTTCAGATGCTGGAAGCTCTGCACGAGCTGGATCGCGACCGGATCATGGAAGCAGGCGATGCCGTCCGGTTTTTGCCGCAGCAGGGCGCGGCTGAAGGCGGGGTCGCCGGCGTCGCCGGTATGAACGCAGTCTGGAGTGAAGCCGATACCGGCCTCTTCAAGGGCCAGGCGGAAGCCGTGAATGCGGGCGGATTTGGTCCAGAGGCTTCCGGGACGCGTGACGTAGTGGATGCGTGTGCAACCGACGTCCAGCAGATGCCGCGCCTGTTGGTAGCCCGCGTCGACATTGTCGATGCCGACCAGATCGTAAGGGCCTTGCGCCGGAAAGGAAACAACATCGCGGTCGAGCAGCACCACGGCAATGCCGGCGGCGGACAGCGCGCGCGCGATCAGAAGATTGCGGTTTTCGCTGTGCGCGTCGGCCTGCTCGTCCGGGACGAAGAAAACGCCGGAAACCCGCTGCGCGCGGAAACGCGCGCAAAGGGCATCGATCGGGGACGCGGCGTCCAGCGGCGTGGAGGGGCTGTTCGCGCCCCAAATCAGGCTCAGGTTGCAGGCGTGGCAGGCCTGTGCGATCTGGGCGCAGATAGGTTCGAAAAACTCGGTGTCGCCTAGTCCCGCGATGAGCGTCGAGACGAACGCGCCGTTCGCCCGGTCGGCGGGTCGCAAAAATGAACCGGCGCCCGGCCGGCGCAGGATGAGTCCGGTGCGCTCCAGCTCTTTCATGGCCTTGGCTACCGTCGCGCGGGTGGTGTGAAAACGACGCATGAGCTGGCCGTCGGTCGGGATGCGCCCGTCTGCGGCGTAGGCACCTGAAACAATGTTGCCGTGGACATACTCGAAAATATCCAGATAAAGGGGTTTTTTTAACGGCGTTCGCATGTCAGGATTTTATCGCCTTTACCAAATCGCTGTCAAATGCCCGGTGGAGGAAGTTGTCTATACAGGTTTTTGGGGTGTCTGTGGAATCCATGTTGTGTCTGCCGAGGTTTTGGTTTACAACTAAATCATGGTGATCGTTGGACAGGCGCACGGCGGGTAGCCCGTGAATAAAGGGGGAAAAATGTTCGCACGGAAAAGAGGCGTGGTTTGCGCAGGGGTGTTGGCGTTTGCGTGTTGCTTGCGGGCTGCACCGAAGCCGGTCATCATCAGCACGGACATCGGTGATGATATCGACGACACATGGGCGGTTTCTTTGGCGTTGAAGTGCCCTGAACTGGACATCAAGCTGATTGTCGGCGACTACGGCAACGCCACAGAGCGGGCGCGCCTGATCGCCAAGATCCTTGAGAACGCGAAACGGACCGTCATCCCGGTAGGCGTCGGGGTGAGTAAGGGCGCGAAAGACGGGAACCACAACCAATCCAAGTGGATCGAAGGTTACACGCTCAAAGACTATCCCGGCAAGGTTTATCCCGACGGCGTTCAGGCGCTGATTGACATCGTGATGGCTTCGCCCGAACCGGTGACGCTGATCTGCGTCGGGCCGCTCCCCAACATCGCCGAGGCGTTGCGGCGCGAGCCGCGCATCGCGGCGAAAGCCAAGTTCGTCGGCATGCACGGCAGCGTGCGGCTCGGGTACGGCCGCAATCCCCAGCCGAGCGCCGAATGGAATGTGAAGGCCGATCCGGCCTCGTGCCGCGCCGCATTGTCCGCGCCTTGGGACATCACGATCACGCCGCTCGACACCTGCGGCCAGATCCAGCTCAAAGGTGAGCATTACGCGCGTCACCTCGCGTCTTCCGATCCCGTCGTCAGGACGCTGCTGGCGAACTACCGGGCTTGGACGGCGGCCCGTGCCGGCAAGGGCCAGAAAGGGCCTGATCCGGATGCATGCAGCACGACGCTTTTCGACTGCGCGGCCGTCTACCTCGCCGTCACTCAGGAGCTGTGCGTGATGGAAACGCTGGGTATCCGGGTAGACGATGACGGTTTCACGCGCGAGGATCCGGCTGCACGCCGGATGCGCGTGGCCATTGCTTGGAAGGATCTGCCCGGTTTCGAGAAGTGGCTGGTTGAACGGCTGGCTAATTAGCGGGCAGAGCGGCTCGGCACTGCTTCGCCATCCAGCCCGCGGACGTGGCGGGCGCGGAGGGCAAGCCGGCGGTGAGCCGTGCAGACGCCTTGGGGACGATTTGAAAGTGAAGGAGTGTGCCATGCTCACATCCCGTCGCGGGCTCATGAAAACGGGCGCGGCCGTCGCCGGCGCTGTGGCGGCGGGGCTGTCCGCACGCGCGGGGTCTCCGTCGGCCGCTGCCGCAGGTGTTCCGCTCCTTCACGTGACGGATCTCTTTCATCCGCACGGTGATCCGGACGACCACTTTGATCTGGCCGTCGCGTATGCGCTGGCTCAGAGGGGTTCGTTCGACCTGCGCGGTGTGGTGATCGACTATCCGCCCGAATTCCGTGCGGGCGATCCGGCCGTCGCGGCGGTTGCGCAGATGAACCGGCTGGCAGGCCTTGCGGTGCCGGTCGCGATCGGGACTTCACTCAAACTCAAAAGCCGGAAGGATGCGTTGCCGGAGGCGCCGGCTCAGGAAACAGCGGCGGACCGTTTCATCCGGGCGCAGCTCCGCGCGGCTCAACGGCCTGTGGCGCTGGTTTGCGTGGGCAATGCGGCAGACATTGTCATTGCTGCGCTGCGCGACCCCGAACTGTTTAAGGCCAAATGCGCGGGCGTCTTCCTGAACAGCGGTTCGGCGCATGACAACCCGTCGAGCCCGAAGCAGTTGGAGTTCAACGTGCGCCTCGATCCTTCCGCTTATGCAGCAATGTTCGACCTGCCTTGCCCGCTCTTCTGGTTTCCCTGCTGGCACACGACCGAGCAGCGGTTGAGCGGGGCGGACGGCAGTTTTTACTGGCTTCCGCACCGCGAGGCGCTCGCGGATCTCTCATCGGGGCTGGCAAACTACTTTGCGTACCTGTTCGACAAGTCCGTGAACCCGAAGTGGTTGCGGGCGATGACCGCGATGCCGCCCGGGCCGCTGTGGCAAACGATTCTGGGAGGGAAGCGTGGCATGTGGTCCACGGCCAGCCAGTTCGCAGCGGCCGGGCTCGGCGTCACAAAGGAGGGCAAGATTGTGCCGGCCCGGGAGGCGGGCGACGCAGCCGTGTTCAAGCTGACGCCTGTTCAGATCGCGTGCGCGGATGACGGGCGAACCACGTGGAAGCGTTCGGAGAAGGAGACCGGCCGCTGGATGTTGGCCGTCACGGATGTGGCGAGCTACCCCTCGGCCATGACACGCGCGGTCGCGGAGCTGTTCAAAACGTTAGGTTAACGGGCTGTCTTATCTTGATGGGATGACATGCGAACGGGTACACTGACGACATGCCGGCAGCGGGAAAGCAGGCGGCGCCCGCGAGGATCGACCTGTCTTGAAACGGTGAAGGAGAATGCTATGGCAACAGGCAAAGAGACGACACGGCGCGCCTTCCTCAAAAAGGCTGCGGTTTCTGCGTTGGGTTTTTCAATCGTGCCGCGGCATGTGCTGGGCGGGCCGGGTTTTGTGCCGCCGAGTGAGAAGGTCAACGTTGCGATCATCGGTACCGGCGGAATGGGGATGCGCAACGCGCAGGCGCTGCTGAATGAACCCGAGGCGCGGATTGCCGCAATCTGCGACTTGGCCGAGCGCACGGACCTGATCGCCTATTGGTACCGCTGCCATGCAGGACGCCTGCCGACCCAAGCGCTGATCGAGAAGTACTACGGCGAAACAATGCCCGGTTATCGCTGCCCCGATTACGAGGATTTCCGCGTGATGCTGGAAAAAGAAAAGGACATCGACGCCATCCTCTGCGCCACGCCGGATCACTCGCATGCGTTTGTCGTCATCACCGCGATGCGCATGGGGAAGCATGTATACTGCGAAAAGCCGCTCGCGCACAACATCTGGGAGTGTCGCCAGATCGCCAAGGTCGCCAAAGAAACCGGCGTCGCCACGCAGTTGGGGAATCACGGGCATTCGGGGTCGGGCATCCGCATGATCTGCGAATGGGTGTGGGACGGAGCCATCGGGCCGGTGCGCGAAGTGCACGGGTGGAGTCAGTCGCGTCACTGGCGAAAAGATCCCGGGAGACCCTCCGAGACGCCGCCTGTGCCGGCCGGATTCAACTGGGACATGTGGCTGGGGCCGCGCGAATTCCGGCCGTATCATCCTTCTTACGCGCCGTACATCTGGAGAGACTGGTGGGCGTTCGGAACCGGCTCGCTGGGAAATCTGGCCGTCCATAATCTGGACGGCGCGGTCTGGGCGCTGAATCTGGAGCATCCCGCGAGCGTGGAAGCCGTCACGACCGGCGGGGTCGATAGCGAGGTCGCCGCCTTCGGGGGCATCTACACGTTTCAGTTCAAGCCGCGCGGCGATATGCCTGCCGTGAAAGTGACGTGGTACGACGGCGGATTGCGTCCGCCGATTCCTGAGGGGCTGGATTCCGATGATCCCCGCCAGCGCTTGGGCGACGGCGGCGACGGACTTCTGCTCGTCGGCGACAAGGGGTTTATCACCTGCCCCTCAAACAGTGGCACCCCGCGGTTGCTGCCGCTTGACCTGCACAAGTCTTATAAACGTCCCGAGCCGACCTTGCCGCGCGTCAAAGGCCACCACGCGGACTGGCTGTCGGCCTGCAAAGGAGGGCCTGCCGCCAGCGCGAATTTTGCCTACGGCGCACGTCTGACGGAGTTGGTGTTACTGGGCAACGTCGCGCTGCGCGCCGGCAAAAAGATTCTGTGGGACCCGGCCTCGATGCGGGCCGTCAATGCGCCGGAGGCGGATGCCTTCATCAAGGAAGAGTGTCGCAAGGGGTGGGAAATTGGCTAAGCATTGTAACACGAGAGGAGTGAGAGATGAAGGTAACCGGGTATGTGTGGATGGCCGTTCTGTGCACCGTCGCGATGACGCGCGCGGCTCCCGTAAAACTGATTTTCGACACCGACATGGGGAATGACACCGACGACCTGATGGCGCTGTGCATGATCCACGCGCTGCAATCGCGCGGCGCAGTCGACCTGCTGGCGGTGACGATCACCAAAGATCACCCGCAGGCGGCTGCCTTTGTGGATGCGGTCAACACGTTTTACGGACGGCCTGACATCCCAGTCGGGGTGGTCAAGGGCGGTGTCACGCCCGAGCCTGGCAAGTTCAACCTTTTGGCCGGCGCCAAGAACGCGGACGGCAGTTTGCGTTACCCGCACGATCTTGCCTCTGGCGAACAGGCGCCTGAGGCGACCGGGCTGCTCCGCAAACTCTTGGCCGCCCAGCCGGATCAGAGCGTGTCGCTGGTGCAAGTCGGCTTCTTCACCAATTTCCAGCGCCTTCTGGATGCTCCGGCTGACGCGCATTCGCCGCTCACCGGCAAGGAGCTGATCGCGAAAAAGGTGAAGGTGCTGTCAATCATGGCGGGGGCCTTCCAGCCGATCAATTGGAATACGCGCCATTTGGAATACAATGTGATCAAGGATATCCCCGCCGCGCAAAAGTTGGCGAAAGAGTGGCCCTCGCCAGTGCTCTGGAGCGGGTTTGAAGTCGGGATCGCGGCAGCCTATCCCTATGTGTCTGTCGAGCGGGATTACGCGTACGCGCACCACCATCCGATGCCCGAAGCGTACGCGCTCTATTCGCCCAAAGGGCATGATCGGCCGACATGGGATCCGACCGCGCTGTTGGCAGCGGTCTATCCTGACCGCGGCTATTTCACGCTCTCGCCGGTCGGGACGGTGACGGTCGAGGACAACGGCGGCACCCTGTTCACGCCGGGCAAAGGGCGCGACCGGTATCTCTCGATGAATGCCGAGCAGACCGGCCGCGTGCGTGAAGCGATCGTGCAGCTTTGCGTGGTGCCGCCCGCGAAATGAAGCGAACGCCGAATGTCCAAGGGCCGGATCAGTACACCGAAATGGGGGGCTTGATCCAACAGGGACGCGAAAGAAACTCGGAGGCGATGTGACAAAGGGAGTGCGACGTCGGGTCGTTATATCGGTTCTGTCCGCTGTGTCCGTTGCCTGTGCGCGGGAAAGACGGATTGCCGTCGACGCGTACCGCGACCGGATGAAGGGCGGTTGGATCGGGCAGATCATCGGCGTGACATGGGGCGCGCCAACTGAATTCAAATTCACCGACACGATCATTCCGGAAGACAAGGTGCCGGCGTGGACACCCGAGATGGTCAATCAGGCATTCGGACAGGACGACCTTTATGTGGAAATGACCTTCCTGCGCTCGCTGGAACAGTACGGCCTGGATGTGGACATCCGCCAGGCGGGCATCGACTTTGCCAATAGCGAGTACCGGCTCTGGTGCGCCAACGACGCGGGCCGCAAAAATCTGCGCAGGGGCATTGCGCCGCCGGATTCGTCGCATCCTCGTTTCAACGCCTGCCCGAATGATATCGATTACCAGATTGAAGCCGATTTCGCCGGACTCATCTCGCCCGGAATGCCCAACGCAGTGATCACGCTGGGCGAGAAGTTCGGACGCTTGATGAACTACGGCGACGGCGTGTACGGCGGGCAGTTTATGGGCGGGCTGTACGCCGAGGCTTTTTTCGAGGAGGATGTGCACAAGGTCATCGCGGCCGGGCTGGCCTGTATCCCGCCGGACAGTCAGTATGCCGAGATGGTGCGAGACGTGGTGAGCTGGCACCGGGAGTCGCCGGATGACTGGATGCGCACCTGGCAGCGCTGCCTGAAAAAATACCGCAAAGACCCGGCCTATCAGAAGGCTTCCAACGGCGCGATCGACGTCAAGATCAACGGTGCGATGGTCCTGCTCGGGTTGCTGTACGGTGAGGGCGACATGGGGAAGACGGTGGTGATCGCCATGCGCGGCGGTTACGATTCCGACTGCAATCCGTCGAGCGCGGCGGGCGTGCTGAGCACGATGACCGGCTTCTCGAAGCTGCCGGTGCGCTATACACAGGCGCTGGAGCTTGAGCCGAAGTTCTCCTACACCGCCTACAACGTGCCCGCGCTACTGGACGTGTGCGAGCGGCTGGCGCGGCAGGTGGTGGCGCGGCAGGGCGGGCGGATCGAACGGGACGCGGACGGCAGGGAGTGGTTCGTGATTGCCGCATGTCCGGCGCACCCTGGTCCGGTGATGTGGAGTTGGGCGCCCGGGCGCGTCGCGGGCTCGTGCTTTACGGACGAGGAGTACGCGAAGATCAGCTTCAAGCCGCATCCTGGTGATGTCGGGGGCAACGACCCGACGGCACGTGTGCAGGGCGCGTTGGACGCGCTCCTGCCCGGCTGGAAGACCTCGGCCAACGGCAAGGACATGGAGCCCGGTTACCGCGACGAGTATTTGGGCCGGCAGCATGTGGTGATGACTCACCCGCTTGATAAAGATACGGGTGTCACGCTGTCGAAATGTGTCGACGTGCCGAAGGACGGTGCGCCGAAGCTGGAGGTCATTCTCGCGAATCACGGGCAGGGCGACTTCTCCTTCGTCGCGCGGGTCGATGGCCGTGAGATCCTGCACAAAAAAATCGAAGGCCGTCCCGCGTGGCAGACGGTTTCGGTCGACCTTGCTGCCTTCGCTGGTAAAACGGTGGCGGTCGAGCTGGTGAATCAGCCGGACGGCTGGTCATGGGAGGCGGCGTACTGGGGTGGCATTGAGATCAAGAAAGCTGGACGCTAAATGGTTGGCGCCGACCGATGAGTGGGGTGGAACACCCTTTTGCGTGGGACATTCGGCGTTCGGCATTTATCCGGATCTGGAGGTGACATGAAACGAATTGTGGTCATTGGCAGCACAAACACCGACATGGTGGTGAAGGCGGCGCGGATTCCGGCGCCGGGGGAAACGATCTTGGGCGGACGTTTCCTGATGAACCCCGGCGGCAAGGGTGCGAACCAGGCCGTGGCTGCGGCGCGGCTGGGCGGCGATGTCACGTTTGTCGCCAAGGTCGGCGACGACCTGTTCGGGCGCGAGGCGAAGGCGCTTTTCAAGAAAGAGGGGATTCGCACGGAGCACGTGCTGACCGACGCGAGCGAGCCGTCCGGCGTCGCGCTGATTATGGTGGACGCGAAGGGCGAGAATTGCATTTCCGTCGCCTCCGGTGCGAACGGGACGTTGCGGCCCGCTGACCTTGAGACGGCGCGGAGCGAGATCGAGCAGGCTGGCGTCGTGCTGATGCAACTCGAGACGCCGATCGATACGGTGTTGTGCGCGGCACAGTGGGCGGCCGCGAAGGGAGTGACGGTGATTCTGAATCCGGCGCCTGCCTGTGCGCTGCCTGCCGAGTTGATGGGGTGCATCAGCCTGATCACGCCGAACGAGAGCGAGGCGGAACTGCTGACGGGAGTGAAAGTCACGGACGAGGCGACGGCGCAGGCTGCGGCTGCCGCGCTCTGCGCCAAAGGCATCGGGCGCGTCGTGATCACGATGGGCGCTCAAGGCGCATACGTTTATGAGAGCGGGCGCGGGATGTTTGTTCCGGCGTTCCCGGTGCAGGCGGTCGACACCACGGCGGCGGGCGACGTCTTCAACGGCGCACTGGCGGTTGCGCTGACGGAGGGACAGGTGCTAGCCGAGGCCGTGCGTTTTGCCGCGAAGGCGGCGTCGATTTCGGTGACGCGCCTGGGCGCGCAGGCATCGGCGCCAAGGCGCGCCGAGTTAGTTTGTTAGTTCATTAGTGAAATTGACAAACTCTTGAACTCATGCACGAATGAACTTCTTAAGAGGAGGTCGGTATGTTTTTCGTAGAGAATTATGCGGTGGCGGTGGCCTTTTGCGTGGTGACGATGCTGTGCTGGGGGTCGTGGGGCAATACTCAGAAACTGACGTCGAGCAAGACGTGGAAATACCAGTTGTTCTACTGGGACTACGGACTCGGTATCCTGCTCAGTTCGCTGTTGATCGCCTTCACGCTGGGCAGCATGGGGACGGAGGGACGCGGTTTTCTCGCTGACATCCGCCAGGCCGGGATGAATCATCTCGGGCTGGCGTTTCTGGGCGGCATGCTGTTCAACCTGGCGAATATCCTGTTGGTGATCGCCATCGATCTGGCGGGCCTTGCCGTGGCATTCCCGATCGGCATCGGCCTGGCACTGGTGCTGGGCGTGATCCAGACCTACTGGTTCAACCCGCAAGGCGATCCCGTGCTGTTGTTCGCGGGCGTCGGCCTTGTGGCGCTGGCCATTGTCCTGAATGCATTGGCTTACAAGAAGCGTGTCGCCTCGGACACGGGTTTTTCGCAAGGGGGAGGCGCCAGCCTCGGCATCGCGATCTCCGTGATCGCCGGGCTGTTGATGGGAGCGGGGTTCTTCGGGCTGGTTTCAAAAGGCATGGTCAAGGATTTCGCGCATCCCGAAGCGGGGCTGATGACGCCGTACACGGCGCTTGTGGTGTTTGCAGTCGGCCTGTTTGTGTCGAATTTTCTCTGGAACACGATCGTTTCGCTCAAACCTGTGCGCGGTGAGCCGGTGTCGCCCGCATCCTATTTCTCGCTGGGCAGCCCACGGCTGCATGCGGTCGGCATTCTCGGCGGCACGATCTGGAATATCGGCATGGCGCTGAGCCTGATCGCTTCGGGCAAAGCCGGCACCGCTGTTTCGTACGGCCTCGGGCAGGGAGCCACGCTGGTAGCCGCCTTGTGGGGCATCCTGATATGGAAAGAGTTCAAAGGGGCACCGAAAGCCGCGCATCGGCTGAATGCCGCCATGTTTATCCTGTTTGTGGCCGGGCTGGCGCTGATTATCCGGGCCGGCGCATAATTCGAAAGTACAAACGCTATGGCGCGCCGTGCTCAACATGTTGCCTTGGTGCTCAGCCTCAACAAGCGCTTTGATCGCAAGGTGATCGAAGGCGTGACCCGTTTCGTGCACGAGTCCGGATCGTGGAGCGTGTTTCTGGAAGATGATCCTTCCGCCAAAATCCCCGATTTCAGCCGCGGGCATTTCGACGGCGTGATCGCCGATCTGGATGACCCGCGCATTCCGCGGCAGGTGGCCGGACTCGCCATGCCGGTTGTCGGTATCGGCGGCATCGAAACCGGCTGTTCGCTCAATCTCACGGTCTCCACCGTGGGCACCCATAACCGCAAGATCGCGGAACTGGCGGCCGATTACCTGATGCGACTCGGACTGCGCAGTTTCGGATACTGCGGCGTGCCGGCGAGCACGATCGATCCGTGGAACCGCGAACGCCAAGAGACGTTCGCGCGTCAGGTTGAAGCGCAGGCCCACGCCTGTTCCATTTTCAGCGCGCGGTACAAGCCGTCGCACAGTTGGGAGCAGTTGCAAGAGGCGATCGGGGCCTGGCTCGCACCGCTACCTAAGCCGGTCGGTGTGTTGGCGGCGAACGACGTGCGGGCGCGGCATGTGTTGGAGGCGTGCCGGCGTTTCGGTTTCCGTGTGCCCGATGATGTCGCCGTGCTGGGTGTCGACAACGACGACTTGATCTGTGAACTGGCGACGCCGCCGCTCTCCAGCATCGTGCAAGGAACCGAGGAGATCGGGTATCGCGCCGCGAGGTTGCTTGATGCGCTCATGCGGCGTCGCGAGCGGCGCGTCACCAACATTTTGGTCGATCCCGTCACGATCGTGGAACGCGCGTCGACGGATCTGATCGCGACATCGGATCGGGTGGTGGCGGATGCGCTGCGCGTGATCCGCCAGGAGGCGTGCGGCGGGATCGGCGTGTCGCAGGTCGCGCGCGGCATCGGCGTCTCGCGGTCCACGCTGGACGGCCACTTCAGGCGGGTGGTGGGACGCAGCGTCCACGACGAGATATTACGTGTTCAAGTCAATGCCGCCCGAACGCTGCTCGCAGCCACCGATTTGCCGCTGGATGAGATCGCCCGGCGCGCGGGTTTCTGCCATGCGCAATATCTTTCTTGCATCTTCAAGCGCGAGTGCGGCCAAACGCCCGGCGATTACCGGCGCCGCGCGCGCTGAGAGCCGCTCCTGTTTGATTTCACACTTAATTTGTGAAAGAACGCAATGGCGGGCGCGATGGGGATTTCAGATAATGCAGCTATAAGTTTGGGGTATGGTGCCCGCAAACACTGTCGGTTAAAAAGCTTTTTTCATAGCAGGGAGCGGCAACATGGCTAAGATCAATGTCGGTTTGAACACAGAGTTCTCTCGCAGCAGCGACAAGCCGTTCGAATGGGCGGTCAAGGCGGCTGCGGAGATGGGGTACAAGTACATCGAGCCCATGGTCCACTTCGGACGCGAGCTGATGAGCGAGGCCGGGTATTTCCACACGGTCTCGATGTTCGATGATCCTTACCGCATCAAAGAGGCGTGTGATGCGGCCGGTTTGACGATCTCGGGTCTGCAGGCTCACGGTCCTCTGTGCCGCCCCGAAGTGCATGGCGAGTATATCAAGCTCGCGATCCGCGTCGCCGGCGAAATCGGCGTGCCGGTGATCAACACCGATGAGGGCAAGAAGGCCAAGTGGACGACCGAAGAGGAGGATTTCGTGCTGATCCGGTACACGCTTCAGGAGGCCGCGTTCGTGGCTGAACGGCGCGGCGTCAAGATCGGACTGGAGCCACACTCGCAGTACTCCAAGACGCCGGAAGGCTTGGACCGCATCTACAATCTGGTCAAGTCGCCGTCGATCGGCATCAACCTGGACACCGGCAACGCGTATCTGTCCG
>Ga0116182_1002023_pt1 | contig 20404 bp, 18 predicted proteins | sample AD_UKC077_MetaG_FD_89805 | JGI IMG/M metagenome (GOLD analysis project Ga0116182, IMG submission 89805) | Active sludge microbial communities of municipal wastewater-treating anaerobic digesters from USA - AD_UKC077_MetaG | ecosystem: Engineered > Bioreactor > Anaerobic > Digestate | place: USA...
AAACTCATCTCTGTACACCTGAATCAACATGATGGTAATCGAAATAAGAATCGGTCCAAAGATCAATCCCATAAATCCAAATATATTTAATCCGAGAATAATTCCGAAAACGGTATTTAGGGGATGAATGTTTTCTAATTTTTTCAATAGCGTAAAACGCAATAAATTATCGGTAAGTCCCACTAAAACTACACAATAGACCGCTAAACCTAAACCTGTTCCTGTATTTCCGGATGCAATCATAAAAATACAAACCGGAAGATAAACAATTGCAGCTCCTACAATTGGAATCATCGAAGCAATGACCGTTAAAGCAAACAGTAAAATTGCACTTGGTGCGTCAAAAATAAAATAACCAATCAGCGCAATAATTCCTTGTCCAATCGCTACTACAGGAATTCCAATTGCATTGGCAATGACCATTTTCTGAATTTTTTCTCCCAATAAATTTACATTCGATTTTTTCAAAGGTGCCGAACTTTTAACAAGTCTTTCGAAAAGTCGAGGTTTTTCCAACATAAAATAAAGGATAAAATACATGGAAGCGATGATGGTAAGTGTATTAAAAGTAGAACTCAAAGCATTGGTGGAGAATTTTCCTGCGGTTGTTTTTAATTGATTGATATTTTCTTTGCTTAGAATATCAATTTTTACTTTTTGGTACACGAAATCGTGGATTTTATCAATGAAAATATTGAATTTTCCCATGTACGCATTTGCATTTCCCAGTTTTTCAACCAGTAAATCTGCTATAAAATAAATAGGCAAAATCAAGACAATCAAAGTTCCAACAATGATAACAAGAGAAGAAACCCAAGGTTTCCAGTTTTTTATTTCCTGCAGATATAGATTGTATTTTCTGGTAATGATATACAACGTAATTGCGCCCAAAATGGAAGGAATAAATAGAGCCAAATTAAAACAAATTAAGCCTCCAAGAATGATAATTACCAACAGCAAAAAAATCTGTTTGATGGTGACCTCACTGATCTGATCTTTAATAGTAGACATATTTTTGATTTTAAAAAAAACAACAGAAATTTCTGTTGTTTTCAAATGTACATATATTTAAATAAGGAGCTCTTTGCCGCGAAATTTATTTATTTAATTCATAAGGTGTTCCACAAAAAGCAGAATACAATGAATATTTCACAGACATGTTAAATCCCATTGTCAATAAAATTCCGACGCAACAAAGAATAATTCCTGACACCGAAATTAGCCAGGACAAAAGAATCGCACCTAAAAAAATGCCAAAGTTGGAATTCGTAATAGAAAATGATTTTTTTAAGGCATCAATCGCTGTTTTATTTTCAAAAAAGATAATCGGTAAACCAATGAAAGAAGCGATATAAATATAAATTCCGGGTAAAACACAAAGATATAATCCGATGGTTGCAAGCAAAGTTACCATTGCGCCATATAGAATCAAATTCATGGTGTTTTGTCTAAATCCGATAAATAAATCTGAAATATCAATCTGTTTTCTGAAATTGTATTTGTGCGCGATATACATTAATCCCGCATTCAAAGGATATAAAAGCGCTCCGAAAACGACGCCCAATAATCCTGTTAAAACGCGACTGCCAATTCCCATATTAGATTGCATTTCCGAAATGGTTTCCATATCAATCGATTCGCCATTTTTTACACTTTCGATAATTTCTTTATAAGCATCTACATTTTCAGAAGATCCTGGCAAAAAAATGGAAAGAATTCCATAAGCAATTGCGCCAATCAAAGCATAAAGTAACGTGTAGCCAAATATTCCTTTGTAATTTTCCCACGCATGAGAAATAATCGATCCGACCTCGGTTATTGGAGCTTGACCTTGTCGATCAAATTCACTGAAATTTTCCATAGTTTTAATTTTTAATGTTTCCCAAATTTAAAATTTAAATGCGAAAATCATTACAATTAAAATGATATTTAACCGATTTCTTTATAAATATGTTGGTAAAGTGCATAAACCATTGCATTCCAAAACGGAAAAGTGAGCAGGAAACCGATCCCAAAAAGCAGCAATCCACTTAAGCTGAAAATCAAAGCAACAACACAACCTATTGCGATCATTCCGAAATTTTTCTTCAACGCTTTTATCGTTAAACCGATCCCTTCAAAGGTCTTCACATCCATGAAAAACATAAGTGGAATAGAAAATAGTGTAATCAAAAGCCAGAATATACCGAGTAATAAAAAGGCATTTGCATACGTGAAAATGATGATCCAGAACAGATAGAAACCAAAAAATTTGAAAAAATCAAATCCCAAATAACCCGCAAAAAGATCATTCGTAGAAATAGGTTCCTTCAAATCTATTTTTCTAAAGATTTTGTAAAGCCCCACATTTAGAGGGTTAATCAGAGCTAAAAGGAAAAAGAAAGCCAAACTGAAATTTCTTGCTTGAGGCAATCTCGCAATTTCCTCCATTTTTTTATTGAAGGCAGGAAGATCGGTTCTTACCAAATCGCTGTATTTCGAAAACTCGTCCCAAAGTCCAAAATATTTGAAGAGATAAAAATATCCAATAAAAAATAATGAAAAATAGAGCAAACTGTAGAACAGTTGATAAATTAAAGTTTTATTCCAGTACCAAAACGCGGTTTTCAGAATTTGTTCAATGCCAGATTTTCGTGGATCGTTGTTTTCCATGGCGCAAAAATAATCTTTTAAGTTTAAAAGCTCTTCTTTTTTGATTTTAGTTCCCTCTTTTCCTTATTTTTGTCCTCATGTTTCCTACTTATCACCCAAATTTTGATCTTATGGATGAACTTTCGCTGAAGAAAGTTCCGTTCTTTTTTATGGTCGATTTTTTACTCGAAAAAGTAGAGGTTTTTCAGGAAAATGAGATTAAGGAAGAAAGCTTATTAATTGATTTTCAGAATTTTAAAAACATCAAAACCACGGAAGCGGAAAATGCTGAAATTGAGCTAAAAATACTTTCAGAAAGTGCCGAAATTTATCGCAAAGGGTTTGATTTTGTACAGGAAAACTTACGGCAAGGAAATTCGTATCTTACCAACTACACGGTGAAAAGCGAAATCGCCATTAATTTAACTTTGAAAGAAATTTTCTACCATTCCAAAGCGAAATATAAAGTTTGGTACAATGATGAATTTGTTTTCTTCTCGCCGGAAACTTTTGTGGAAATTATCGATGATCAAATTTATACGCATCCGATGAAAGGCACGATCGAGGCTTCTATAGAAAATGCGGTAGAAATTTTGAAAAATGATGTGAAAGAAAAAGCCGAACATTTCACGGTCGTCGATTTGCTAAGAAATGATTTGAGTATGGTTGCAGATAAAGTGCAAGTTGACGAATTTCAAAGAATTGACTTTATAAAAACGCAGCAAAAGGATTTGTATGCGATGAGTTCAAAAATTTCAGGTAAATTGAAACCTGAATTTCAAAATAAAATTGGCACGGTTATGAAAACTTTGCTTCCTGCAGGATCTATTCTCGGTGCGCCAAAACCTAAAACGCTGGAAATAATTGCAGAAGCTGAAAATTACGACAGAGGTTTTTACACCGGAGTTTGTGGTTGGTTTGATGGTGAAAACCTCGATTCCTGCGTCATGATACGATTTATCGAAAAAGAAAACGGAAAATTATTTTTTAAAAGTGGTGGTGGAATCACGCATTTGAGTAAATTTGCCGACGAATACCAAGAAATGAAAAACAAAATTTATGTCCCAATTCATTGAAAGCATTAAAATAGAAGACCAGAAAATATTTCTTGCGGATCTTCATCAAAGCAGGGTCAATAAGACTTTTGAACATTTTGGTAAAGAAGGCTCGGTGAACATTGAGGAGATTTACAAAAACCTGCAACATGACGAAGATGGTCTGTATAAATTGAGAATTACGTACGATTTAGACAGAAAATTCCGCACGCAGATGATTCCTTACGCAATCTCGGAGATCGATAATTTTCTTTTGGTAGAGAATAATAGCTACGACTATTCCTTTAAATTTGAAGACAGAAAAGAGCTGGAGAAAATGAAAACTTTGTCCAAAGCGGACGAAATTATTATTGTAAAAAATAATCACATCACCTGTACCTCTTTTTCCAATCTTTTATTCAAAAAAGGAAAAGACTGGTTTACGCCAACTACTTATTTGTTAAATGGTGTTCAGCGCCAACATTTGTTGAAAAACAAGAAAATTAAAGAAGCAGAGATCACGCCACAAAATTTGAAAGAATACTCTCATTTTCAGATCATTAATTCGATGAATGACTTTGATGATATGTTTATTTACCCGATATCTAAAATTAAAAATTTACCCGAAGATTCAGATTATTTGCATATTTAATTGAGATTAATTCTCGTTAATTTCCTGCCTTCATTTCATCCTTGAAATGCCGATTTTGTAATTACTGAAAAGCCTGAAATGAAAAAAAATAGACTCTCTTTTTCTGTTATTCGACCTTTGAAAATTCTATTTTTTCTGTTAGTTGGAACGCTCCTATTTTCTCAAAATAAAATTTCGGGAACCATTGTCGATGCCAAAACCCAGAAACCAATCAATGGGGTAGAGATTTTCATCAATAACCGTGAAAGTGCAGAACTGACCGCGAAGAATTCAACGTTTTTAGTTTCTGCAGATTCAGAAATCGCAACCGTTACTTTTATCAAAAAAAACTACAAAACGGTAGTTCTTACCTTCTCCAATGGTCAATATGAAAATTTGGTGATCAAAATGCAGTCCGAAAGAGTCGAACACATTCAGGAAGTGATGATTTCAGGACGGTCTAAGAAAAAATATAAAAATAAAAAAGAAAATCCTGCCTATGCAATTATGCAGGAAGTTTGGAAAAGAAAAAGAACCAACGGACTTGCGAACTACGATGATTATCAGTTCAAAGAATATGAGAAAATTGAGATCGGTCTGAATAATATCGACAGTACTTTCAAACAAAAAAAAATCTTCAATAAGCTAGAGTTCATCTTTGATTATGCAGATTCTGCAAATTTCGACAAGAAACTCAGCCTTCCTGTTTTCTTTAATGAAACTATTTTCCAAACCTACGGCAGAAATAAACCAGATAAGCAGGAAAATAAAATTATTGTAGCCAATAAATTTTCGGGCTTTAATAATAATGAGCGAATGGCTGCCTCCGCAAAAAACCAGTTCAGAGACATCAATCTCTACGATAATACTTTGAATTTTTTTAATATCGGCTTTCCAAGTCCGGTCGGTACAGATGGTTTCAGCAGTTATGATTACGAACTTACCGATTCGCTTTCTGTGAACGGCACAGATTGCTTCAAAATCAAATATTTTCCGCGAAGAAAAGAGTTAATCGCTTTCCAAGGGGATTTATTCATATCAAGAGATACGTATAATATTGTGAGAGCCACGCTGAAATCTCCCAATAAACTCAACGTAAATTTTGTCAATGGAATTTATATGGAAATCGAATACGACTCTCCGAACGAGACCGTTTTCCTTCCGAAAAAAACCTACACCGAACTTGAGATGTCTGTTTTTTCGAAGAAAAAAGATTCGAAAAGTATTCTCTTTAAAAGAACAGATCAATACAGCGATTACCTCTTCAACCAAAATTTCTCCGACCAATTATTAAAAGACCGACGACAATCATTAAGCGATGAAGATCTTGTCAAATCCAATGAATTCTGGGAACAAAACAGAGTTGAGCCATTGCAGGAATCGGAGAAGAATGTTTATACCATGGTTGAAGAACTTCATAAGGTTCCGAAATTTGAACGAATCGTGAAAATCGTCGAAATCGTACAATCCGGATATTTCAATGCTTGGAATGCCATTGATTTTGGGAGCATTTATGCACTGTATGGCTACAATGAAGTAGAAGGTGACCGTGTTCGCGTAGGAGCCAGAACGTATTTCTCGCCAAATGATATGTGGCGAATTGCAGGCTATACTGCGTACGGTTTTAGAGACCGCAAATTCAAATACGGTGTTGAAGGGAAATACATGTTCAATCGGGAAAATCGTGCTACAATCGGTTTCGGGAGCAAATTTGATGTCATGCAACTCGGGGCAAGTTTAATGTACGATGAGGGAATTATGACACCATCCTACGGATCTTCAGGAATTTTGACATCGGGAAGCAATGCATCTCTGAGTTTTGTAAAGCAAAACAATCTTTTCTTTTCTATGGAGCCGATCAGAAATTTTACCGTGCGTTTGGATGCTTCTTTACAAAATATAATATCAGCAAATCCGGAAAAATTTAATCTCGATTTTTATAAAGATAATACCTTGAAGTCGGGCCTTACTGATTTTCACACGACCTTTAGTTTGGTCTTACAACCTGGCGCAAAATATGTGCAATATGGTGTTGATCGAACCACACTGCGAACACTTGCACCAACTTTTATCCTCAAATACACGCACGGTTTCGCAAACGTTTTGGAGGGAGATTTTGATTATAACAAATTGCAGTTTCTCTACGCACAGAAAATTTTGTTAGGAAATTTGGGCAAAACGAATGTCAACTTCGAGGCGGGAAAAAATTTCGATGCAGTTCCACTTGCCATTCAGACCATCATTCCGGGAAACCAGTCTTACTTCTTGGCTTTTAATACTTTTTCATTGTTGAAGTATTACGAATTCGTTGCAGATACGTACACCACGATGAATGTTGAACATCATTTTAATGGAAAACTGATTTCTTACGTTCCTTTGATCAAGAAACTTAAACTTCGCGAACTTATCTTTTTCCGCGGTGCTTACGGAACTTTAAGCGATGCTGCAAAAAATATAAATTTTGATAACAAACGCTACTCCGCTCCTGATCAACAGGTTTATTACGAATATGGTTTCGGCCTAGAAAATATTGGTTTGGGTAATTTTAAAATTTTACGCGTCGATTTCAACTGGCGCGGAAATTATCTCGATCGACCGGAAGTCAGAAAATTCGCGGTTAAATTTGGTATTCAGGTTGTTTTCTAATTACTTTATAAATTCGAAATACCCTTTTAAAACTTCCGCATTTTCGATGGCTGCAGTGTCAATTTCTAGAATTTTTGCTTTTGGCTCTGGTTTAAAGAAATTATCGAGAACCCGCGAAAGCGTATCTTCATCCTCCACTTTGGTATAGGAAAAGCCAAAATGTTTTGCAAGATGTTCCGCGTTTTTATGATGTTTGGTCAGGATAAATTCCTCTAAAGCATTGGTAGAACTTGGTCCCGGAATAATCTTGAAAATGTCGCCACCGCCGTTATTAAATACAATAATTCGCGTGTAAGGTGGTATATAATTATTCCACAAACCGTTGATGTCATAGAAAAAACTCAAATCACCGGTAACCAAAACCGTTTGCTTTGCACTCTTCATGGCGAAACCCATTGCTGTAGAAGTTGAACCATCAATTCCGCTCGTTCCACGGTTGCAATAGGCTGTATGTTTTTGAAAATCAAAAAGCTGTGCATATCGAATTGCAGAGGAATTGCTAAAATGTAAATTAATGTTTTCGGGCAATTTGTAAGAAAGTACTTCGAAAAATTTAAAATCGGAAAAATTTGTTCTCAGGCAATATTCGCTATGTTTAAGATCTCTTTTGTCGCGCAAAACATCCCATAAATTATAATACGGACTTGGCTCCAACGACACAAATTTCAATAATTTTGAAAAGAATTTTTCCGGCGAATTTTTTATTTTTTCGGTGAGCGCAAAGTAGGTATCGGGATGCCAAAATTCATCCACATGCCAATGTTTTTTCGGTTTTGCTTTGCGCAGAAATTGTTTTACTTTTTTTGAAACCACGTTTTGCCCAATGGTAATAAGCAAATCTGGTGCATAAGTGTTGAAATCCTCTTCGGTGAAATTAAAAATATACCGATCGATATGGGCGAAAAATTTATCATGCCGCAAATTGGAAGTCACTTCCTTTAAAACCACGACACTATGATTTTTAACGAGTTGAGACAACTGCATTTCCAGTTCCTCACTATAATCACGCGTTCCTACTAAAACCAATATTCTTTTCGATGTATTCCATTCTGCAGCAAGGTTGGGCGCAAATTCATCAGATTTTTGCTGAATGGTTTTTTCCACTGCCGGAAAATGCGGAATCTCCGATACCAATTCATACAAAGGTTCTTCTAAAGGAATGTTGATGTGAACCGGACCTTGCTTTTCAAAACAAAGTTCGAGGGCTTTTTTAATTAAAGAGAAATTTTCTTCCTCCGCATTTTCTTCGCCATCTTCCAATAACTGAAAATCTCCGTAAGAATGTTGTTGATACAAATCTTTCTGACGGATCGTTTGACCATCAAAAATATCCACAAAATCAACAGGTCGATCTGCAGTTAAGATTAAAAGCGGCGTATTCGAGTAGAATGCTTCGGTCACTGCAGGATAATAATTCGCTGCAGCAGAACCACTTGTGCAGGTGATTGCTACAGGTTTTTTTGAGCTTTTTGCCATTCCCATTGCAACAAAAGCAGCGCTTCTTTCATCTACAATGCTGTAACAGTTCAATTCCTCCATTTCAGAAAAGTGAACTGCCAAAGGCGCATTCCGGGAACCAGGAGAAATTATGATATCGAAAATTCCGTATTCTTTTAAAAGATAGGCTAAAATCTGTATGCTTCGTTTGGAAGAGAATTGTTTCATGTAATAAATTGAGGTACAAATTTACTGATAATTAAATTTTTAACGAATAAATATTTAATGCTGATTCAATAGACCTTATAAAATTTAATGAAAATCAGAATCGCTTTCAAGATAAATACCAAGGTAACGAAATTGCTTTTTTTAGCGAGGACTTTCCGTTTTGGAATTGATTCCTTTTTGGTGTGGTAATAGAAGTTTTCAGAATCATTCACAAAAAATAGGGGGTTAAGCAAAAAATCTTAATTTAGCAACTCAATTTTAAATCTAACAAAATGAAACAGATCCCAAGTGTGGATTTGCGTGATTTCCTTTCGGGTGACCCGGAACGCAAACAAAAATTTGTAAATGAAATCGGAAAAGCATACGAAGAAATCGGCTTCGTAGCGCTAAAAGGACATTTTCTGGATGAAAAACTGGTCGAGGAATTGTATGAAAAAGTAAAGCAATTCTTTGAACTTCCTGTCGCAACAAAACAGAAATACGAAATCCCCGGAATCGGTGGACAGCGTGGCTACGTCGGTTTTGGTAAAGAGACCGCCAAAGGTTTCAAAAAAGGTGACCTTAAAGAATTCTGGCATTTTGGTCAGTATTTGGAAGACGGCTCCAAGTATTCGGAAGTTTATCCGGATAATGTAGAAGTGGCGGAAAATCCAAAATTCAACACCGTTGGAAAAGAAGCCTTTAAAATGCTGGAGAAAACTGGGATTTATGTTTTGCGAGCTTTGTCGCTTCATCTGGGTTTAGATGAATTTTATTTCGACCAATTCGTGGGCGAAGGAAATTCTATTTTGAGACCCATTCATTACCCGCCAATTACCTCTGAACCAGACAATGCAGTTCGTGCTGCAGCACATGGCGACATCAATTTGATTACGCTTTTAATGGGCGCTCAAGGAAAAGGACTTCAGGTCATGAATCATGATGGAGAATGGATCGATGCCATTGCTCAACCCGATGAATTGATGATCAATGTGGGAGATATGCTGTCGAGACTTACCAATAATAAACTGAAATCTACGATTCACCAAGTAGTTAATCCGCCCAGAGAAATGTGGGGAACTTCGCGGTATTCCATTCCGTTTTTTATGCATCCTGTAGGCGAAATGCCATTGAATGCTTTGGAAAATTGTGTAGATGAAAATCATCCGAAATTGTATGAAGATACCACCGCTGGAGATTTTCTTTATGAAAGACTGGTCGAACTCGGTTTGATCAAAATATAAATGAATCTTTTGATGAGTTAAAGAACGGGCATTTTTGTCCGTTTTTTTTGTTTAAAATGCAAAATTTACTTAGAAGTCTGCTATAAATCATTTCTTTTTGCGATCAGATTTTAAGAAACCAATCTAAATCTTTCGTAACTTTAACTACCTAAAAATCAAATGCAGGTCATTTCCTTTTTAGCATTTCCATAAAAATATTAAAAACTAAATATTATGAGTGCTAATACTAAAGATTTACGAAATGTAGTATTATTGGGTCATTCCGACAGTGGTAAAACTACATTGATTGAAACCATGTTGTACGAAGGAGGGGCAATCAAACGCCGTGGAAGCGTTCAAGGACAAAACACGGTGAGTGATAATACCGATTTGGAACATGAAAAAGGAAAAACGATTTTCTCGCATCAAATGTTCGTCAACTGGCGAGGAAATAAACTGAACATCATTGATACTCCCGGATTTGATGATTTCGTGGGCGAAGTTATTTCTTCATTGAAAGTTGCTGATACCGCATTGATCGTTTTAAATGCAGCAAATGGAGTAGAAGTGGGTACAGAAATCGTCTGGGAACATGTTGAAAAATATGAAACTCCGGCGATTTTTGTGATTAATCAGATGGATCATGCAAAAGCTGATTTTGAAAAAACATTAGAACAAGCCAAGGAAAGATTTGGGTCAAAAGTAGTTCCGGTTCAGTATCCTTTTAATTCTGGTACAAATTTCAATGCCATTATTGATGCTTTGCGAATGGTGATGTATGAATTTCCTGCAAATGGTGGAAAACCTGAGAAAAAACCAATTCCAGATAGCGAAATCGACAGAGTCAACGAAATGCACAATGCTTTGGTAGAAATCGCTGCGGAGAATGAAGAAGGTTTAATGGAAAAATATTTTGAAGAAGGCTATCTTTCTGAGGAAGAATTGGCAAAAGGAATTACGATTGCTTTAGCAAAACAGCAGTTTTTTCCTGTTTTTGTAACAAGTGGATTAAAAGATATGGGAAGCGGAAGATTGATGGGATTCATCGATGATATCGCGCCTTCACCAGCAGAAAGACCTGCAAGAAAACTAGAAAACGGCGGTGAAATTTCCTATGATCCAGATGATAAAACAACAATTTTTATTTATAAAACAAGTTCTGAACCGCAAGTTGGAATGGTTTCTTATTTTAAAGTTCTCAGCGGAAAACTAAAACCTGGAGACGAACTCATTAATGCAAATAATGGCGAAACCGAAAGAATTTCCCAATTGTTTATCGCAGAAGGAAAAGAAAGAATTCCTGTGACAGAATTGGTTGCCGGAGATTTGGGCGTTACGGTAAAATTAAAATATGGTCATTCCAATAATACTTTAAATACGAAAGGTTTAGACCGAAAAGTTCGCCCTATGAAGTTCCCGGAAAGCCGTATTAGAAAAGCAATTTCTACCGATTCTGCTTCAGATATGGAAAAATTAGTGACTGCTTTGCACAAAATTGAAGAAGAAGATCCTACTTTAAAAGTGGAGCAATCTGCAGAATTGAGACAGACGATTCTTCACGGTCAAGGTCAACTTCACTTAGATTTGGTGAAACAAAGATTGCAAAAAGAATTTGGTGTAAAAATGAATTTTGATAATCCACGAATTTCTTACCGGGAAACCATCACGGGAAAAGCTGATGCTGATTATCGACACAAAAAACAATCAGGAGGTTCCGGACAATTTGGAGAAATTCACATGCGCGTAGAAAATTTTTATGAAGGAATGGAAGATCCAACCGGAGTCAATATTCGTCAAAAAGACATCGAAGATTTACCATGGGGCGGAAAACTCGCTTTTTATTGGTGCATTGTGGGTGGAGCGATTGATAACCGCTACATCGGAGCCATTAAAAAAGGAATTATGCAACAGATGAAAGAAGGACCATTAACTGGATCTCACTGTCAAAACATTCGCGTCACGGTTTATGACGGAAAAATGCACAGCGTAGATTCCAATGATATTTCTTTCCAATTGGCTGCTTCTGGAGCTTTTAAAGAAGCTTTTCATGAGGCGAAACCTCAACTTTTAGAGCCGATTTATTCCGTAGAAATTCTTTGTCCGGATGAAGATACTGGTGATGTGATGGGAGATTTGCAAACCCGACGAGCAATTATTTCCGGAATGGATTCTGAGGGTCATTACCAGAAAATCCTTGCAGATGTTCCACTTGCAGAAATGCACGATTACGGTTCTACGCTTCGTTCCATTACCGGTGGAAGAGCAAAATTTACCATGAAGTTTTCTGGATATCAATTGGTTCCGGGAAATGTTCAACAGGAATTGGTGAAAAATTATTCTCAGTTGGAAGCAGGTTAGGATAAGAGAAAAGAATAAAGAACAAAGAGCCAAGAACAAAGAGAAAAGAATTACTTGAATTGGTGAACAATAACATTTAAAGCAAAAACCTCGACGAAAGCCGAGGTTTTTTTATGTTTTCAAATTGCTTTGAATATTCCAAGCTTTTCCCAGCTGTACCGAAAAATGAAATGAAATTTCAGATTTACTACTGATGTGGACCAATTTAATGAATCATAAGGAAACTGACCAAAGCAAGACCAATCACCAAAAACATGAAAGCAATAAAATTAACGGTAAATAATACAGAACCAATGATAAAACTCAACATTCCGTGGGTATGATAAACACGATGATGCGCAATGAAAAAATACAAAACACTGTAAATAGCAATTGCGGCCATCATAAAATAGAGAACCGTACTGATCCATGAAATACCAATCACTTTAGATGCTTTGAACAGCAATGCAAAAAATAAGATATTCAGCAACAGAAAAGCGAAGTAGTGCAGCGTAAAAACACCGTGATCAAAATACCACCATTTTTTCTTTTTATGAAAAATCCACAAAAAGAAGGCGAAAATGGGCAAATAAATAAAGAGTGCTTTTGGCAGATTATGAAAAGATGTTTCAAGTAAATTTTTTAGAATATCTCCTTTTTTTACTCCTTTTTCCTTCAACTCAAAAAATTGGTGGGCAATTGGTGTTTTTATGAAATCAAATGAGCCAGAATTTTTAGCATTTGCAGAGTCATATGATTTTCTGGTTTTGTAGCCTCCGAAATCAAAGTCGTCTTCCATTTTTTCATTCAAATTTAAACTTGGTCCATAAGAATTGACCCCTATAGAATCACTGAAAACTTCAGAAAGTTTTTCAATAGCCACAGAATCTTCCTGACTTATGTTAGGTTGCGTTTTAATGCTGTCGATCATCTTCTGAGTAATCCCTAAATTAACTTTATCGATGAATTTTTTGTCCGTCAATTTGGAAACGACATTAGTGTCATCAAAATTAATTTTGAAAGGAGGAAACACGGCAAACCAAAAGAAGGTAATAAAACTGATGAAAATATACAGTTTTACAGGTGGTACAAATTGTTGTCTTTTTCCTTCGAGATAAGTTTCGGTTAATTTTCCTGGTTTGAAAAGCAAATTTTTGATTGTTCCCCAAAATTGCCCGTCATAATGCGTGAAATCTTCTATGAAATGGGTAAAAAGGTAATAAAAAGGTCTTCTGTTCTCGGTATTTTCTTGTCCACAATTGGGACAGAATTTCTCTTCCACATGATGACCGCAATTCAGACAGTTTTTTTCTTCTCGAAGTTTTCCGTGGCTCATTTTAGTTTTTTTCAAAAATAGGAAATTGGGAGAAGATTTTGGGGATTATTTGGAAGTGTTGGTTAATTATTTTGTGTAAAGCTTAATCGCTCTAAAAAAACAGATTTAATTTTGAATAAATAATTTGAATTTCATAATTTCAGGTTGCCCAGGAATTTGGCATAGAACCCAATAATAATTATTTTCTTTGCTAATGATTTGATAAATGTATTGATCTCCTTTTTTGCTGAAATTTTTTCTTGTATGATTAGTACTTTCTATAAATTCCAATTCGAATTTATTTTTTTCAATCCATTTGTAGAATAATTTTGAAGTAGTGCCATCGGAAAAAGTTTCAATCCAATATTCTTTATTGGTTTTTACATTTGTTTTTTCACCTGCATACTCATGATAGTAAAAATTATTAATTGATTTGAAGTTTTTAATTTCTTTGTCAGAAATTTCTATTTTGGGTTTCTCATTTAGGCTCATCCAATTTTCCCCTTTCGGAGGATCTACTTTTTGCAAAAACTTTCTAAATTCTTCACACCGTTTTTGAAATCTAAAATGCAGATAATCAATTTTGTTTTCTCGCTCAGAATCTGAAAATTGTTTTAGATAAGGAAAGATAAATTTTTCATTTAGACGTTCAATTCTTAATGAGTCATTCGGTTCTTTATTGGATTTAAAATCTGTACACATTTCATCAATCATCACATCAGATTTGTCGCTGTGATTTTGGGAGAATAAATGAGTTGAAAAAACTAATGAAAAAATTATAATTATTCTTGTCATGGTGTTCCAGCTTTATATTTTGGTAGAGTCAGATCAAATCTAAAGAATTTCAGCAGATTTCACGACTTTTTTGTTTTATTGAAGTGGCGTTTTCTGGGTTTTTTTAGCCGAAGTTTTAGGTTATACACCAGAAATTTCCGTTTGGAAGACGAAAACGATGAGGTTGTTGGCGTAATGGTTTAGGTTTGGAACCTCATAGAAGAGCGGAGAGAGGGTTTTGGGCGCAACAAAGTCGGGTAAATTTGTGCGGCGGGTAAGATAAAAGAACTAAGAAAAAGGAGAAAAGAATCCTATGAATTGATCAATAATTTAAAGCAAAAACCTCGACGAAAGCCGAGGTTTTTTATGTTTTCAAATTGCTTTGAATAGGAATAAACCGCCTATTAATGAGCGGCTTACTGATTAAATTCCAAAATTATGTTTGCTGTGATCTTCCTTTGTAGCCTTAAAAGCAACAATATTTATTGTTTTTTCTACAATCTTATAGTATATATAAAACTTTTTCGAAACAATGACTTTTAAAACGTTCAGTTCGGAATTTGTAATTTTTCCTATATATGGATTAGTCGTGAGGAGAGCTTCGGTTTTTTCTACTTCTTCAATTATTTTTAAAGAATATTCTGCGGATTTGTTATGATCGATCCAATATTCCAGATTAGAAAAATATTCTTTTTCCGCTTCCGGCATCCATATTATCGAGAACATATTTCTCTCGCTTTCTTGTGAACTTCAGAACTGTTTTTACCCAATCCTTGCTCCAATTCTTCCAAACCTTTCTTTATACTTTGCAGATGCTCTGCAGGAATTTCTTCTTGGTCTTCATTTTCAATTTTCACAATTTCTATATCCAAAGAATTAAGCAACTTCTTTAAGGTAACTAAGCTGAAATTTTTTGGGTTTTTGATGGTAATTGTTGTCATAACGATTAAATTGTATTTCAAAATTACATAAAAAAACATTGCTAAGGTTTAAAACTTTAGCAATGCACGTTTTATGTATTTTTATTCTAAGCTTCCTCCAACTGCACCGTAAAATGCCTTAAAATCTCAGATTCCCAAACAATATTATAGCCTTTTTGAATTTCTTCTTTGCGGTCAAATACATTTTTAATGGCGACCGCAATATAATCCATGTGATTGTTCGTGTACGTTCGGCGCGGAATTGCCAATCGAACCAACTCTAATTTTGGATAACGGTTTTCCCGGGTTTCAGGATCGCGATCAGCCAATAAAGTCCCGATTTCTACAGTACGGATTCCGGCTTCTTTATAAATTTCATTTGCCAAAGTTTGCGCCGGATATTGATCTCTCGGAATATTGGGCAAGAATTTCAAAGAATCGATGAAAACTGCGTGTCCACCAATCGGTTTCTGCACGGGAATTCCAAACTCGATTAATCGGTTTCCTAAATATTCTACTTGAGAAATACGGCTTTCCAAATAAGCAAATTCGGTGGCTTCATTCAAACCAACCGCCAAAGCTGCCATATCTCGTCCCGCCATTCCGCCATAAGTAATGAAACCTTCATAAATAATAGTGAAATTAGAAGCGGCTCGGAAAACATTTTCATCATTCAAAGCAATAAATCCACCGATATTCACCAAACCGTCTTTTTTCGAACTCATGGTCATTCCAACTCCGTAAGAAAAAACTTCTTTTGCAATTTCTTTGATAGTTCGGTTTTCCTGACCTTTTTCCCTCATTTTGATGAAGTAAGCATTCTCAGCAAATCGGGCAGAATCAAAATAAATGGGGATTCCGTATCGGTCGGAAAGTTCTTTTACAGCTTTTACGTTCTCTAAAGAAACCGGTTGTCCGCCGGAAGAATTACATGTAATCGTAATTAAACAAAACGGAATTTTTTCTTTCGGATGACTTTTATAAACTTCTTCGAGTTTTTCTAAATTGATGTTTCCTTTAAACAAATGCGGATTATCTACATCAAAAGCTTCATCAATTGTACAATCGACTGCATGTGCTTTTCTGATTTCGATATGACCTTTTGTGGTGTCGAAATGGGAGTTCCCGGGAATAATATCGCCGTCTTTCACCAAAACTGAAAACAAAACATTTTCCGCAGCTCGTCCTTGATGTGTTGGTAAAAGATATTGATAACCTGAGATTTTTTTCACGGTTTCGTGCAACGCTTCAAAACTTCGGGATCCTGCGTAACTTTCGTCACCCGTCATCAAAGCACCCCATTGTTGATCGCTCATTGCGCCAGTTCCGGAGTCGGTTAATAAATCGATAAAAACCTGCGAAGATTTTAAATTAAATAGATTGTAATGGGCGTTTTTCAGCCAGGATTCTCTTTCTTCTTGGGTAGATTGGCGGATTTCTTCCACCATTTTAATTCTAAAAGGTTCAGCGTATGGTAATTTCATTGATGTTGAGATAAAGATTGAGGATGAGGTTAAGGTGGAAATTGAGTAATTTCCCTATAAATAGATACAATAGTGTTCAGGATAAGAGCCTAAACGTAAACCTTAATCTTATTCCGGTGCTTTAAAAACATTGTCATCTGAATGAAAACCTGCGACACCGCCACTTACGGCAAATTTCATAGCTTGTGCTGCACTTACGTTTTCTAAAATCGTAATATTAGTTGCCAAAACAAAAACCACCCAACCTGAAACAGCATAGGAATGTGGCAAATAAACAGAAACGTAATTGGGAAAACCTACGGAGGAAAGATCACTTTGCGTTAAAAACCCAATTCGCCAAATGGCTGGATTTTCTGTGGTTTTGATGAGAACGGGTTTGTTGAATTTCTTTTTATCACCCACAAAAGAAGTCATGACATCTTTTAATGAAGTATAAATGAATTTAATTCCCGGAGTATGCTCCAAAAGGTAATCGAAACTGTCGACAACCACTCTTCCAATAATGAATTTGTTTCCCAAATAACCAATTAATGTGGTAGAAATAATGACAATTAAAAAAGTAATTCCTGGATAGGTTCGTTCTGAAATCGTTGGAATAATATTATCAATACTCGAAACGATGTACCAAATAATCCAAATGGTGAGCGCAAAAGGACCAATAATCAACAAGCCCTGGAAAAAAGATTTTGCCAATGTATTGAGTATTCGGTCATGTTGCTTTCTATTCATCTCGTGAAATTCCGGGGAAGGATTAATTGTATTCTGTAAAAATAGGAAAATTCAGAATTAAATTGCAGAAAAAAATCAGCCGTGTATGGATTCTTTTTTTCCGTAGGATTTAATGATTTCTGCTTCGTAATCCAGCCATTCTTCCCAGCGTTGGTTTACTTTTTCTGGATCGCCCAGTTGTCGCGCAAATTTGATGAAGGTGGCGTAATGTCCAGCTTCGGAAATCATGAGTTCTTTATAAAAAACTTTCAGTTCCTCGTCTTTGATGTTTTCTGTTAAAACTTTGAATCGTTCGCAACTTCTGGCTTCAATCATGGCCGCAAAAAGCATTCTGTCGATGATGTAATTTTCTCGGGTTCCCTGTACGATGAATTTGAAAAGCTGACCTACATAATCGTCTTTTCGTTCTCTCCCAAAAGTATAACCTCTTTTTTTAATGATTTCGTGAACCATTTGAAAATGCTCGAGTTCTTCCTGCGCAATTTTTAATAATTCCGTGATGATTTCAGGATATTCCGGAACCATCGTGATAATCGTGATTGCATTGGTCGTCGCTTTTTGTTCACACCAAGCGTGATCGGTCAGGATTTCTTCTAAATTTCCTTCTGCAATATTTGCCCATCTTGGATCGGTCAAAAGTTTTAGTTTAAACATAATTTCTGTTTTTCTGGCGTAAATTTAAGGAATATAAAAGGGAAAATAAGTGGCAATATTGCAGTTGAAAAATAAGGCTTACGAAAAAGTAATTTTTATGGCATAAAACTTGAATAAAAATTAAAACATTAAAAATTATATTATGAATACCGCATTACTATCAAGAAAAATCGAGCATTTCGGGGTTTTACTATTAACTTTCTTTTTCAGTGCGTTAGCATTTGCGCAAGAAAAAACAACTCCAACAGTAGATGTTACTACCACGACTACGAAAACTACAACCATTGAAGAATGGTATAGCAATCCCGTTTATTGGGTAATTGGAGGTTTAATTTTCATCATTATCATTGCAATTATCGCAAGAGGTAACGGAAAAAGAGATTAAAACTCAGCATTTATTGCTGAAATTTAGAAAACTGCTTCAATCAATTGAAGCAGTTTTTTTTCGTAAAAACTCGAGTATTTTCCAGCCTAAAGCATCTATTTTCATTAAAAATTTTGCAATCGCAACGGCAAGAAAAATGTTGATGAGGTAAATGATGATCATTAAAATCCACCACTGAAACCGATCTTTTAGCCCAACAACTAAAAAATAAACGAGGGAAGAACTCATTCCTTGGGCGAAATAAAAGAAGATAGCGTTTTGACCGATATAAGTGAGAAAGTTAGGTTTACTGATTTTCAATCGATTATATAAAGTAAAAAGTATCAGTAGTGAAAAAGATGACCAAAAAATGTACAATAATTTTGGCGGAAATTTCGCCTTATTCATCTTTAAAAACAGGTCTTTCCCTAAATCCCAATAAAGGAAAATGAGAAGAATTCCTAAGGTACCAAATAAAATTGGAATCCATTTTTCGGGATTTTTTTGCCTTTCACTTGATTTGCCACAAGAAACAATCCTAAGTAAAAAGCCACATAACCAACTTGTCCACTTGGATAAAACTGAGGGAAAATATTAAAAATTAAAGTTAATCCGAAACATAAACCAATAAACAAATTGATATGTTTTGGAAAAAATTTTAAAATTAAAACCCCGAAAACGGTCAAGATATAATAGACTTTTAAGTACCAAAAACTTCCCATCACTACTGGAAAAGTATCGGCATTGGTATAAGAATGAAGATACCAATTTCCCAAATTTTGCCACTGCGGAACATCGGAAATATTGATAGGAACATATTTGCTTCCAAATGTAGAGTAGAAGTTTTTCATCCAATCTAAACCGAAAATATTCAACCCAAAAACCTTAAAGAAATAGTCAAGGAAAAAAAGAAAAGTCACAAAAATCATGAAGGTGATCTGCAGTTTCAACAACCTGTAAAGGGTTTTTTCAATATTATTACCAGAAGTGAGTCCACTCAAAGCAAAAAACAAAGGAACATCAACCAATAAAGACAGAACCCGTAGTTCTGTGGGAATATAAAATTGTCCCGACCAAAAAACGGTGTGAATAAAAATAATGGCGAGTGTGGCGAAACCTTTCGCAAAATCAATGTATAAATCTCTTTTCATAAATTAGGATAAGTAGCTCAAAATTAGATAAATTCTCTTACAGAAAAAATCTAAAATTTATAATTTATAATCTAAAATTATTTTATATCTTTGCACCTCGAATTAACTAACAAAAATTTATAACAATGTTTGCAATTGTAGAAATAGCAGGGCTTCAATACAAAGTTGAGCAAGACCAAAAATTGTTTGTAAACCGTTTGAAAGGAGATATCGGAGGAAAAGTTTCTTTTGATAAAGTCCTTTTAACTGTAAACGGTTCTACAACAATCGGCGCCCCAGCTGTAAGCGGTATTACTGTTGATGCTGAAATCATCAATCACCTGAAAGCTGATAAAGTAATCATCTTCAAAAAGAAAAGAAGAAAAGGATACGAAAAGAAAAACGGTCACAGACAATCTTTAACTCAAATTCAAATCACCGGAATCACTGGTTTCGATGCAAAGAAAGAAGAGAAAAAAGGAGCACCGAAAGCTAAAAAAGAAGCAGTAGTTGCTGAAGAAGCACCAGCTGCGAAAAAAAGCGCTAAAAAAGGAGACGATCTTACTATTATTGAAGGAATCGGACCAAAAGTAGCTGCAATTTTTGTTGAAGCAGGAATTAAATCCTTTGCAGATTTAGCTAAAAAAAGCAAAGAAGAATTAGAAGCAATTCTAGATCCAAACGGCGCAGCTTATGTTGCAATGGATCCTACAACTTGGGCACAACAAGCTCAATTGGCTGCAGACGGAAAAATGGATGAGTTACAAGCTCTGAAAGATGAACTAAACGGCGGAAAAGCTTAATCAATATAACCCAAAAACCTTAAAACAAAATGGCACATAAGAAAGGAGTTGGTAGTTCCAAAAATGGTAGAGAATCACATTCCAA
>Ga0116182_1002028_pt1 | contig 20384 bp, 21 predicted proteins | sample AD_UKC077_MetaG_FD_89805 | JGI IMG/M metagenome (GOLD analysis project Ga0116182, IMG submission 89805) | Active sludge microbial communities of municipal wastewater-treating anaerobic digesters from USA - AD_UKC077_MetaG | ecosystem: Engineered > Bioreactor > Anaerobic > Digestate | place: USA...
TCCCGAATGATTTAACTGCAGACTGGGCGAAAGAGCATATGGCTAATACCGGAGAAGAGATTTCTTTCTTTTGAAACAAGAAAAGAGTAGAGAAGAGATCATAATGTACGGCGAGAAATCCCCCTTGTGACAGGGTAATGAAAAGTCTCAAACCCCTTGATTTTACTACATTCTTGCCCCCTTAAAACCACTCCAAATACTCAGAAAATTACCCGACCCCCTTCTATACAGGGTTATTTTCCTACATAAATGAGGGTGTACGACCGGACTACCCCTTTGTGACAGGGTTAGATTTCTCCGGTTTGGCTGGGAAAACGTCATAAAAGGCTATCAGAACAAGGGCAGGGAAAAAGAGAAATAATTTAGACCAGCCCCTTCTATACAGGGTTAAAAAAGTTGAGCGGAGATGGCAAAACGCCATAAAGCTTACAGCAAAGGGAAACTCGACCCCCTTTAGTACTGGGTTAGGAATCAACACATTCTCTGAGAGAATGTCAGGAAATCCAGAGAAAGGGGAAAGAGTGCCCCTTCTATACAGGGTTAAAAAATGAAGGCTGAGATGGCGAAATGACAGGAAAACCGAGCGCCATGGAAACTCGACCCCCTTTAGTACTGGGTTAGATTTTGAAAGGCCACATGAGCTAATGTCAGGAAAGGGAAAGAGTGCCCCTTCTATACAGGGTTAAAAAACCACGCTCCGCATGAGCTAATGTCAGGAAAACAGTTGGAAGGCAGAGAGGCACCCCCTTTAGTACAGGGTTAGATATTCCCGCCCCTCCTGCCATAATGACAGGAAAACCGCCCAGCACCCCTTTAGTACAGGGTTAGGAAAGCGGAGCGGAGATGACAGAATGTCAGGAAAAGCGAGAACCACGCCAACTGCACCCCCTTCTATACAGGGTTAGATATTTCCACTCCGCATGAGCTAATGCCATGGAACCCGATTGACAGGGAGGACGGACCTCCTTTAGTACTGGCTTAGATATTGACGGTTTAGATGGCAGTATGTCAGGAAGATTGCCTTTCCGAGATCTTGTGATCTCCCGCAGGCGGTAAAGAACAGGGAAAAGCATTTGATGGCTCAGCACGATCTCAGCACGATCTCAGCACGATCTCAGCACGATCTCAGCACGATCTCAGCACGGTCTCAGCACGATCTCAGCACGGTCTCAGCACCAAGATCAGTACCATGGTTCTGATTTGAGTGTGGACATCGGCGTAGCCGCAGAGGTGGATAGCTTATCTGTCCATTCCTTGTCGAACTGAAGAGCTGATGAACACACTGTGCCGACCAAGAGCCATGATAGGGAATCAAGGGGGCAGATAATCGATGACATTCGAAGAAAACAGAAATGCTATGAGACATCTCATGGCAAACATGCCGCCTGATATTGGCAAAAAGGTGATTGAGCAGATTATGAACACACCAAAGGTGGATGAAGCGAAGATGCGTGATGAGGCGGAGAGATTAGAGCGTGAGATGCTCAGGGTAAGGGAAAAAGAACAGAAGTAGAGTTGGAGAGAATACCATGACCTCAAAAATCCGAGACCAAATCCTCGCCATCCGCGATACCGGACTCACCAACATGTTTGACAAGAATATGGTGCAGCGGCTGGCGTTTGAAAGAGATATGCATGAGCTGGTGCTGTTTCTGGAGGATGAGCCGAAGGAGTACGTGAAGTTCATCATGTACGGGGACAACCTTCCCTCCGCAACACCAGAAGAAGAATAGACCACAGCACACCTGAAAGAATAGAAAAGAACCACAGCAGAGTGTGATAGACGAATAGAAAAGAGCGGCACGGCCGCAAGGAGAGAATCAGATGTTCAGCACACCATGGAGCCAGAAGACAGTAGCACAGAGACTACTCACGATCGGAGCTATGATCGGCATTTTCCTCGGCGGAATGATAGTCGCATTCGCTATCTCGAACTACTTCACCAGTAAATCCTTCAATGTTGACGTTGATCCGAACCGTAGGTTTGAAATTGACCTGACCGGGCAAGTGACGCCTGCTGCGATGGGACCGGGAGACCAGATGAGCATCGCACCAACCATCAAGAACACCGGCAATACCAAGATGTATGTCTTTGTGCGGATCAATATAAATTCGGTGAATGGGACTCCCGCTTATACATTCACACCGGCGGAGGGCAGCGGCTGGACGAAGGTGGAAACTGGAGTTGATGATGAGATTGTCTATTGCTACGGCGATCCATCAACATTAGCAGTTGGCCAGAGCGAAACGCTGAGCGGCACAATGACTGTGGCTTTGAATGATGTCGAGTTTTCAGAAATGCCCGATGATGCGCTTCACTATAAGGTGACCGGCTGCGCCATAGGGTTTGACGCGGAGAGTACGAGCAGTGCTGCTGCGCTGTACAACGAGTATTTGAGCAGCGGAGGAGATTAACCCCATCCACTTCATCGGTTCACTTCCTGGTCTTCACCTGCTTCTATTTCTCTGGTCAAAGAGAAATGCCGGTGTGGTTATGAAGTTGATGGGAAGCGATGAGACGGCAAGGAAAGGACATACATGAAAAAGATAATAGCCCTCCTCATTCTTATCCTCGCCTTGCCTACTGTGACTGCTCTCGCCGCCAGTATCGCTTCGAAAAGCTTTGTGGTCAGGAATTGGATGGCCACGCCGCCCGATCCTTCTCCTACGCCTGATCCAACTCCGGTAACCACGCCAGCCTCTACTACTCCCGCTCCTACTGATGATGTAGATACGGAAGAGACAGAAGGGCAGGGTGATGAACCGGAAGAGCCCGAAGAACCGGAAGAGCAGGGCGAGGAGCCGCTTGCGGATGATGAACCTCTCCCCGCAGATGACGAGCAAGGCATACCCTCTGTGGATGAGAGCGAAGGCGAATCGGATGAGCCTGAAGAAACGGCTGCTGATGACCACGCTGACGCTCCGGATGCGCCTGACACCGATGAACCGCCTACTTCCGATCCCATCACTGATCAGGTAGAGCAGAGCGAGGAACCGGCTATGGATGACACACCAGCCGATGATGGCGAGAAAGAGATAACGATAACCACAGAGGAAGAGCCGGCAGAGCCGGAAGAAGTGGGCGAAGCCCGTGTGGATATCGGTGAAGCGCAGTGAGGTGGAGGGAAGTCGACCGAGCGTAGCGAGGGAGAATACCCGGAACCGAACGGAGCGGAACCGCAGAGCTTGAAATCCAAAACCACCAGAGGAATTGACAATGACCTACAAATTAAACCCTGCCATAGCAAAGATATCATCACCAGTCACATTATTTTTCCCCAGTGGTGTGAGACATGAGTACAGTTCTGGCACTGCTGTGGCAGAGCAGGCTTTCAACGAGAGATACAGAGTCACTGAGATTAGAGCGACTGGAGATGTAGTAGAAATAAACCTGGAGCTGATGACGGTGCCGGAAGTGAATGCGATTGGCGAGGAGACGTTCTTTTAGGCTGGGCGTAGCCCGTGTGGTGGAGCCGTCTCTGCTGAACTCAGTCCTCCCCTGATTGGGGGAAGATTGACTTGAGCAGAGATGCTCGGGATAACCAAACGACGGAATGATGGGCACAGTATGTTTTCGCTTTTCAAGAGCGTAGCTCTTGGGTTTGTTTACCAATCAACCTGGGCGGCTTCGCCGATAACCACACTGGCGTATGCGGCCGGAAAAGTAGAATCACCTTTTCCAGCTTGGCTGGAATTCCCTATTGGTACGAGCAGATGGAAGCCGTCTGTTCATAACAGTAGAGAAAAGACAGCCCCACTATCTTCCCTTTTCCTCAGCTATTACAGCTGAGGGCGGAGAGCGAGCGGGGGCTGGCTGGGAAGGTGATTAATTGAAGAAAATACTGGAGGCGGTCAAGAAAGACCTGTGGGTGGTTCTATTGGATGTAGTGGCGGTTAATCTCTCCTACTACCTTGCCTTACTCATCCGCTTTTATGTGAACTTCCAGCTGCGGCCGGTCGCCGTGGATCGCTATCTCCCCGCCTGGCTTGGCTTGAAGCTTGAGAACGTTGGAGCGGTCTTCATCGCTGATCCTCTAATAACCACAGAGGAAAGAGCAAGGATACGAAAAGCCGCAGACGCGGCGGGAGCGGATGTCCAGGACTATACGGGGTTCTTCTCAAACCTGGGCGGTCGGCTGTCTCTCACAGAGCTCTTATCGACCATCCACGGGCCACTCACCATCTCGCTCGATGGTAAGGATACGAGATACGAAGACGGAGCGGCGGCACTGGAAAGCCTGAAAGAGAAATATGAAGTGAAAAGCATAGAGGGTGACATGAAGATTGTATTGCAGAAGAGTGGGCAGATGTCCACACAGGAGGCTCTTAAGGCTGCCTACTCGGCGGTGATGGGAGAATGATTCAAGGTATACACCACTTCGCTGTGATTGTTTCCTCTCTTGCCTCCCTAGATTTTTATAGGATGTTAGGTTTTGAAGAGTTCCTGAGAAAGGAACGGAAATATGACACGGTTGTGTTGTTGTATGGTCATGGGATTCAGATTGAATGCTTCATCGACCCCACACACCCACCAAGATCTAACCCGGATCCTCTCGGTCTAAGACACATCGCCCTGCGAGTGGATGATATAGAAAAGACGATAGAGGAACTGGAATGTGAAGCTGGTCCAATCATGAACGATTGGGTTGGAGAGAAGTTTTGCTTCATTGCTGACCCGGATGGGAACACAGTGGAGTTGCATGAGTAATGCAAATCTTTGGAAAAGTGCAGAGATTGATTTCTATGATGAGGATGGAAAAAAGATGAATCCACTTTTATGGGTTTTATTGGCGATAGTTTCTTTGTTTTTGATTTTATATGGAGTGGCGGTCATAAAGAGGCCAGGGAGTAGGTACAAGGACAAGCCGGAAGAGCAGAACCCGATGCAGGGAAAGATGGTCAGATTCGTGGAGAACGAAACAGAGCCGGAGAACGCCGATGGCGTGAGAGGACATCTTGAAGCGGTTGGGCCGAGCGAACATCACGCAGGAATTTATGAGAGGGGTTTCAAGAGAATACTGGATCTGGTGTTGAGCTTCGGTGCTCTGGTCGTTTTATCCCCTGTGTTCCTCATCCTCGCACTGTGGATTGTGAAAGATGATCCAGGACCAGTGCTATTTACACAGAAACGGATCGGTAAGGATAAACAGTATTTCAAGCTCCATAAGTTTCGCTCTATGAAGCTTTCCACGCCCCACAATGTGCCGACTCACATGCTGGAGAACCCTGAGCAGTACATAACGAAATCAGGCCGATTTATTCGTGCCCACTCCTTGGACGAGCTGCCTCAAATCTGGGACATCTTCATTGGAAACATGAGTGTGATCGGACCGCGTCCTGGTCTCTGGAATCAAGATTTGCTGACAGCAGAACGAGATAAGTATAAGGCAAACGATATCAAGCCAGGTCTGACTGGTTGGGCGCAGATTAACGGGCGTGATGAGTTGGAAATCCCGGTCAAGGCAAAGCTGGATGGAGAATACACTTCTCATCTCTCGTTCTACTTCGACATCAAGTGCTTCTTAGGTTCGCTCGGTGTGTTTGTCGGGGATAAGAGTGTGGTTGAAGGCGGAACGCATGGAGTACACACAACCTCTCCAATCGCCCCAAACGATGGAAAAACTGTTCATCCTGAGGATGAATACCAAATGAGGAATTAGAAAATGAAAAAGGTGCTCATTACTGGAGCAAATTCATATATAGGCGTTTCTTTTGAAAAATATGTGGCTGAACACTATTCTTTAGACCTCGCCATAGACACAATCGACATGATTGATGGCAGTTGGAGAAAACGGGATTTTAGTGGTTATGACATCGTTTATCATGTTGCCGGTCTTGCCCATGCTGATGTGGGTAACGTATCAGACGAGGTCAAGAAGAAATACTATGCGATAAACACAGACCTTGCGATAGAGACGGCTAAGAAGGCCAAAGTGGAGGGAGTTAAGCAGTTTGTGTTCATGTCCTCAGCGATTGTGTATGGTGATTCTGCGCCATATGGTACGAAAAAAAGAATCACCAAAGAAACCGAACCGAAGCCGGCCAATTTCTATGGTGATTCCAAATGGCAGGCTGATAAGGGTGTCAGGGAGTTGGCTTCTGATAGTTTTGTTGTGTGTGTCCTTCGTCCTCCGATGATCTATGGAAAAGGGAGCAAGGGCAACTATCCAACGCTTGCAGCTATGGCGAAGAAACTGCCTATCTTCCCGGATGTTGAGAATGAACGATCCATGCTCTACATTGAAAACCTTTGCGAGTTCCTGGCTCAAGTGATGATCAGAGGAGAAGGCGGAGTGTATTGGCCGCAGAATGCGGAGTATACACGGACATCTGAGATGGTCAGGATGATTGCAGAAGTGAGTGGACACAAGATTGGTGTGAGCAAGGCATGGAATTGGGTCGTAGGACTGGCGAGAGCTATTCCGGGTAAACCGAGAGGTCTTGCTGATAAGGCATTTGGGAATATGAGCTACGACCAGGGAATGAGCCGTTATGATTTCCCCTATCAACTCGTTGACCTGAAAACCTCGATAGAAAGGACGGAAGGCAGATGAAGCGCATACTTTTTCTCGTCAATCACGATGTGGTCATCTACAACTTCCGCCTGGAGATTGTTGAGCGTTTTATCAGAGATGGGCACGAGGTACATATCTCCTCTCCCTATGGTGAGCGGATTGAAGATTTGAAGGCTCTAGGCGCTATATACCATGAAATCAAGATGGAGCGCCACGGGATGAACCCGAAGGATGAGCTGCGGATACTTGGCGAGTACAAAAAGCTCATGAAGGAAGTGAAGCCTGACATCTGCTTGGGATTTACCATCAAGCCGAACATCTATGGCGCTATAGCGGCGAGAGGGCAGCACATTCCCTTCGTGGCGAATATTACCGGCCTTGGAACAGCTGTAGAGAACCCTGGTCTAAGTCAAAAGATTTCCATTCTCCTCTATCGTTACGCCTTCAAAAAAGTGCAGCGTGTGTTCTTCCAGAATGAGGAGAATAAGAAGTTCTTCGATGATCACGGGCTGGTAAAAGGGAAAGGAATGATTATTCCTGGTTCTGGTGTCAACCTGGAGCGGTATCCGTATAGAGAGTATCCGGAAGACGGAACGATTAAGTTCGCCTTTATTAGCCGTATCATGAAAGAGAAGGGTATTGACCAGTATTTGGATGCAGCTGAGGCGATGAAGGGACGGAATGTGGAATTCCATGTGTGCGGATTCTGCGAACCTGAATATGATGGACGGCTGCAAGAGGAAGATAAGAAAGGCACTGTTCAATACCACGGAATGATCCGTGATGTAACGGGCTTTATGGGCGATATGCATTGCATCATTCATCCGACTTATTATCCCGAAGGGATAAGTAACGTGTTGTTGGAAGCCTGTGCAACCGGACGTCCGATCATAACCACAGACCGGAGCGGATGCAGGGAAGTCGTGGATGATGGCGTGAACGGCTATATGATTCCTTGCCAGAGTAGCGAAGGACTTATAGATGCGGTTGAGAAGTTCTTGAAGCTGAGTTGGGACGAGAAGAAGAAGATGGGCGAAGAGGCAAGGCATAAAGTTGAGCGTGAATTCGATAGGCAGATTGTCGTTGAGAAATATGTGGAAGAGGTAAATAAGGCATGAAAAAAGTCGGCTTGGCAGTAGTAACATATAAAGACAACTTTGGAAGCGCATTACAGACATATGCCACCCAATATGTTCTTAACAATCTTGGCTATGAAACAGGTATATTCGATATTAATGGCGTCCATAGCGATATAAATAAGAAGAAAATCAAATACTACCTTAGTCGTGTTTTCCAGAAGGATGAGAGAAAATATCTATTAGATAATCTGTTGAGCCGTGGAAGAAAAAAGACTAATGTTTCCAGTGATAAGTATGCAGAGAACATGCGTGTCCGTCACCAAATGTATCTGGATTTCAATAAGAAGTGGCTAAAGTTTCTCCCAAAGGTTAACGGATGGAATGCACTAAGCCAGCAGAGTGCTACCTGTGATCATGTGGTGGTAGGATCTGATCAGCTTTGGCGTCCATCTAATATTGCAGGATGCTATTTTACTCTGGAGTTCGTTCCAAACAACGTGGACAAGATTGCTCTATCTACATCTTTTGGGGTCTCTGAACTTCCAAAGTCCCTCCATAAACATGCAAAAAAATATCTTAATCGGATTAATAGCATTAGTGTTCGTGAAGATACGGGCAAGAAGATAGTCAAAGAACTGACAGGAAGGGATATTCCAGTAGTTTGCGATCCGACTATGCTTCTTGATGCAGAACAGTGGAAAACCATCCAGGATGAGAAACCGTTTGTAATAGGTGACTACATTTTAGTCTATTTCATGGGAGAAAATCCCCAGCATAGGGATTTTGTGAAGAAGCTGAAGGCTGAGACTGGGTACAAGATCGTCGGGCTGATGCATGGTGCTACTTATGTAGCTGCGGATGAGGGCTTGGCAGATGTGGAACCTTATAATGTTGGCCCATCCGAATTCATTAATCTTATTCGTAATGCCAAGTATATGTGCACTGATTCCTTCCATGGTACAGTTTTTTCTATCCTTAACGGTACGCCCTTCTTCTCCTTCCGCCGTTACGAAGATACTAGTGAGTTTTCCACAAATGACCGGCTTCATACTCTTTTGAAATGGACTGGTCTCAGTGAGCGTATGCTTTATGGAAATGAAGATGTCAAGAAGAGTATGGAGCTGAATGTTAACTGGGATAGTGTTTGGGGAAAGGTTGCCAATAGAAGAGCAGAGTCAATGGAATATCTGACAAAAGCTTTGAAGAATGGTGAAAAGAAATGATCGAACTTGTGGGTAAGGATAAATGCTCTGGTTGTTCTGCTTGCTTTAATGCTTGTAAATTTGGCGCACTTTCAATGGAAACTGATGAGACAGGGTTTTGGTTTCCAAAGATTGATAGGGAGAAATGTGTTGAATGCGGTGCATGCATGAGAGCCTGTCCGGCTTTGGAGAAGCCTGAATACAAAAGCGAAGATCCGAAAGCTTATATCGTTCAGAATAAAGATGATGAGATCAGAAGGCAGTCAACCAGTGGCGGAGCTTTTACGGCTATTGCAAAGCAGGTAATTAATCGAGGTGGGGTTGTATTTGGTGCTGCTATAGATGCTGAATTTAAGGTTTCTCATATATGGGTAGAGACTGAAGAAGAACTAGCGAAATTTCGCAGTTCTAAATACGTTCAAAGCTGGATTGGTACAGCTTATCAAGAGGCAGAGAAGTTTTTAAAGGGTGGTCGTGAAGTTTGCTTTAGTGGTACTCCATGTCAGATATATGGTCTAAAGAAGTATCTTGGGAAGGAGTATGGAAATCTCTTGACTATAGATGTAATGTGTCGAGCCGTTCCTTCGCCCAAAGTTCTGAAGAAATATTTGGAGTATCAAAGAGAGAAATATCCGAATTACGACCGCATCGTATTCCGCGACAAAGGACGCGGATATTCTTATTCAGGAGTTGCCTTATATGAGGGCAGTAAAGTCTTATACAGAGCTGGAATTGAATCAGATCCTTGGCTTAGATTATTTTTTAAGGGATACTGCAATCGTGAAACCTGCCATGAATGCATGTATCAGGATGGTGTACGGGCAAGCGATATAACACTCTGGGATTGCTGGGGGACACAGAATTATGCTCCTGAGTGGGATGATAATAAGGGCACTACTAATGTTATTGCATGGACCGCAAAAGGAAAAGAAACAGTAACAAAGTGTGGTGACCTTCGTATTAAAGAAATTGGCATTGATAATATAGATGCAAGCTTAAAGAGAAATAGCCTTAGAAAACCACAATACAACCGTCATCAGTTCTTTTCCGATGCTGAAGCATTGTCAGGGATAGAATTTATCAATAAATATGCCTCGATGACACTTAAAGTGAGAGCGAAGGGATTCGCTAGGAGCACAATGCACGCTCTTCATTTACATGATGTCGTAAGGAAGGCAGTTCATAAGCTGAGAAAAGCTAAGAAGGGTATGAAATAATGAAGATATTATTTCTGAGCGATCTCCTGGCATATGGAGGAGCATCGAAGCTTATATTTGATTTATTGCCCAGAATGGCACGACAGGGGAATGATTGCGAACTGCTAATTCTCACGGAAGAACATTCCAAATATGTTGATGAACTTAGGAATCAAGGAGTGCCGGTTAATGTACTTCCTAAGGATGTAAAAGGTCACTGGGCAAAGATTGGGTATATAAAACAGTGGGTTGAAAAAGGGAATTATGATGTAATCCATGCTAACTTGTTTCCCACCACATACTATTGTTCAATTATTAAGAGACTGCTCGGGAAGAAATGTCCGCCTATGGTAATGACAGAGCACAGTACTGATAACAAGAGGAGACACAAGGCTTATCTTCGACCACTGGAAAAGTTCATTTATAAAAATTATGACCATATAATCTCTATTAGTGATAAGACTCAGGAAAATCTCTGCAAATGGCTCGGTACAGAAGGAGATAAGAGGTTTTCGGTTGTTCAGAATGGAATTGATGTTGAGGCCTTCCGAACAGCAGATCCGCTGGAGAAGAAAGAAGTCTGTGGAAACTATGAAGAAGGCGACATCCTACTTCTAACAGTCGGGTCTTTTACACCTCAGAAGAATCATGTAAAGCTATTAGAAGCGGTAGCTAAGTTACCATCGAATTATAAACTTCTTCTCTGTGGCGAAGGACCGTTGGAAAGTGAGATTAGGGAGAAAGTACAAGCTTTAGGATTGAAGGATCGAGTAGTTTTCCTAGGATTTCGCAAGGATGTAGCAAGGATTATGCACACCGCAGATATCCTTGTGATTCCATCAATTTGGGAAGGGTTTGGTCTTATTGCGGCGGAAGGAATGGCCTGTGGAATCCCTATTGCCGCTTCAGATGTGCCTGGTCTTTCTGAAGTAGTTGGAGATGCTGGAGTTAAGTTTGATCCGAAAGATGTTAGTTCTATTGTAGAAAGCGTTAAGAGATTGAATCCTGCACAATCAAATAAGTATGTAATTCTGGGTAGTAAACGCGCTAATGATTATAGTGTCGAGAAGACTACTGCTCAGTACATAGGCCTATATGAGCAGTTGAATGAGGAAAAATAGATGCAAAAGCTTTTATTGAGATTGGATGATGCCTCAGAATATATGGATGCAAATAAGTGGCGAAGAATGGAAGAAATCTTGGATAGACATGATGTCAAGCCGCTGTTTGGAATTATTCCAGCAAATGAGGATCCTAACCTTCTAAAATATGGGAAAGTGGAGAATTTCTGGGATATTATTCACTCGTGGATAGCAAAAGGATGGACTCCGGCATTACATGGGTATACTCATGTGTTTGAAACGGAATCTGGTGGTATAAACCCTGTAAACAAAAAAAGTGAATACGCTGGAGTCACATATGAACGACAACTTCAAAAGATTAGGAATGGAGTTTTAGTCCTAAAAAAACATGGGATTGATCCTAAAGTGTTCTTTGCACCTGCACATACCTTTGATGAGAATACATTAAAAGCTCTGGTTAATGGAAGTAGCATTAGAATAGTATCTGACACTCCAGCGTCTGATGTTTATTGTAGGCATGGAATAACATTTGTTCCTCAACAGTCAGGAAGAGTTAGGAAGATTAAGCTTAAGACAATCACTTATTGTTATCACCCCAATACTACGACAGAGGATGGCTTTAAAGAATTAGATAGTTTTTTGTCCGAAAAATCTTTTTGTGGTTTTCCACTTGAGGAAACGACTCGCGAGTTGAGCATCTTTGATAGAATGATAATGAAAGTATATTACTGGAGGCATAAGTAATGCTTGAGATAAAAAATACAGTATATATTGTCGGTGGTGATCACCATAATGGTTTGGGTCTTGCTAGGATATTAGGCATTAATGGTGTCAGAGTAGTAAGCTTGGTTATTGGCGATATCAAAAAGAGTTTTCTTCGAAAGTCGAGATATATCGCAGCTTGTTTAGTGTTTGGCTCTGAAAAAGAAGCTTTTGATTATTTAGCTCAACAAAAGTGTGAACTTTCCAAAAGTATAATTATTCCCTATTCTGATACAGCTGCACTTGAATTAGATAAACGTTTAGATGAGTTTAAAGAAAAATACTATGTGCCTTCAATTAACAATACGCAGGGAGAAATTGTTTGGTTGATGGATAAACAAAATCAATATGATTTTGCGATTAGCTCCGGCATTAAAATGGCATATACAGTAACTACTATGATACAGGATCAATCTCATCCGGAACTGGAGAAAATGCCATTTCCATGTATTATTAAGCCAGTAATAAGCGCGGAGGGACATAAAAGAGATATAACAATTTGTAATAACAAAGCTGAATTGGATAGTGTTTTGATTAAGTATAAGGAGTTAGGGTATTATAGAGCGCTAGTTCAAGAATATTTAACGATTGACTATGAAATAGATGTTTTTGGATGTGTTTTAAAGCAAAAACCATACATATGCCAAATACCAACTAGAACAATTCGATCTTGGCTGCCTCAAGGCGGTACTAATAGTTATTCACAAATAATTATTGAAAAAAGCATATTAGAAGAGTGTAAAAAAATAATTGATGCAATAAAAAATAGAGGTTTCTATGGATTATATGATATTGAATTATTTGTAGTAAAAGGCAAAATAATACTGAACGAGATTAATTTACGTAATTCAGGTGATGTTTATATGGGAATTAATCAGCAATACTTCTATCCGTATGCATGGGTTTGTGATTTGTTGGGAGAGAATATTGAAATCAGTGAGAATCCTAGTAGACCTGATTATACGATGACTGAATGTGCGGATATACGAAATGTTTTGTCTCATAATGTTAGTTTTAGAAGATGGTATTCCGAATATAGGAAGTGTAAAGATTATGCATTGAAACTCAAGGGCGATATGAAGCCTGCGCGCTCTCGGTATTTTTATTACTTTAAACAATTCATTAAAGGAAAAAGATTATAAGATATGATTTTGCGAGGATTAGATGAAATACATATGTGAACATTCTATTCCTATAGATAATGATGAAGAAAGAGTATTCACGTTATCTTCAGAGGATAAGGCAAATTATATAGCAAGAAAACTGAATACTTGTAAGCAACCTGTTGAATTTATATCAAATTCTCGTACTAAGTTAAAAAAAGGGTATTTCAAATCAAGAGAAGACAAATTGGATTCAGGGATTACTATTGTATCTGGCTCGACATTTGGGTGTAATAATAGGTTGTTTGAAGGATTTCAAAAGTTTCATTCATTACGTTGGCTTACATTGTATTTGTTGAAAAATTGCAAGAAGGATGAAATTGTAGTTTTTTATCATAGTGTTTTTACATGTCTTCCGCTAGTTATAGTAAAAAGAATAAAGCGAATTAAAGTTATTATTGAGATAGAAGAAGTGTTTTCTGATTTGAATAATAAGAATAGATCTTGGTGGAGAGATAAAATTGAGAAAAAGGCGATTGAGTGTGCGGATGGTTATATTTTTGCATCGGATATTCTTCAAGACAAGTGCAATAGAAATAACAAACCTTATATTATTGCAAATGGTAAATATGAATTGCCGGAGTTAATTGGTAAACATAGGCATGTTGGCAAGAAGGTACTTGTATACGCGGGCTTAATTCGAGATCAGAAGGTTGCATTTAAAGCCGCTAGAATTGCTATTTATCTTCCAAGCGACTATGAGATAAGAATAATTGGCTATGGGAATGAAAGAGATATAGGTATTCTGAAAGAAGAAATTATATCAATAAATAGTAAATCCCAATGTCAGGTTTATTTTGACGGAACCAAAAGAGGCGCAGAATATGATGAGTATTTACAAAATTGTGATTTTGGGCTATGCCCGTTAACTACTGATACTATATACCAAAATGGATGTTTTCCATCAAAGATTACTTCTTATTTATCAAATGGATTACCAGTCTATACAACTGCGAATGATGTTTTAAAGAATAGTCCATATAAAAGATTTATTCGTTTTGTTGAAGATGATACTCCTCAGAAATTTGCACAGTGTATCATCAATACTAGAAGTGATACATTTGAAAACCCAAGAGCACAGATTGCTGAAATGGATAAGACATTTGGGCAAGGTCTTGAGTCTCTCATAGAAAAGATTAATGAGGTTTGAAATGTTGCAGATTAAAGTTGGTAATAAATCCATAAAGGCGTCATATCTAGGATTTATAACACTTTTGTTTATATATTGGTGTGATAGAACAATATTGAGTTATTTTAAGGGATTCATTGATTCATCTGAAGTATTACTGAGTGTTTATAGTTTTTTTGTTTTATCGATAACTGTTATATGCTGGCTGTTTATTATTAAAGATGTAATAAACAATATTTCAATATTAGATTTAGTTATAATCTGTTTTTTTGTTAGTTTTTATATCGTTTCCATATATGATGCTAATACGAAAATATATGCACTTGAAAATGCCAATATCTTCTTCTTTACTGCATTACCTTTATATTTTTTAGGGAAGATATTTCCAAGAGGCGAAGAAGAAAAAGAGAAGGTTTTTGATTTTTTGTATATTGCTTCGTTTTGGGGAGTGGTTCTGGCAATACTATACACATTTTACGTTTTGTTTACCGGTAGAAATTGGACTGGTGCAGATAATATGGCACATGCGTATTCGGTGCTGTTTTCGCTTTTATATATTATATGGTACAAGGGAAATAAGCTAAAGAAAAGTAACACTATTATCATTATTATAGGCTTTGCATATTTGGTTGCAATGGGTACACGAGGCGCTCTGTTGGCAGCTCTTGTTTGGTGGCTGGTTTGTTTTCTTATTCAGAAGGAAAATGGAAGAACGAAAAAAATACTTGTTATATCTGGAATTATTCTATTAGCCATTTTTGTTATTAGTGGATTAATGCAATCGATTATTGTTTCTTTGTTTGGAGTATTCTCTAAGCTGGGACTAAATATAAGAATATTTGAGTATTATTTGAGTCATGATATAGGCAATGCAAATGGAAGGGAGCTTATTTATAGTAATCTTTCGAGGTATATTTCTGAAGTTGATGGTATTTCAGGCTTCTTCTATGACAGGGTAGCAAATAACGGAGTATATGCTCATAATATTTTTATCGAACTACTAGTAGATTTTGGAAAGGTTTTTGGTGGATTACTTATAGCATTATTAGTATTTATGATTTATGGGGGAGTGAGAAGAGCGAATGATAATAATAGCAGAGAGTTTATCTTGCTGTTTGTCGTTGGAATACTAATCAAACTGATGTTATCAAGTTCTTTTCTAAATGAGCCATTTTTCTTCTTTATGTTAGGATTGTTGGCAAATAATATACGCATAAAGTATAAGAGAGTTTCATCATGAGGATTAAGAGATTTATATCTAGATTATATTATTCAATTAAGTTTCATAAGGCGAACATAAAACTTTGTCCAGGGGTTTTGATTGGGAAAAACACTTTTTTTGAGGGGTTTAATACTATTCATGAGGGTAGCGTATTTTCTGGTAAATTGGGATTTGCGTCAAACATTGGAAAGAATTGCAAGATAGTCGGCAATATTGGCAGATATTGTTCGATTGGTTCTAATGTGAATGTAGAGTCATATTCTCATCCTTCTAGTGTTTTTGTATCAACGCATCCTGCATTTTATTCTTTATTAAGACAATCCGGATTCACATATGTTCAACAACAAAAATATGACGAAGTTCTATTAAATGGAGATGGCGTTCCTTTGACAATTGGTAACGATGTGTGGGTTGGTGCAAATGTAACAATAATTGGAGGAATTAGAATTGGAGATGGGGCCATCATAGCAGCCGGTGCTGTTGTTAATAAAGATGTACCTCCTTATGCAGTTGTTGGTGGGGTTCCCGCTAAATTGATTAAATACAGATTTGAGAGCGATATTATTCAGAAACTTGAAGAGTATAAATGGTGGGAAAAGGATGAAAAATGGTTAATGGAAAATGCAGATGCATTTATTGATATAGTGAAATTTAGCAAATTCTTTGATGAGAGGAATAATATATGAAAATTTGTGATGTAGTATTAAACTCAATATGGTTTGATCCCAGAGTTATTAAGCAGTTGAGTGAGTATAGTAAGAATGGCTTTGATTTATATGCAGTAGGACTTCAAGATATTAAAGTGAATGAACAAGAAATATCAAGACTTCCGGGTACAGTAAACATAGTCCCTATTGAACGCAAGTATTACCGTGAGAACAGAACTATTTTTACAAAGATTGCAAGAGAGATAACTATTTTTAGAAGGGTGAAATCGGCAATTGTTCAGACCAGAGCGGATGTTATACATGCAAATGATTTAAATGCCCTAGTTCCTTCTTACTATGCAGCAAAGGCTCTAAAGTGCAAATTAGTGTTCGATACCCATGAGGTTTTTTTAGAGAATCACAATATTGCTCATTCTCGATTTAAACACGCTTTTTGGAGTTATTTTGAAAAAAAGATTATCAGGAAAATCGATTTGCTCGTCTGTGTCAGCAACGCAGCGGCTTCATATTTCAAAAAAAAATATGGTGTAAAAGATGTTATTGTCGTAACTAATTGTGCAAGAGAATCAGATCCAAACACTTTTTTATCTAAAGAATCAGAATATTTCGAGGTGTTGAATCATGGCCAGTACTATGCGGGCAGGGGTTACGATACCATGCTTGATGCTGCAAAACTAGAAAAGAATAAATCCATTCGTTTTGTGTTAAGAGGGTTTGGCGAAATGGAAGATGAATTAAGGAGCTTTGTAAAGGGAAATGAATTACAAAATGTTGTTTTTGATCCTCCCGTAAAAGTTTATGAATTGATACCTTATGCAGCGAGATCTCATGTTGGTGTGGCAATAACTGAACCTACGTGTTTGAATTTTGAATTGTCTGTATCAAATAAATTGTTTGAATATGCGGCAGCTGGATTGCCAGTAATAATGTCAAATATCCCTGAGCACAGGTTTTTAAATGATAAATACAAATTTGGTATTGTTATGAAAGAAAACACCGGAGAGTGTTTATTAGAAGCAGTCGAAAAGTTATACAGTGATACTGATTTTTATAATATGTGTGCCCAAAATGCAGTAATTATGTCTCAGGAGTTAACTTGGCATAATGAGTTTAATAAACTTATAGATAAAGAAATCAATATGACGAAGGAGTGTTCGAGTTAATGCTTAATATTGTTGTTTCATATGATTATGAGCTTTTTCTCGGCGACAATTTTAAAGAGTCGAGCATTATTTTGTTTGAACCAACTGATCGTTTGATTGAATTAATGGGCAAATATGGAGTGACATCAACTTTTTTTGTCGATGTGTGTAGTGTTTTTGCTCATAAAAAATATGGATTAAACGAATATGTTGAAGAGTTTACAAATCAGCTTCAAAAAATGATTTTAAACGGACACGATGTTCAACTTCATATTCATCCCAATTGGTATTTGTCAGAATACATAGATGGAAGATGGGTTTTTAATACTTCACATTATATGCTGCACAGGTTTGGCTATGATAGAAAAAATAGCCTAAATGTTTACTCGATAATTGATGAATGCATAGAATATCTGGAGAAAACAATTAAACCAATAAAACCTGATTATAAATGTATTGCTTACCGAGCGGGAGGCTATTCAGTACAACCCCACAGTAGTTTGTTTAGATACTTAAGAGAAAAAGGAATATTAATAGATTCATCTGTCTGTTCTAATCTGTATTGTTCATCCGCTACGCTTAATTATGATTTTAGGAAACTTCCCTCAAGCCCTAATTGGTGGATTATCCCTGAAAAAGCGTTTGATTATTGTGGTACTATGAATGAAGGTGGCTTATATGAAGTCCCTTTACTTTCAGAAAAGAATAGCCTTATAAAAAAAATAATAAATCAGGAGTACTCACAAGATTTTAGGGTTGAACCTTTAAACGGATCATTTATTAAATTAAATGACTCTAGTCAGGTTAAACTAAACTTGTTTAGCAAGGCAATGAAGTACATGAATTCTTATGCGTTAGTATCCTTTGATTCTATGCCCGCATATAGAATGATACGATATCTTTCCAGATATGAGAAAAAACATGATAATGCAATTGTTTCTGTTATCTGTCATCCCAAAATGGTTGATAGCGGTGAACTCAAGAATATGGAAAGAGTATTTCAAGAATTACTGGAAAATAGAAAGATGCTCTTGACCAATATGAGTAATATTGCAAAAGGGATGTAGAGGGAAAAATAATGATAAAAAAAGCTGATTCATTGAAGAGTATTAGTGAACAATTGTATGACTCATATCCCAATGTTTTTTTTGATCAGAATTATTTAAAATTCAAAACTCAGGGACATGATGCACATTATATGTACTTATACTCTGAAAGTTTGGTTATACCCATAATAATATACAAAAAATATATATTTAAATATGGAGTCTTTCAATCTGAACCTTATATGTATCGTGAGACACCAGATGATTACAAAACGTTTTTAGATGAAGTAATAGTATATTTAAAAGATACTCTTAGAATTGATTGGATAAATTCCACATTAGCATCATCGTTATTTCACCAACATCCCACTAATTCGCTTTGTATCCCTTTTGGCAGTAATGTTGTAGATTTATCAAATGATGAAGATGTTCTGTTTTCTAATCTCCACAGTAAGCATAGAAATGTTGTTAGAAAAGCCCAAAGAGATGAGGTATTTGTTAAATTTGGAAAAAAAGAATTACTAGATGATTACACAGTAATTGATAAAGAGACCTGGGAAAGAAGTGATCGTGTTGAACAGGGAAAAGACTATTATATGGGGGTATTAAATGCATTACCGGACAATTCATTTATTTCTATTGCATATCTAAATGGTGTTCCTCAATGTGGATCGATAATTTTTTATAGTAAAAACATGGCTTATTATATGTATGGGGCTTCTGCAAATGGTGCGCATAATGGAGCGGGCTGTTTGCTTCAATGGGAGAATATGTTATACCTGAAAAAGCTAGATGTTCAAAAGTATAGTTTTGTTGGGTACAGATTCAATGTTGATGATAATAGTAAACTTCAAAATATCCAAAGATTCAAAGAAAGGTTTGGTGGAGAAGTTGATAGAGGTTTTATGTTTAAATGCATAATGAGACCTCGAAAAAGAAGACTGTTTGAGATCCTATGTAAAATAAAAGGTATAAAAGAATTTGACGCGATTGATCAAGAGATTCATAAATGGGGTGATAAACCAAGCGTCAATAATTCGGAGGTATAACAGTGAAGATTGGGATACTTACGTATCATAGAAGCTATAATTATGGGGCATTTATTCAGTGCTATTCATTAACCCAAAGGTTAATGCAGGAGTATCCTGATGCTGAAATAGAAGTAATTGATTATATTACTGAAAGAATGTTTCAAAACTATCCAACGGGGGTGCTTGCTTATGTGTTAGGACCCAAAAAACAGAAAAGAAGTCTAAAAATGATTATTAAGAGCATTGGTCGTTTATGTCTAAATCCAATGTATCTAAAAAGAAAGAAAAAACTTTATAAGGAATTTAATTCAGATATTAAATACTTGCCACTTTCTGACTATCAAATCATTTCGAATGATGCTACCGAACTGTTTGAACGGATAAAAGATAAATATGATATTGTGATTGTTGGTAGTGATGCAATTTGGGAATTTAAAATCTACCCATTTCCAAATGCGTATTTTATGTATGGTGATATTGGAAAAACAAGGTTGTTGAGCTATGCTGCATCTTCTGATCGAATGCATATTTCTGAACTATCCAAGGAACAATGTGATTTGTTAAAAAATACATGGAAGAAGTTTTATTACTTAGGAATCAGAGATGTTGCAACTGAAAACCTTATGAATTCTATTAGTAGTGACTTAAAGCATTATCATAATTGTGATCCGACTGTTTTTATAGATCTTAGTAAAATGCCTAAAGGTCTGAATCGCATAATAAAAAAGCTTAAAGAGAATAAAATAGATTTTGATAAACCAATTATTGGTGTAATGGGGGGAGATGAAATATGTATTCCCTTAAGAAGAGAATTAGGAAAAGAATATCAAATTGTGTGTTTCTATGAGTATAGTAAGGCAGCTGACTACTATATAGATGATTTAAGTCCAATCGAATGGACTCAGGTTTTTTCCTTGTTTTCAGTTACTGTTACAAGGTTTTTTCATGGGTCACTGTTATCGCTTAAAAATGGAACGCCTACGGTTGCAACAGATTTTTGGTATAGAGTTAACAAGGATCATATAACTAAAATCGAAGATTTATATATTAGATTAGATTTAGAAAATCATTATATTAATATGCGTGATACTCAGAATGCATGGAAAATTGTGAGAGAAAAAATAGATTACTACATGAAAAATCCAGA
>Ga0116182_1002031_pt1 | contig 20365 bp, 16 predicted proteins | sample AD_UKC077_MetaG_FD_89805 | JGI IMG/M metagenome (GOLD analysis project Ga0116182, IMG submission 89805) | Active sludge microbial communities of municipal wastewater-treating anaerobic digesters from USA - AD_UKC077_MetaG | ecosystem: Engineered > Bioreactor > Anaerobic > Digestate | place: USA...
CAAGGCAACCTTAGCTTTGAATTCCGGACTTCGTTTCGTTCTCATACTTGCAATCATAATTGCCTCCGCAATCATGAGCAAACCAAACTTAACTACCTGTCCGAAAAACCGGGAGTATTATAACCAATCGTTGGCAGATTCACCTCAATATGCATACAAAACTTCAATATTTGCCTGTCCAGACGAGATATTTTGCCGCTCTCCTTGAATTTCCAGGCGATAAATATAGGGGAAGTGCTGAGGGGTAATGACGGTACTTGATTCAGCAACACCGGCTCCTTCCAGTTGCAAACCGCTCTGATCGGAATTGCCAAGTGAAGTATCCACAATCTTTGAATACACCATAAATGGGTTCCCAGCAACAGCAGTGAGCTGGAATGAAACATCAGGACTTTGTTTTGGATTTGGCTGTTTACTGCAGTTTGATGGCCAATTGGCTGTAGCTTTGGTCAATTTAGCCTGAAGGCATGTCTGGTCACCAAGTTGAGGCGATATGACACTAAAGTCCGTTTGAACCATAGTCGCAAGGTTCGATGCAGAATAGTTCCTGAAAATCATCGGCATTATGTCTTTGGTTAGTATCTCTGTACCTCCATAAGCCGCTTCAACTGAAGTCTTGTAACGCTTGTTCATGCCCGAGACAACAGTACTCCGTGTAACCATCAGCATCAATGACATCACAATACCAAGTGATATGAGAGTAAGCATTAAAGCTGTAACTAAAGCCACACCGTTTTCATTTTTCAGAAATTTCATAGTATTACCTTCCGCTACTGATTGGCAGCGAGATTTTTGGGGCGCATAACAATGCGATAAAGTTTCCAGCGATAATTCTGCAAGTTATTAGCATTAATATCATATGACCGTGTTAAAGCTGTCTCTCCGGTATCTCCCACCAGTATAGGTGACGGGCTGATATATGAGGGGTCTCGACGGCCATTCTGCGCCAGGATGTAAACTTTGATAATCTTAAGACTGTTCCTGATATTTGGAACTGTTTCAGACGTACTATTATTAGTAGGGGACAGGGCGTCCTGCACCTGGTTGGCCAAACCCAGTGAAGAAGCAGGGCACACACCATTACAACTGGATCCATCGGCATTGGAGTAAGCATCAATGGCACCGTTTCCATCCATGTCCCACCCCAGCACAACCTGCATGTCTGCAACACAATCAACCAGAGGGATATAGTTCAATTCTCCATCAGAATGGTTCACAGTTGCCTTGTACAAAATACCAACGCCTGGTGCACATACGGAAGGAACATTTGTGGAAGGCCTTGATACAAAATAATCAGCACGATTGAACGGCATGCGCAAATCAGCACCATTAATGCCATAAATGGTATAGATGCCCCCACTAAGTGCCGCCAACTGATCAAAGGCAGATGAACCATAGGAAAAATAAAAACTTTGTGATGCAGAACCGTTAGTATCAGCAATCAGTGTTGACGTCTGTGTTGTGGACGTCACCCGCCTTCTGAATAGCACGACCTTTTCTCCACCAGTAAAGTTCTCTGCTGCAGATTCCCATAGATGCGGACTAACACTCCCGCCACCAGCAGCAAATTCAATATAGCTCCATTTCTGTGATGTGTTAGTGATACCAACCGTTGATGCCTTGATTGCAAGATAATCGGTACCAGGCAAAAAATTATAGGTAACACCACCAGACGTGTCCGTCACCCCGCTGGCCAGATTATTGCCACCAACAATCGGGCGAGGCGGCTCTGTGCCTACGGAACTTGTATAATCATTGTAGCTATTTGCTGGTGTACTGGCTGCCTCACCCAGATAAGCCACAGGAGAAGACTCTGTAAAAAGGCCAAGGCCAGCCTGTTGTAGGTCATGCCGCATCATTTCAAGACCGATAATGCCTTCTATATTGCTTTCTTCGCTGCGAAACAGCTTGGAAGTCTGCTTTAATATCGTGTCAAATGAACTGGCAGTAATCATCAATACTGTTATGAAAACCGCCATAACAACTATCAACTCGATGAGTGTAAAACCTTTGCTGTTAATTCGCATAATAAAACCCGATCACTGGTTTGACTTTGTAATAACTGTCGAAGCGCCATGATTATACTGGACATTTTTATAAGTCCACCTGATCTCAAAATCCACCTTCTTTGAGTTCTGCAGACTGGAACCGCTCCTGGTTACAGAATAGTTTTTGAAACCAGACAAAACCCGACGTCTGACAAATGAGTTCCTAGTAGTAGTTGACACAAGGTCAAAGCCTTTGGCCATCTCTCTTGACATCTGGTCATCAGCCACCATGACAGCTTCATTGCGAAAATGATTTTGCATGTTATGGCTAAGGGCATAGTTAACTGTCTGCAATAATCCCAGTAGACCAACCATCAGGATTACAATTGCAACCAAGAACTCTATCAGCGTAAAACCACCATTATTGTGTAGTGCAGCTGTCAGGTTGCCCATCACTGGTGCTGTCCCCTCCCTGCCCCATGTTGGTTCTGGCTGTGTGGATGACAATGCAGTCGAACATCGCCCCACTGTTGACGGGATTGATATAGATTGTTTGATGATCATTTGTGTTTCCTCGAATATCAAAAAGGATCGTTTCACCAGAAAAATCAGTCCCACCGGTTTTTGAATATTTATAGGGAGAATTGACGCTTCTTAGCACCTTGGTACCGGATGCAAATTTTGCTTCATTTTCTGAACTATACTGTCTAAAAGCGTAACTGCCAGGCTCCATCACTATCGCATGTCTCTTTTTTGTGTAAATGGAATTTAGCCTTGCTTCGTTCAAATCATTAAATAATTCTCTGGTTCTGCTCTCAATCTGTTTTCTGCGTTGCGTTGCAGAAAAATCCATTGTGGCAATACTTAACAAAATACCAAGTATCACCAAAATAACGATCAACTCAACTAATGCAAAGCCAGCCCTATTCATAAACGTCTCCTAAAAACAACATAACTGGCGGCGACTGAAACAGTCCTGAACAATGAAACATTAATGGATCTATTTTTCCCTTATGTGCAACAACTTTTTAACCGGAGGCGGATTTGTAATCAGAGACAGCCCTTGTCCGGTTGGCGGAACACCAAAGATTGGGTTGGTAAGCCGCCTGCCCTCCAGACGCTGGCTGCCACTACCGCTAAAAGCTGATGCAAGACTAATCTCAGCAAATGCACCTGTGGACACCTGCAAAAGCGCCTTACCCTTCATTGCAGCCGAGGGCGGTACACCGCCGGTATCATACCTGGGAGCCCAAATATAGGTCTCACCACCAAATTGACAAACATCATGACTTGGTTTGAATGTGGTAAAAAACACCGCACCCGCAGGTGAGGCAATAGGATCTGTAATCATTCGCTCGCTTAGCAAATTACCGGAAGCCTGGTCAAGATTAATAACCCAGCCAGCCATCGTGTTAGGTAAAGTGGCCGAAGGGGCAGTATTTGTGTCACCAGATTGATCACATAATGCCGTACTGCTGCCTGTGCAAGTACTAGTTATAGTTGAATTAGCGGCATTAGAACAATTTTGGTCGATATCATTGACTGTTCCACCAGGGACAACTGTCTGCATGGTCCGTGTCAAAGTAGAATAACAAGGTTCCTTGATGCCGTACAACCTCTGTTGTGATGTGGACAATGCATCGTCAGATTTGAAATAATTTCTGCCGGTTCCAAAGAAAACCCACAAATTACTGTTTTTTCTATCCTGTGATTTTGTAATAGACGTTGTAACAGGCCCGGTTCCACTTATCAAAGTGCTCAGGGTCCACCTTTTGGTTGTATCCGTGCTGGCAGGATCTGCACTTTCACGGGTCAACAACCTCAAGACACCGCCTTTTGTCCAAGTGTTGGGAGTAACTGTAGTATCTTTCTGGACATAGCCGATGTAAACGGCATCATCGCTGTAAAAACCTCTTGAAGACTGATTGGAGCGGTCCGTATCAATCGCAGCCGTTGACAATGTACCGGCAAATGCATTTGTCAGGCCACTATCAATCGTCCTTATCAAGCTTCCAGAAGCCAGATCCACAATGAAAACCTTCAGATTTTGATCTGACTGCCCTTTAAACTCATTGAGGGATGTGTTGATTGGTCCGGTCGGCCCAGAGGCAAAAACAGCAAACCATTTACCGTTCTTGGTATGATCAGGAACGCCAGTTGCGCTTTGTGTAGCAATCCTGACAATCACAGGACCTGTTGTAGCATAACCCAGGTCTGTAAGCCCGGAAGATCCGGTAAATTCCCACAGATATTTGGGGTTGGCGGGATCTGTGACGTCCAGAGCAAAATATGAAGAATAACCTGTACCTGTGACAGGTGTTTTTACACAGCCGGCCGGGGCCACACAGGAGTTGGTTGTTGCTTTAACTGCCCCACCAATACCCATACCACCAATCAGAATGGTTCTCCAGGTACCTGCCGCCTTTGTACATTGTGAATAATCTGTCGCGCAAGCGCCACTGGGACTAGTCGGTAAACCAACACTTGCATCAATAATTGTAGGAGTTCTGTCAACATAATAGATATGTGGATAAGAAGGGTCAGCCAAGTACTTGAGATATGGCAAGACCTGACTTGGAATAAAAGACCAGATCTCACTTCCAAGATTGTCGCTTAAAGTTGCTGGCGTACAAACCCCAGCAGCATTACAGCTCGAAGTACTATTGATCAACATTGCCTTGTTGAAAGCCAGGTCAAGCTCTTTTAAAACCCCCAATTTAAAGGCATGCAGCATCCCATCGTTTCCTCCGACAAATGCCATACCTCGGTTCTTGTAGACAGATGTGTTCAAAAAAGCCGCATATGTAGAATCACCATAACCTGTTGGAGAAGACTGATTGTAAATATTCAGTCTGTTATTGGACACAAGTTTTGGAGTTGAGTTTATAATATCTCCCAAGCGCCATTCATGAGTGTAAAGTGTGCAAGCACCACCAGAGGGGCATTGATCGTCAGCTGTACAACTAATCTGTTTGTTGGTTGAACAAACTTTCATGCTGACCTTGCGGTTACGATAGGCCGTACTATCAGAATCGTTGGGCTGATCCGTACCTGAAATCCAGTCAATCAGAGTTATTGCCTTGGCCTCCGTAGCTGTCTGTAACAGACTCCAGCTTGAACTCCCCAAATCCGACAAACGATATGTAGTACCTGCCGATTTGCTGTAAAAAGTCTGAGGCGTATTGCCAAATGATGAGTTGTATCCTGTATAAATGGTACGAGGATTGGCAGCCAGATCACGTGCCCACAGCAAACGCCCAGCCTTCCAAAGACTTAACACATTATCAGGTTCCACCACATCAGTTGTTGTCGGAGTGTCCGCACTGCCATCGCCATTAGAATCAGTAAAACGAAAAACTTTTGTCTGATTGGTCGACGGGTTGAATTCAAACTGAGCAATTTTGTCCTGTTTTAATTCCAATGTAAAGTTCTGGTTTGAATCCTCTCTAATTGACGTCTGTTGCAAATTAGGATCCAGGTAGTACCACAGGTTCTGTATCTCGCCAATCCAGCTAGCCTGGGTATTATTCTCAAATGTCTTATTAGGATAAAAAACGGCTTGCAACAGATTGGCGCCACTCCCCTCACTGTTGTTCAATATAGATGCCGCAGTTCCGGAAGCAACGCGGGCAAGCATCTCTTCCAGCGCTTTCTGCAACTGTTCATCAAGTTCCAACGGATTACTTACAGGAAAATAACTATCCGGAACGCCGTCGTTATCCCTGTCCCATTTTGCTGTGGTATCGGGCTTGCCTGTCCCAATAAAACCACCCCATTTGGCAGCATACCACAACGGATTTTTAAGATTGCCAGCAGATGAATATGAACTTGATGTGGAAAAATCCAGGGTGGTGTTCAGCGGAAGGCTTGCAATTGGCGATCCGGAACCAACATCTTTATCTTTTACGACCAGATAGGTACCATCCCCCAATGTACCCAATGCAGAATTGGCCTGCGTACCGGAAATAACAAATCCCAGCACCTGATCGATACTGCCGGCAGCATAATCGGAGTTGACCGTAATGCGCAGGTCCCCCGGCAACGTCCCCACACACGAACCGTAATTTGCGTCAGCTGCGGCCTGCGTGCAAATTTCATAGGTAACAATGGCGTCCATATCATGGTCCGCCCCCTGCTCTACGTCTTCAAAATTGATTCGGAATTTGGCATATACAATGTTGTTGCCGCTGTCATACTTGAGGTCATCAATATAAAAGTCAACCAGGCTGTTGGTCGGGCAGAATGCTGTTGCGCTGCAGCCAGATAATCTTAAACCGTTAGAGTCGATGGTACGGGTTGTACACTTATCCCAGCAGTTTTCTTTAATACTATGACTACCACTGACCGACTTACCAACAGGCACAACATTAACAAGCCGGCCGCCAGCCTTGATCTTTATGTCGGCAAATGGTGAAGAAAGCGCAACCACAAACGTATTAACCGGTGCAAATCCCGTTGCTGAGTTAAAACGCGTCTTCCCATAATAGGCCACGGCAGCGGCATAATAGGATCCCAACTTTGTTGGTTCCTCCGGACAGATGCCCCTGATTGTGTGCAGATTGGTAACACTTTTGGCGGAACAGATAAAATCAGTGGAACCGCCGCTCTCACCAATAAACCAGTTGTTACTATCAACTCCTTCAGTGGCACTAATGTCATCAAGCAGCTCGTTCAGCAGGGTTTTTCCGCTGACTGTCTGCACCGCCCCCAGTCCCAATGTTGGCGTGGCCGTATCCTCATCAAAAGTAGCATATGAGGTTCCAGGGATCTGATCCGAATCATAACTACTGTTCACATCACTGAGCACCAGGTTGAATGCCTGGGAACAGGAGGGATAGATCTGGTATGGTTGAAAAAACTCACTGCCCTTGTTATAACCCCAAGCCGGTTTGGTCAGGTTAACGCCGGCATCCGCAGGATTGGTGTAAGTGAATGCTGCAGTGGCAGCCCCCTTACCGGCAAAATAACGCAATGACTCATACATCATCTCACCGATGGGATTACCCCACATCCGGCACTCACCTTCATTGATAGGACGTGTGGTAATCCAGCCACAGTTGGAGTATGAACGTGAGCCATAGTCATAATCAATAACCTTAAGCCGGTCCATACTGATAATCAGGTTGCCCTTGTCATTTTCTTTAGTCTGCTGTGTACCGTTATTCAGATTGACCTCATCGGAGACCGGTCCCGGGTTTTTATGCAATACACCGCCAGACTTGTTCTTGGTGTAAGAGGTGGTCATGAAGCCGAAATACATCTTGGCCTTGTCGAAACAGAGCCCTTCATTAATGTTATTGTCAACATCGCGAATGCAGTCGTTATCGGTACTACACGACTTACCCATGCTCTTTGAGCACACCTTGCTGATGCCGGTCCCGTCGTCTTGGTATTCACCGTATTTTTGGAACAACCCGATGGGTCGGTAATCGCTCCCATACAGCCGACAACGCTCAAACTTGTTATCCTCTGAAAGAGTGCCGACACCGCTTTTACAGACCTCAACTTGCACCGTGTAATCAGAGCGATTGGTAGATGCGCTGCCACCGCCAGTGAATGTATCACCGCAAACCGGTGCTTCCTTGGATGCCCACTCCCAGATACGCCTATTAGAGTTGGTGATCATTCTCAGCAGCGGTGTCCCGCCATCCGTCAATGTAGTATTACAGAACAGGTGGCGTCCGGGGGCAGTGGGAGCAGTCGGAGTACCGGTAGTCACAAAGTTTTCACTCTTTAAAGTACAGTCATTTGTACCATTAACAATATTGGGTGCCCGCACATTCAAGGTAGGGGTTGAAGACCTATATCCAAATACACGCCATGTAGTTCCGCCAGGCAACTTGTACCAGATTTTTACGCTGTCATTACCAGTAGTTTCAACATGCCTGACAATCAAACGATACCAGGTATTACCAGATAAAGAGTAAGTACCAGAGGCAGTATCAGATGGCACTGTGCAGCCCCCCACATTGGGATCACACCCTTTAGCGGGGTGGGTACCATACCAGCCGACTTGTTCATCTCCTGTAGTGGTCTCGACAATATTGCCATTGGCAACGTTCCTGACTTCAAGTTCCAGGGTATCATCACCATCAACAGCAAAAACCCAGTCTCCTCCGCGACTCCTGTCATTGGTATTGCCAGTGCCAACCTGAAAATCTGCAACAACCACCGATGTATAGTTGTCACCAATATCTGTGTCGACATTGTTGAAATCAGAAACAAATGCAGGGGTTACACCAGACAAAAACTGGGTTTCATCAATGGCCGTCATGACCTCGGCATGATCGCTGTACGGGGCACCCGTGGCATCCAGGGCATACCTGACCACAAGCATCTTGTTCAGACCCGGCTTGCCGCTGCCACCCCAGGTAACCGCAGACAATGGACAGGTACCGGTTGTAGTTGGTGCTACCACACCCAACAGGTTAATGGATTTATCTGTACATGCGTAACCGCTATCACAATCGCTGTCGGTCAGACAGAGGTTCTTATATACGCCTGTTGTGCTGTTGTAGCAGAGTCGCCCGGTATACTCCTTGCCCCAGCTATGTGCATCCTGGGGAATGTAAGCCCGCTTGAGCACATTCTTTACTTCAGGCAGATCACGGGAACCGCCGTACATGACCTTCCTGATCACGTCCATGCGAGACATGGTCAGCCAGTTGAGAAGGTTTCCGCTTATCTGACCGCTGCTGCAGAAGCGGTCGCTATTGGTTGCAACCGGGGAGAACATGCCGGTACTAGCAGACCCGCCGGTATGCGTGTAGCACTTATAAGGGTTGAAGTATCCATAATATTCGATTGAATGGTCATAGGTCTTCTCAATCTTGCCATCTCCATCCAGATCAACGCCATCATTATAAGCCTCATAATAAAGCTTGTGGTCACGACTGACCTGGAACATGACCATTGGTGGCGGAGACTGGGAAACAAAGGGAGGGCGGATGCAATAATCATTCATGGCCGCCGCGTAAGCAGAATCAACTTGCGCTGCGGAACACAGCCACAAAACAAAAAGACAACACGGCACAATTATGAATGCTCTTATCTGGGTGGTCATATCGCTTACCTCTCAACCTCAATCTCATAAACTGTCTTTCCCACAACCTTAAGAAACACTTTATTTCCAAATCTAACGCTATATATACTACCCTTGCGCCGATAAAACGCCCCTTTGCTGTCCTTTTCCAGGACGATCACCTTTACATCCCTGCGAAGCTTATACCGCGCGTTATTGGTTACAATCGCAGAGCTGTCGATATGGGACACAATTCCAGTATCATACTTGTGATGCACCTTGACGGCATGAGCCGGAAAAGCATTGAAAGTCATATAAACTATCAACATGACGGAAATAATCACTCTCATTTACGCACCTCTTTTGTTTCTGCTGAATTTGGATTGCTTTTGAGCATATTGATTAATGCATCCACATCCTTAGTCCCTACCAGGGCAACACCGTCATGCAGCACTAACGCTGGCGTACCTTTAATCTTTTGGCTCTTTGCAAATCTAATAATTGAATTCAGCTTAGCAGTGCCTGCATCTGTAGGTAATGCGGAAATTTCTTTGCCCATAAACAGATGGTCCAGATCAGAGCGTTTCATTCCAGACAAGACAGCACGCGACTTATCAAAAGCAGCGGGGTGCATCAGTTGCGGATATAGAAAAATATAGATGGCAACATCCGGAAGCCTTTTTTCCAGCTTTATCAATTCAGAATGAAGTTGTCTGCAATAGGGGCAATCTGGATCGGTAAATACATAGAGTTTTTTGCTCCCGACAGGGTTTCCCATAATTATTGAGCTTTCCAAAGGCAGTTTTTTTATATCAACGATTGGAAGATTCTTTTGTCGCAGATGAGTTTTTTTCAAAGGGGTTGCCTTGATGTTCCTCGCATCGGTAATCACCCCCTGCATCAAATGCTGCCTGGCACAATCAACAAAGATGATCCCTTCGACTCCATCCCTTTCCGCAACAACTTCAAATAGCCCCTTAACCGGCGAATACTTAACAGATTTGATCTTAAGGTTCAAAGGCTTTAACAATGCAGAAGCCTCATCAAGGCTCATCATCGGACACTTATCAATTACACACGATGAGGATACGCCCGCAGACATTGCAAATACAGGTAGCGCAAGAAAAGCACAGGTCAGAAATATCCATTTCGGCAAAATACGCATTACAAACATCCCCTTATCAGTCCGCCACTCTCGATCATAATAATCACAGCATCCCCTTCAGCGTTTCCGCGTCACGCATCCCCACCATGATACTGCCGTTATCCAGTACCAATGTCGGCGTGCCGTTGATGCCGTTCTCACCGGCAAACTTGAGTATCGCTTCCACAGCCGCCCTGCTCTCTTCTCTTTTGGGCTTGGGCAGCTGCTTGCCGGTGAAGGACTTGTCCAGCAATTCCAGACTGCCGCTTTCCATTACGGCACGCACCTTTTCCGATACACCGGGATGCAGCGATTCCAGCGGCATCAGCATGACCAGTATCGCCAGATCCGGCGCAGCCTTTTCCAGCTTTTTCAGCTCGGCATGCATCCTGCCGCAATAGGGGCAGTCCGGATCGGTAAAGACGTACAGCTTCCTTGTCCCTTTGGGATTGCCCATGACAACGGCGTGTTGGGCAGGGATTTTTTTGACATCCAGCGAGGTTTGCTGTTTGGGCTGCAGCATGTCTTCCGGATGGGCAAAGACCGGGGTCAGTGTTGCCGCATCCAGGATCATGCCCTGCATGAGATGACGGCCGCTCCGGTCAAGATAGACGATGCCGCTTTTGCCGTCCTTTTCAATCAGGATCTCATACAGACCATCCACCGGGGCCGGCTTGATCGATTTGACCCTGCCGCCGATCCTGGAAAAAACCGCAGCGGCAGTGGCCTCGATCTGCTTCTGGTCCGCTGCGGTGGCCTTGGCCGAATCGGCAGCCATAAGCGGAACCGCAGATGAAACCGTCAACATTGCTGCAACTGTAACAATCAATCTATTTAACATAACGCTCCCTGATGGTAATTTGATAAGCCGTTTTTAAGCAAGATCAATGCCGCCACAAACACATCCGTAACCTGCTGAATAAATGCAGTTTAATTTTGCACAGCACGCCAGCTATGCACTTTTTTCATAGCAATCCGCTTTTCAGAGCCAATGCTATGCAAAGTTTGCTTACTCGATTCCATATTCCTTTAATTTATAAAGCAGCGAACGATGGCTGATTTCCAGGATTTTGGCCGCCTGGGTACGATTTCCGCCAGTCCGGGCCAGGGCCTTGCGGATCAGGTCCCGCTCCATGGCTGCTTCCGCTCTTTTGATGGACAGTTCTTCAGCGGCTGCACCGGATAGCGCCGCCGGAGCCGTGCCTTTCACCACCACGTCCGGCAGACAGGCCTGCGTGATCGTATCACCCTCGCAGAGGATCAGGCCGCGCTCGATCATATTCTCCATCTCACGCACATTGCCGGGCCAGTTGTAGTCGACCAGCCGCCGCATGGCGTCCGGGGCGATCCTGGCCGGGCTGCGCCCCATGCCGGCCGCACAGCGGGTGATGAAGTGTCCGGCCAAAAGCGGTATGTCGTCGATGCGTTCCCGCAGCGGAGGCAGCTGCATGCTGAAGACATTCAGCCGGAAGTACAGGTCTTCACGGAAACGCGCTTCGCGCACATCCGCATCCAGATCGCGGGATGTGGCAGAAACCACGCGCACATTGACCCTGTATGAGGTCTGGGCACCCAGCGGCCGCACCTCTTCCTCCTGCAGCACCCTGAGCAGTTTGACCTGCAAGGATGGCGGCATCTCGCCAACCTCGTCCAGAAACAGCGTGCCGCCGTCGGCCTGCCTGAACAGGCCGATCTTGTCGCTGGAGGCATCGGTAAAGGCGCCTTTGACATGGCCGAACAGCTCGCTTTCCAGCAGGTTTTCCGGTATGGCGCCGCAATTGACCGCCACAAATGGTTTGGCCGCCCTGTTGCCGCTGGTGTGGATGGCCCGGGCCACCAGCTCCTTGCCGGTGCCCGATTCACCCAGGATCAGCACGGTGGTCTTGAGTGAGGCTACCTTGGCGATCAGCGAAAATATCTCCTGCATCTGCGGATTGCGGCTGATGATGCCGCAAAAGCTCTCCTTGCCGCTGACCGCCTCGCGCAGGATGCTGTTCTCGCATTTCAGCCGCTCCCGCTCCTCGGCCTTTTTCAGGACCATGACGATCTCGTCCTTTTTAAACGGCTTGGAGATAAAATCATAGGCCCCCATCTTCATGCATTCGATGGCGGTGTCAACCGAACCGTAGGCCGACATCATGATCACCGGCGCGGCCACCTGCCCTGCCAGGGCCTGTTCCAGGAAGGCCTTGCCATCCATCTCGGGCATGCGAATGTCGCACAGGATAAAGTCATACACCTGCTGCAGCGCCAGGCGGAGTCCTTCCGCACCGTTTTCAGCCGTATCAGCGCTGTAGCCCTGACGCGATAGCATAACCGACAGCATGTGACGCAGGTTTTCCTCGTCTTCGATAATCAGGATATGCTTGATGCCCTTCATGTGAGACCGCCCTCCTGGACAACCGCCGGCAAAAGAAGAGTAAAGCAGGTTCCGATGCCGGGCTTGCTGCGAACCGAGATCCGGCCGCCGATACCTTCAACAATCCTTGATACAATTGCCAGACCCAGACCGGTACCCCGGCCAGGCGGCTTGGTAGTAAAAAACGGGTCAAATATGCGTCCCAGATCTTCCGGCGTAATTCCGGCCCCGCTGTCGCTGACATCAATGCGGAGGCATTTTCTGCCAGGCGGCCTGCTGTCGTCCTGATCGACAGCAACAGTCACCTCCAGCCGCCCCCCCTGGGGCATGGCATCCCGGCTGTTCAAAAACAGGTTGATCAGCGCCTGCTGCAGCTGGTGGGGATCCACATGGGCCGGGGGCAGTTTTTGATCATAATGGCGCACAACCTCGATCTGCTTCATGGCCCCCTGGCTGTCAACCAGTTCCAGGGTTTCGTCAACCAACTGGCCGATATTCACATCCTCCAGTGCAGCCCGGCGCGGCCGGGAAAAATCTAGCAGACCGCGGATGATCCTGTCGATCCGGCCACATTCCTGGGTAATCCGCTCGGCATAATCATGACCGCTGGAGCCGGCCGGCTGTTCCGCAGCCAGCAATTCGGCATAACCAAGGACAGATGACAGCGGGGTGCCGACCTCGTGGGCCATGCCGGCCGCCAGCAGGCCGATGGACGCCATTTTCTCGGAACGGAGCGACTCCTCGCGCGCCTGTATCAATTCCCGGTTGGCCTTTTCCAGCGCCGTCACATGGCTGTTGACCTGGCGATCCTTGATCATCAGTGATTCCGACATGTCGTTGAAGGCATCGGCCAACTGGGCCATCTCCAGGCTGCCGGAGGCGCTGACCTGCTGGCCGTAATGTCCTCTGGTGATCTTTTCCGTGGCTGCCAGCAGATTGCTGACCGGACGGACAACGATCCTGGAAAGTATATAGGCGCCGATCCCCATCAACAGCACAAAGTCAATCACGAAATAGGCCATGAACAATTCCCGTGACCGCTTGAGCCGGGCCTTTTCCGCTTCCAGCGAAAGCAGCAGACCGGCCCGGCCGGCAACATTTCCGGAGCGAACAACCTGCATCACAACGCCGATATTATCTCCATCTGACGAGATAAAGCGCCCCTCGCCCCCCTGGGGAAAACCGCTGAACGGGCCGAACAGATCGCTGCCTTCGCGACCGGACGTATAGATGTATTTACCCTTGGAATCCAGCAGGGTCAGCCGGATGGTATCGTTGTCTTCGGAGAGTTTGTAGCCGTAAACCGCGGCCGGTGTGTTGGGTGAGATCAGGCCTTCGGGATAGGTTGGCAGCTGTTCGGGAAGCTGACTGACAAAGGTTGCCAACAGCATGCGTCCGTGACGGGCCTTCTGGTCATACAGGTCTTTTGCTGCGGTGCGGAAGGCAAACAGGCTGAACAGCAGCCAGGTCATAAGCAGCAGACTGCTGAGAAACGCCAGAATGGATACGGTCAGGCTGGGTCTGAGGCTGCGCAATGCTACCCCCTGTCTGGAGTTCCCAGTGACAGATACCAGAGGATGATCTGCCGGCCATAGAAGATGTAAAGAATCGCGCCGAAAACCAGATATGGGCCAAAGGGAATCGCCAGTTTAGAATCCTTCTTCTGGATCATCATCAGGGTAATGCCAAAGATCGAACCGGCCAGCGAGCTGATGAAGATGATGAACGGAATGGCCTGCCATCCCAGAAAGGCGCCCATCATGGCCAGCAGTTTGATATCTCCGCCCCCCATCCCTTCCTTGCCGGTGAACAGTTGATAGCCGTAGGCCACCAGCAGCAGGCTGCCGCCGCCGGCCACGATGCCGATCAGCGAGTCAAGCCAACCCAACCAGGGCAGAACGAATGAAAATGCAAAACCGGCCAGAATGCCCCCCAGAGAAATCTCGTCCGGGATGATCTGATGTTCGATATCGATGAAGGTAACCACCACCAGAGAGGAGCAGAACAGAAACAGCGCCAGAAAGGTCAGCGAAGGGCCCAGTTTCAGAAACAGAAACAGGGTCAGCAGACCGTTGATCAATTCCACCAGCGGGTACTGCAGCGAAATACGGCTGCGGCAGCCGCTGCATTTCCCGGCCAGCATCACATAACTCAGCAGGGGGATGTTTTCGTACCAGCGGATACGGTGATTGCAGAGCGGACAGTGGGATGGCGGCGACACAACCGACTCTCCCCTGGGCATACGTGAGATGCACACATTCAGGAAAGAACCGACCACCGCTCCCAGCAGAAAGGCAAATACAGGCAGGATCGTATGTTGATTCATGGTGTCCCTGTCATCCGGTCAGTCAAAGCTGTCCGACAAATGGCTTGTAATCGCGCTCTTCAGACACATCTCCACCTCTGCTGCGGTGGAAAGCGCCAGACAGGCATCAGCAATTTCGTTGACCTGCTTCATATCACAGCGCCTGAGCAGCTTCTTGACCTTTGGTATCGAAGCAGCGGTCATGGACAGTTCGTCGAAACCGAAGGAAAGCAGCAACGGAAGGTAAAGCGGATCGCCCGCCATCTCACCGCAGATACAGGCCCGTATACCGGCCTCCTTGGCAGCCGTTACTATGCGGCGCAGGGAACGGAGTATGGCAGGGTGCAGCGGCTGATAGAGTTCGGAGAGTTGCTCGTTGGCGCGGTCAACTGCCAGGGAATACTGGATCAGATCGTTGGTGCCAACGCTGAAGAAATCGGACTCGCGGGCCAGCAGATCCGCAACGACAACAGCGGAAGGGATCTCGATCATGACACCGACCTGAATATTGCGGTCATAGATGACGCCAGCCGCATCCAGCTCTGCCATGGCTTCGGCAAGCATGGCCCGGGCACGGCGCAACTCCTCCAGCCCGGAGATCATCGGGAACATGATGCGCACATCACCAAAGGCGCTGACACGCAGGATAGCACGCAGCTGCTTTTTAAAATCATCCGGCAGCGCCAGCGACATACGGATGGCCCTGACCCCCAGGGCCGGATTCTGCTCAACAAATGACGGGTGGCCCACCAGCAGTTTGTCACCACCCGCATCCATGGTGCGGATGGTCAGGGGATGGGGGGTAATGGCCTGCTGCATGGCGGCGTAGACCCGGAACTGTTCCTCCTCATCCGGCATCACGCTGCGATTCATAAACAGCATTTCGGTACGATACAACCCAACACCAGTGCCGCCGTGGCACAGAACAGAAGCACCCTCTTCAGGTATCTCCACGTTACCCTTCAGATCCAGTTTCTGACCGTCAAGCGTCTCGGCCGGCAGTCCGGCAATCTTGAGCAGTTCCTGCTCGACATACTTGTTGTAACGTTGACGTTCAAGGTAATCGACAAAGGTATCCCGATCCGGATTGACGATGATCTCGCCGGTAAAACCGTCCAGTATGGCCGTGGCGCCGTCCAGCGAGAAGTCGCCTCCGCCCTCCACTGCTGCAACGGCCGGCAATTCGAAGGCTCTGGCCAGGATCGAGGAGTGGGAGGTTTTACCGCCCACCTCGGTGATGATGCCGACGATCCGGCTATGGTCCATCTGCAGGATATCCGCCGGTGAAAGGTCATGGGCGGCCACGATGGTCTGCCCGTCATCAGGGGTGATCGGCGCATGCGGCACACCAGCCATGTTGCGGAGTACCTTTTCGATGACGGTTTCCACATCGCTGATCCGCTCGCGCAGATAGGGGTCTTCCATCGCCGAAAACACCTCGCGATAGCGGTGCAGGGTCCGGCGCAGGGCAGACTCTGCATTGATCAGACTGCCATTGATGTTGGCCGCCGCCTCGCTGAACAGGCGCTCGTCACCCAGGATCATCAGATGGGTGTCGATGAAAAACAGGTGCTCATCGCCGGTGGTCGCCTGCAGCTGACCTTTCAGGGTCTTGAGTTCGGCACAGGTACGGTCAAAGGCATCGCGCAGGCGCCTTGTTTCACCATCGGCAGATTCACGGCTGACCGGATACTCGTCTACAGCCAGATGACTCCTGTCAACAACCCTCAACCTGCCGACAGCAATACCCGGGGAAACCGCGATACCGTTCAGCCTGCGTATTTCAGTCTTCACCGAATCCATTGATAATAAGCTCTCCGATCACATCCATTGCCTCGGCCTCATCGCTGCCTTCCACCACCAACTGAACCATGCTGCCCTTTGATGCGGCCAGCATCATGATGCCCATGATGCTTTTGCCGTTGACCTCGATACCTTCCTTGACAAGCTTGACCTCGCTGCCGAACCGGCTGGCAGTTTTGACAAACAGGGCCGAGGCCCGAGCATGCAGGCCGAGCTTGTTTACAATCTGAAAATCCTTAGCTAGCATCTTGTGAGCTTACCTTCCGACAAAATTTAACGGGCTATCATAAAAGCAGTCTGTTTCATAGCATGACGACCACGGCCAGTCAAGGACTGGCGCGCTATCGGACTAGCCCGTAATCGGACAGTCTGACAAACCGGAAACCGCGGCGCTTCAGTTCAGGAATGGCTGCAATCAGGCCGGCGCCACTTTCTGCCTCGGGATGATTCATGTGCAAGATGGCGATATCCCCGTTTCGGGCTGCCAGCATTGCGGCACGCACCTGCTCCTTCTTGTAGGTGGCTCCAGCATCGCCCAGTATGGAAAAACCAATCACCTCATGCCCCAGGCGCTGCGAAACGCTTACTGCCACCTCATCATAATAGGCGGTTCCGGACCGGTAATAACGGGGCCGTTTGCCGGTCAGCCCCTGAATCTTGAGCGCATTGACCTCGATCTCATCCACCAGTTCGTCCAGACTCCGCGTCCCGGCAATACCGTAAATCCCTTTTCCGTTGACCGAAGCCGGACGGTGCAGCAGGCCGTGGTTGGCAATCTCGAACAGCGGGTTGGCGGCCAGGCTGGCAAACACATCAGGATTGGCGTCGATCCAGCGGGCATTGATGAACAGCATGGCCGGTATGTTTTCCCTGATCAGATATTCAATCATCGCCCGGTCATATCCCTTTCCCCGGGCGCTGCCACAAGCATCCAGGGTCAAAGCCAGTACCCGGTCGCCGGTCTTCATACGGTTGCGCACCCCGTTGACGTTCTCCCCCCACTCCTTAGGCACCATACCGCCAAATTCATGCCGAATCTCCTCCTTCAGCCCGGCCAGTCTGTCGATCTGACCGGCAAAGGTGCCGGCTGGCATGGCCAGAATCCAGACAAAACATAAAACAGCATACCTGATCATCGCAATATCCTCCTGCACGCATAAAAACAGGCGGGGCAGCTTCCATCTGCCCCGCCCTTATTCATCGATTAACCTTAAAACTGCCCTTAACCACTGAGACCACTGAGAATACAAAAAAACATGATCCTCTTGCAAAAAGATTGTCATCCCCGAGTGGTTTTGTCGGGGATCCATTCTTTTCAACAACTTAAAAGCTGGATTCCGGCCAGAAACCTGCCGGAATGACATGTTACGAGACTTTTGCAAGAGGCTCACATTACAACATTTGTTATATTCAGTTTCACCTGTCTGGTGAAATTGTGTGATTTTGAATCCCCTGTTTCTTCCCAACAAACTCTGTGTACACTGTGGTTCAATGCTCCTATAGGATTAAACTACTTGAGAAACTCACCGGCACTGATGATACCTTCCCGGCCTGAGCGAAGCAGGTCAATTGCAAGCTCGCTCACTCCGAGACGTGACCGTTTGGAAAAAAAGTCAATCAGCATGGGCAGGTTGACACCGGTCAATACCTCCAGCTTGCCGTCCTTGAGAAAAGACATGGCCATGTTGGACGGGGTGCCACCAAACAGGTCCGTCATTATGATAGCTCCGTCAGTGCTTACCCTTTCAACCGCCTCAACCACCCGATTCATGATGTGGTCGGCCTGTTCGTCGGGCGCCACCTCCACATATTCACAGCACTCCTGTTTGCCGACGATCATCTCGGCTGAACGCAGCAGCGCTGCCGCCAGGTCTGCGTGGGTTACCAAAACCAATCCAATCATTGCTGCCCCTTTTCCATATCTCTGTGTGTTATTCGAACATGCGGCCACTGCCCGGCCAGATGCCTGCCGGCTCGCTCGGCAATTGCCACCGATCGGTGCCGTCCGCCGGTGCACCCAATGGCAATGGTCAGATAGGCCTTGCCCTCTTGACAACAGGCCGGAACGACCAGGTCAAGCAGGCTGAAAAAACGCTCCAGGAATTGCTCCGTCAGGGGACTATCCATCACATACCCCCTGACCGCGCTGTCCAAGCCGGTGCCGTCTTTTAGCTCCGGCACAAAAAAGGGATTGGGCAGAAAACGTACATCCATTACGATGCTTGACTCCAGCGGTACACCGTAGCGGAATCCAAACGACTTGACCTCGATCACCAGAGGTTTTTCACCGGCTTCACCACGCACCAGCCGCAGAATAAAATCCTTGAGCTGATGCACATTTAATTCAGAGCTGTCGATGACCTGGCTGGCCATCCTGCGCAGACCTGCCAAGCGCTCCCTTTCGATCCTGATCCCTTCGGACACGGTACAGTTCACAGCCGCGGGATGACGACGGCGGGTTTCAGAAAAACGCCGGATCAGCGTTTCGTCAGAGGCATCGAAGAACAGGATCTCTATATTGTGTCCCGCCGAAGCCAGCTTGTGAAAGACCGTCTCGTAACCCTTCAGAAACTCCCGACCGCGGATATCAGCCACAAGCGCGATGCCCTTGTAGTGCTCCCCCGATTTTACGATCAGATCGACAAACCTGCGGAAAAGTCTGATCGGCAGGTTGTCAATACAGTAGAACCCCTCATCCTCGAGCACCTTGATGGCCGTGGACTTGCCAGAACCTGACATGCCTGTGATCACCACAATCCGCATGCCCTATTCCACCTCGCCAATCGGTAGCCGGCTGTCCATCCGGGCCAGCAACCGATCATGAAAATCCAGCGCCGAATGGTATCCCATCCCCTTGAGCAGGTGATTTCTGGCAGCCACCTCGATGATAGAACTCAAATTGCGGCCGGAACGCACCGGAATTACGATATGCGGCACCGCCACACCCAGCACATCCATGGTATGTTCATCAATCCCCAGCCGGTCGCAATCCTGCCCCATGTCGCATTCAACCAGCTCCAGAATGATATCAACCACCTTTTTTTCACGGATGGAGGAGACACCATACAGATCCTTGATGTTGATGATGCCCAGACCGCGAATTTCCATCAGGTGCTGAATTGATTCTCTAGCCTGGCCGATCAGCACCGTTGCGCTTTTCTTCTTGATGAATACGACGTCATCGGCCACAAGCCTGTGACCGCGAATGACCAGATCCAGGGCGCACTCACTCTTGCCCACGCCACTCTTGCCGGTCAACAGCACGCCTACCCCCAGCACATCCATCATGACACCGTGCATGTGGGTGGAAGGCATGGAGCGTTCCTCAAGGCAACGGCTGATCATGGAAATGAAGGTTGATGTATCCAGCTCGCTCTTCAGCACAGCTATACCGGCATTTTCAGCAGCCTCGAAGAAATAGTCCGGCGGTGCCAGCGCTGAGGTGAGGATAAAGCATGGGGCTTTAAGCGCGCACATCTGCTGCACGGCAGCCATTCCTGCGGCAGGATCGACGGAATTGAGATAGGAAATCTCCGTATTGCCGAGGATCTGGATCCGGTCAGGATGAAAATGCTCCGTGTATCCGGCAATGGCCAAACCCGGCTTCTGGATGCGCGGGCAGACAATCTGGTTGCCCAGACCGGCCCGACCGGCCAGCAACGTCAGCCCCAAGTCGTGCTCACTCTCTTCTAGAAGTTCCTGAATGGATAGGTTTCTGACTCCCAAGTGGATCTCCATCGGGACG
>Ga0116182_1002057_pt1 | contig 20200 bp, 18 predicted proteins | sample AD_UKC077_MetaG_FD_89805 | JGI IMG/M metagenome (GOLD analysis project Ga0116182, IMG submission 89805) | Active sludge microbial communities of municipal wastewater-treating anaerobic digesters from USA - AD_UKC077_MetaG | ecosystem: Engineered > Bioreactor > Anaerobic > Digestate | place: USA...
CCTTCTGGAACTTTATACTCAGCCTCTTCCCTGAACTCTCAGCTTCGGGCACATAATCATTAGAATCTACTTCGACGTATGCAATCACATTTCCATCTTCCACAAGGTCGATCTGAAGATCCGCGCTAGCTGAAGAGATCTTAAGAATCTCGATTCCGGCGCTGTCAAATTCAAACTTTTTCTCCACGACCATACCCCCTCAATCCTCTATCTTTATCGTTACCCTCTTGTCCCCGGTTTCTATCTCAACGGATTCGCCGCTCTTGATTACCTCGTCCAGGACTTCCTTCAGATTGTAGTCGACAACCCTGTCTCCTATCTTGAAGTTTGCGTCCTTTTCCTTTACAAAGTTTCCGACGAATTTTGCTAGCCTCACGGGAAGTCTTATATGGGCCTCGACCTTCCCCGAATGGTTATCCACAACCTCTATAGAGAATTTCCTTCCCAACTTTACTTCTTCATATGATTCAAAGAACTCTTCAAGCAAGTCCCTTCCTTGCTCGGGAGAAACCTTACCATCTGCAACGAGCTTCAGGATTTTTAGAACCTCTTCCCTATCCAATTAGATCACCTACTTCTTTTTTCTGACTTTCCTGAGCATCTCGAGAGCTTCATCTGGCTGCAGTTCTCCGGATTCAAGCCTCTCTAGGATTCTCGACGCCTCTTCCCTGTCCTTGTCGACAACTTGATAGCCCATTGCCCTCACTATATCTTCGAGTCTGTTTCTCGCCGTCGGATAGGAGATGTCCAACTCCTTCTGAACCTCGGAGAGATTGCCTCGATTCTTGATAAAGGTCTTCAGATAATCAAGCTGTTCGGCGGAGAGTTTCATAATATCGTCAAGCTCGAATCTTCCCCTTATCGTGGTACCGCAACTATCACATTTGTACTCAGTGATCGTCATTTTCCCCCCGCAGACGGGACAGTTGCTTATAGAGTATTTCATCGGTCCACCTCCACAACTTAAGTTGAACCTAAAGATACTTTCAACCACATTCATTATACAACTTCTAACTTGAAAAGTCAAACATTACCTTAAATATATTTAAGTTGACTTCAATTTCTTGTACTATCCTTATATTAATTCAAGATAAGAATTTCAGAAGTGACAGAGTTAAATCTTCCAAGACTGCGATAATAAAGGGAAGTACGGCGAATTTGCGATAAATTCGTTTCATGGCAAGGGATTTCGGCAGGATTTTACGTTCCGAAACGAGACGGAATCTTGAAAAAAACTTATAGAACTGACAGATTGATCAGTAAGGCAAAACGTAGATAAACATCATGAGGAGGAAGGTGAGATTTCCAAGCATGACCATGATATGCCAGATCTCATGGTTACCAAATTTGCCTGGGAAGGGATTCGGTTTCTCCCGTATGAAGATCACCGCCCCCACCGTATAGAAGGAGCCGCCGAGAAGCAGGAGGAGGATTGCCGAAAGCCCCAGACGTATGTAGACGCTGTAGACCATGGCAAGCGAAAGCCACCCCATCGATAGATAGCCTGCCATCGACATCCATAGCGGCATGGTGGAGAAGAAAACAGACTTCAGCACGATGTTGAGGATGGCCAGTCCCCAGATTATCCCAAAGACCGTCCAGCCAACCCAGCCTCCTACTACGACGAGACAGAAAGGGGTGTAGGTGCCGGCGATAAGCAAGTATATCGCGCTATGATCGAGGATCGCGAAGATCTTGAAATACTTTCTGAACCAGAGGAAGAAGTGGAGAAGACCGCTCAAGGTCATTGAAACTACGACGGTAGTTCCGTATATCGAAAAGCTTATCAGATGGAGCCACTTCTGTTGAATGGCGGAAAAGACTACTAGCAGGACCAGACCTGCAAGGGCAAGAACGGCGGCCAATATATGGCTTATCGCATTGAATCCTTCGTTGGAGTTTTCGCTCGATACCAGCGGATTGGCCCTTCTGCTTTCCATTGTGCTCATGAAACTTCCTTTCTGGAAAAGTATTTGATCTTATATTATAGCCCATTCCATGCTTCGCTTCAGGGAGGCGGCATTCTTTTCCAGCATTCTGTAACGTTGGATCAAAGAGAAGCTCCTCGGAGAAAGCGTAGAATATCTGCTGAATTAGATAGTCGAAAAGTCATGAGAGTGGATATTGAAAAATCGATTCGCTAATGCTTGAAGGCCTTAAGAAAAGCAGCCGGGCATGATACTTGTCAAGTTATGCATAATAGGCTGTAGTGAACGCAGTTAGGCATCAAATAAACTAAATGAAGAGAATTGATGAAATCTACGAATACCGAGCCGCGGCTTTCACTGCCTCGATCAAGTTTGTCGGATCGGCGATTCCCTTTCCGGCTATGTCAAAGGCCGTTCCATGATCCACGGAAGTTCTGAGAAAAGGCATTCCCAGGGTTATAGAAACCGTCCTCTCGAAATCGAGGGTCTTCGTTGCTATGTGTCCTTGATCATGATACATAGAGATGATGGCTGAGAAGGCGCCCTTCCTCGCCATGTTGAAGATCGAATCGGCGCCTACGGGGCCAACAACATCTATACCCTTCTCTCTTGCGAGTTCTACTGCCGGGATAATCTCTTCGATCTCTTCGCTTCCGAAGAGACCGCCTTCTCCTCCATGAGGATTGAGAGCCGCCACACCGATCGGTTTCGTCCGCTTTATTCCCAGCTGTTTCAGAGCCGCTTCGCATCTCAATATGTAATTGAAGACCCTGTCTTTCTTTACCATTCTGCAGGCATCTATTAGCGATAAGTGTCTAGAGAGGAAGAAGACTCTCATCTCTCCCGCGATCTCGAACATCGTCAAGGGATCAATTGTCTCCGTCAGGGAGCCGAGAATCTCGGTGTGACCCGCGTAAGGTATTCCCGCAGCTTTGATAGAAAGCTTGTTTATAGGGGCGGTTGTAATTGCCGATACGCTTCCCTCTTCCGTCAGCTCGACCGCTTTCTCGAGATATTCAAAGGCCGCTCTTCCGCAGGCTTTATTTACTTTTCCGTACTCCGGTAGCCTACCGAGGTTTCCCATGTCGATCAAAGTGAGAGTCCCCGGAGAGAATTCCGTCTGATCGGTTATCTCGGAGACTGTCTCTATCTTTAGCCCAAGATAGTTTCTGTCTATTTCTCTTTGAAGAGTCCCGAGTTCGCCTACTACAAGTGGTCTGCAGATCTCGAAGATCTCCCCATCGGCAATGGCCTTCGAGACGATTTCCGGCCCGATCCCGGCAGGATCACCAACGGTGATGACTATTGCCGGTTTTTCTGATGTTCTTTCCGGTAAAACCGGCTGCTCCATAGGTTTCAGAATCAATCGCAACCTCCCAGATCTCTCTTCTTCTGAAGCTGTATCACTCTCCGAATACCTCCGTCCTGATTCTCGTCATATACCAGCCAAAAAGGTCCACGCAGATCTCGGCGGCCAGCTTGTTCTTCTCAGAGGCAGCCGCGTAGAGCTTCGTTCCTATCGAAGCAATGAAGTCAAACCCGCAGCATCTTCCCTCGTTATTCAAGTCTTTCGCAATATCCATCATTCTTTCGAAATCATCTGTGACAAGTGCCTCTTTGAGGGACTCGACATCTCTGTGTCTCATCAACAGGAAGCTGTCAACAGTACCTCCCATACTGGCCTCAATGGTCACCGAAACTCTTTCCATCTGCCACCTCCAGGAGACAATTCAATGATCGTAAACTCCGGCCTAACGGATCATCCTATGTCATGTTTTTTTTACCCGTAATACGATTCTATATGATTAGTCTGGTTTCATAAAGTCAATTTCCCTCCTAAACCACACCCTTGAATAAAGAGTCTCAATTTGGCCCGGCATTCATAGATGCTACTGTGTCAGAGATTTTCTGATTATGAAAAAATTCTTGTTACTGGCTTTGGTCGCGATTATCGCAGTAAGCGCATTTGCCGGCAAAGTAACCATCTGGAGCTGGCGAACGCAGGATGCTCAGGTATGGGAAGAAGTCGAAGCGGCCTTGAAGAGCAAGGGCCTCGACATCACGATCGAGTATACAGCCTTCGCGCCGACGGAATACGATTCAAAGGTTGCTCTAGCTCTCCAGACCGGTGAAGGTCTGGATATTGTTTACTCCAGAAGACTTCCCGGAGGAAGAACTCAGGTTTTGATCGAAAATGGCCTTTACCTGCCGATCGACGAGTTCACGGATATGTCCAACTTCCCGCAGGCCTCTCTAAACTCAGTTACCTGGGAAGACAAGGTTTACGGAGTCCCCTTTGCGGTCCAGGTAGTCGGAATATTCTACAACAAGGATTTCTACGATCAGTACGGACTGGAAGAGCCGGAAACCTGGGACGAACTTGTCGCCAATGCTGAAGTACTCAAGAAGAATGGTATCGTCCCGTTCTTTGCTACTGGTAAGGAAGCATGGGCCCTCACGATGCAGCACGCGATGTGTGGAGTCAGTGTTCTTGGACCCGACTGGATAAAGGCCCTAACAGACGGCGAAACGAATTTCCTCGATCCAAAGTTCACCGATCTGAACAAGAAGCTCAATGACCTCAAGGTATACTATCAGGATGGCTTCATGGGCAACACGACTGTCGACCAGGACGCTGCATTTGCCTTTGGTCAGGCAGCGATGGTATTCTACGGAGTTTGGGGTTATCAGACATGGAAAGATCTTAATCCAGACGTAAACGTTGGCTACTTCATGGTTCCGCCTGCTACAGCGGATCAGACGCCATATGCTTACACTTATCTCGATGGAGCCATAGCAATTACATCGAACGTCAAGAATCTCGAGGACTCCAAAGAGATAATCAAGTTCTGCGCCACACCGGAATTCGGTACGATATTTGCCGGAATCACCTACAACATCCCTGCTGTTGTCGGAGCAACGATTCCACCGGATCCTCTGCTGGAAGAAGTTCTAGGTGTCTACAACAACAACGCTTCTCCATGGGTCTACTGGGTAGGATCTGTCTTCACGACACAGAAGCCTTCTCTGTACGACGATGTCCTCAGCCCTGGAATGCAAGCCCTTTACGCAGGCCAGCTTACCCCCGAAGGACTCTCTCAGATGGCTCAGGATGCAATATCTCAGTGGTACCCGCCTCTGATGAATCAGTAAATGATAGATTTCTTCTCTTCCCCGCCGGTAGGCGGGGAGGAGTTTATTGAGGAGAACGAAGATGCAAATAAAACTCAGATACCTTCTCGTCTTCATCTTACCTGCTCTAATTCTGTATTCAGTATTCATAATCTACCCGCTGTTTGACAGCTTGATTCTAAGCTTCTTCAGCTGGTCGGGCGTGGGAGCGAGAACATTCGTCGGACTGAAGAACTTCCAGACTTTGTTCTCGGGAAGCTTTTCCAAGGAGTTGTTCAACGCCTTCTTCCACAATGTTTACTTCTTCATAATGCTCACGATTCTAGAACTTGGACTGGGCTTCTTGATCGCTCTGATGCTGGCAAGCAAGATAAAGGGTGCAGGAGCATTCAGGGTAGTAACGTATATCCCGAATATGATCCCCCTTGTTCTTGTAGGCTTCATGTGGGTTCTCTTTCTCAATCCTCAGGCTGGCCTCGTTAACCAATTTCTCAGACTAATAGGACTTGGAAAGCTGGCCCAACCCTGGCTCGGTAATGCCAGTACAGCCCTCACGACGATCATTCTGGTAAACGTCTGGCGAAATCTCGGATTCTACGTGCTTGTGATTCTGGCGGCGATACTGGATATTTCTCCCGAACTGATAGAAGCCGCCTATATCGATGGAGCAAACAACTGGAGGATAACCTGGAGGATCACCTTCCCGCTGGCATTCTCCACATTCAGGACGCTAGCAATTCTCCTTTTCATCTGGAGTTTCAATATATTCGACATGGTATACGCTCTGGAAGGCGTTCAAGCCGGTCCTTACAGATCTACAGACGTTCTCGGAACGCTTTTCTACAGGACGGCCTTCGGGGGGCTTGGTAGCGGCGCCGTTGACATGGGGCTTGGAGCTTCGGTAACGGTCTTTATTTTTGCCATAGTCATGCCCGTCTCGATACTGTATGTCTACATCGTCGAGAAGAGACAAAGGAGTGCATGAAGCATGCTGAAGCTTAGTCTTTTCGGTAAAATCGTCGTTTACATCCTTCTGGCCGTATACTGTCTGATCATTCTGGTTCCGTTTTTCATTATGATCATGAACTCTCTTAAATCAATGAGAGAGATCTATTTGCAACCGTTTTCATTCCCATCGAAAGTCCTGTTTGAAAACTATTCTAAGGCATGGCAGCAGGCCGGAATAGGTACTGGTTACAAGAACAGCTTGATCGTTGCCGGTACTTCCGTCATCGGTATTGTAATCGTCTCCTCGATGTTCGCCTATGCAATTTCAAAGTACACCTTCAAAGGAAGAAGATTCCTCTTCATTTACTCTATGCTGGGTCTGGCTTTCCCGGCAAGACTTGCGATCATCCCGATATTCATACTGATGCGAAATTTCGATCTGACGAACTCGCTACTGGGACTGATAATAATCTACACTTCAATCAATATTCCGTTCTCCGTCTTCCTTCTGAAGAACTTCATAGACGGAGTCCCTAACGAGCTTTCAGAGGCGGCAAGAATCGACGGCGCTTCTCCTATGCAGATATACTGGAGAGTCGTTCTTCCTCTCATAAAACCGGCCCTCTCAATAGTGTCTATCGTCAGCTTCGTCAACGTATGGAACGACTTCTTCTTCCCGCTCATCTTCATCACGGATAGATCGAAGGCGACAATTACTCTTGCCGTTTCGATCTTCTTCGGGGAGTATGTGAACCAGTGGCATCTCTTGTTCTCGGGACTTACGCTGGCCGTCGCTCCAACGATAATACTCTTCCTGTTGTTCTCGAGGCAGTTCATAACGGGTATGACGCAGGGAGCAATAAAGTGAGGTGCTTTGTATGAAAGTGAAGCTTGGAATAGACTGTCTCTTAGATAGCGACGAACTAAAGAAGAAACGGATAGGGTTGTTGACGAACTCGAGCGGCGTAAACGGAGATCTGAAAATCAACGTCGATCTCATGCTTGACGTGGGGTTCAACATCGTGAAGCTGTTCGGACCCGAGCATGGCATCTCGGGAGCCGCGGCAGATGGAGTGAGCGTCGATAACGCGGTGGATCCAAAGTATGGTATACCGATCTATTCGCTCTTCGGAGATGTGATACGACCGACGGAGGAAATGCTTTCCGGAATCGATGCCTTCGTTTACGATATTCAGGATGTAGGTCTTAGATTCTATACTTACCTCTATTCCCTCGTCTATTCAATGGAGGAGTGCGCGAAAAGGGGGATAGAGGTAATCGTCCTCGATAGACCTGATCCGCTTTCATGTAAGATCGTGGGTCCCACAATAAAGAAGAGGCTCGACAGTATTGTCGGCGGGTACGGCTTAGCCCTGAGGTATGGCATGACCGTCGGAGAGGTGGCGAAGTACTTCAACAAGGTCTTCGATATCGGCGCCGATCTTACAGTAGTTCCGATGGAGAATTACGAGAAGTATATGTACTATGATGAGACCGGTCACCTTTGGAGCACGCCTTCTCCAAATATTCCATCGCTCGAGCACGCAATACTCTATTCGGGCTTCTGCCTTTTCGAGGGCACGAACCTGTCTATGGGGCGCGGTACCGTCCATCCATTCAAATACATAGGAGCGCCATGGATCGACTCGGCGCCGCTTTACAAGGAACTGAAAGAGCATGATCATTCCGGCGTTGCCTTCAGAGAGAGGAGTTTCATTCCGGGAGCATTCAAGCTGCACAACCAGCCCTGTAATGGCCTCGAGTTCTATGTTACTGATAGAAACTCAATCAAACCCCTGGAACTTGCTCTCGATATTATTGCCACTCTCATAAAGCTTTGGCCGGAAAAATTCGACTGGGATGTTCATTATCACGGAACCAGCATCCCCCTGAACAAGATGTGGGACGGCAGGTACCATTTCGACCTGATCATGGGAGACGAGCAGTACAGAGAAAGTCTCCTGGAAGGAGCCACAGCCTCCGAACTTTCCGGGTTGTGGAAAGACGAGCAGAGAGAGTTCGAGAATCTAGTAAGAGAGTTCAGGATTTATTGAGCTTATCGAAAGCCTGCTCGGCAAGGATCTCATCGACATTGCCCGTGAAGAGCGTTGTCCTGTGATTGTTTATCATCTCTGAATACTTGTTGTTATAGTAGGCCGAGGCAAAGGAACCGCCAAATACATGGATGGTTTCGACCTCGCCTGTTTTTTTCAGGACATTGAGTGTTCTCTTTGCTAGTATCTCTATTCCTTCGTCAGCGATTCTTCTTGCCAGCCCGGTAGGGTTTTCAAGCGCCACTCTGCTGAAGGACGCTATCTCTGTCTTCATGTCCGGCATGAGGGTGAGGTTTACGAGCTCTTCAATAGTATTCATTTCGAAGAACTCGACCAATTTGTCGAAGATGGGGTCGTGAGGAATCAAACCGTCCCTGTACTTTAGGGAAGCAGTGATCAATTCCTTAGAAATCCAGTAGGCGCTTCCCTCGTCATCGAAAATATGGCCCCAGCCGCCGGACTTAACAGCCTTTCCTTCCCGGTCATGGCCGTAGACTGTCGATCCCGTTCCCGAAACGACCACGACACCTCTACCCTCTCCAACGGCAGCTCTGTACAGACCTTCGATATCCATGATAACTTCAATCTCAATGTTTCCAAAAACAGATTCCAGGGCCTGTCTTAGCTTTTCTTCTCGAGTCTTGTCTCCCGCGCCGGAGAAGGCTGCTATTATGTAATCGGGAATTCCAACGTCGTCTCGAACCAGCGAGAAAATCGATACTAAATTCGCACTACTAACAGCCGTAATATTGACTCCTGTGCCGTAGTTCTTCCTGAACCTGGCCTCGCTGGATATGCAAGTGACTCTAAGATTCGTCCCGCCTCCATCCATCGCTATTATCTTTCTGCTCATTCCACTCTCCTCACAACTTTAAGTCTGTAACGGTCGCCTCTGTATACAGATCTCACAACTTCAACACAGACGTTTTTGTCGGTAAATGTCTGTCTCTCGCGTCTTATTCCATAGCTGTTCTCGTTGACCTTGAGGTGCTTCGCCTCTTCTTTCGTCAGTCTGCAAACCTCGATATCCTCCAGCGCGTGATCGAGAACCAGTGAAAGCTCGTTCTTCAGGATATCATAAAGCGACGCCTCGCTCATATCTGTGTTCACGATGTTGAGAATTCTGATATCTGTCAGCGGGTTCAAGTAAGCCCTTTCAATCCCGTAGGGCTCGTCGTTGAGATATCTTACCCTTTCCAGCAACACAACCATGGCGTCTTCGGGGATGCTGAAGAGCTTTGCGATTTCTTCTGGCGGAACTACCAGTCCATCACTCAGGACAACGGATCTTGCCCTCTGCTTGTCTCGGAGAGCTTCCTCGGTGAACCCTGTAAGAGAGCTTATGCTCTCCTCTCGCTTCTCGTCGACAATAAAAGTTCCCCGGCCTTTGGAAGACTCGATAACCGACTCTCTTTTGAGCTCGTCCAAAGCCCTCCGAAGCGTCAGCCTGCTCACGTTGAATTCATTGCAGAGCTCCTTTTCGGTCGGAAGTCTCTTCGAATAGACTCCCTTTCCTATCCGTCGTTTAAGTTCTTTATATATCCGGTAGTAGACCGGAGCTCCCGCTTCTATCAACTCACCCCTCCAAGTTCTTTGAGAGCCGAACGCACATGACCCCTGTTGCGTTTGAGAGATTCCTCACACTTTTCCTTTCCGAGACCGGTAAGGGCCATGAGAATCGCAAGAGGTACCTCTCTGCCTGAGGCTTCCAGTATCTTCTCCGATTCTTCGTAAGAGAGATCGCTGATCTCCGAGACTATTCTGGTTGCCCTATCCACCAGTTTGCGATTGAGGATCTTCACCCCTATCATGTAGTTTCCGAAGACTCTGCCGACCTTGACCATCGTGACAGTGCTGATCATGTTCAAGACCATCTTCTGAGCCGTTCCTGCCTTCAACCTTGTGCTGCCGGTAATCACTTCGGGGCCGGTCCTGACGGCTATCGTAACATCGGCAAGCTCGGTGAGTCGGGGAGTCCCGACGTTGCATATCAAGATGGTTCTGGCTCCCTGCTTTCTCGCGTACTTCAGTATTCCTTCCACATAAGGTGTCCGTCCCGAAGCCGAGATCCCCACTACCGCGTCCTTTTCAGTTATATCTACCTTTTTTGCTTCTTCTTCGCCTAACTCGATGCTGTCCTCGGCTTGTTCGACTGCATTTGCGAGGGCTTCCTGGCCCCCGGCTATCATGGTTACAAACAGGTCTTTCGAAACGCCAAAAGTGGGAACGACCTCCGCAGCATCAAGGACACCTAGACGGCCGCTTGTGCCCGCACCGGCATATACGATCCTTCCTCCCATTTCAAGAGACCTGACGCATAACTCAACCGCAGAGGCAACTTCATTGAGAACCTCTCTAACAGACAGTGGAACTGTTGCATCCTCTTCGTTCATAATTCTAAGCATCTCGTACGTCGATAGCTCGTCTAAATTCCTCGTTCTGGGATTAGATCTCTCCGTCTCCAGTTGATCAAACTTCATCCTAGACCTCCTGCGGTATCTTTATCGGAAGTTTCCCTTGCGCTTTGATCGTGCCGTCTAGAATCTTCTTAAGGCTCCTTTGCGAAACCGCTTCGTAGCCGTAGCTGATTATGCAGTTCTTAACGCCTTCCAGGAAAGCATCGTATGGGTTTCTCAATGCTATTACCAGCGTTCTTCCCGTTCTTTGCGAAAGCTTCAAGAGTAACTTTCTCTGACCTTCGTGAAGGTGAGCGTTCTCCGTAAAGACCAATCTTACTCCCTTGCCCGGGGAATTGGCAGCCAGTCTGTCCGCTTCTTCGACGGTTATGTTAGGCGAGAAGTCAATTATCGGACAGTCTGACATCTGCGCGATCTCTCTGGCCACAGTGGGAACTCCCTTCTGGGGACCGTCTTCAACTTGAACCAATCTTGAAAGTCTTACAGAGAATATTCCGCTCACACTCTCGATTGGAAGGGGAAGAAGAGAACTGTCTTCCAGAATGGCCGTGATAGATCTATCGGAAATCTCCTGCATCGCATTCAGACTCTCCTGGGAGGCGATCTCTTCGATCGAGAACCTGTCGGCACTGGTCGCCTCTACCCGGAACTTCTCAACTCTTTGTAGAGATTCCTGGAAACGCTTTTCCAGCTCCGGCGATTTTTCTATCTCTCTAATCAGAATCTTCTTGACTCTTCTCTGGACAACCGGATCGTGGCAGTAAGTCAGATAATCCATTCCATTTCTCAGACCCTGTATAGCGGCTTCCTCGGGCGTGAAGTAGTTGCTCACTCCCCCCATTCCCAGATCATCTGCGACAAGGACCCCCCGATAATTCAGCACGTTCCTGGCAAGATCCGTCAATATCTCTCTCGACATCGACGCCGGAACCCGGGACGCCTGAAGCTGAGGCATGTATATATGCGAAGGCATTATCGAATCTGCTTGAATTTCCTTGAATGGTCTCAGTTCGTATTCATAAAGCAAAGATTGGGGGATGTCCAGAATCGGTAAATCCAGATGAGCGTCGACATCTACCCTTCCCTTGCCGGGAAAATGCTTCAAACAGCTCATCACTCTTTCACTCTTCATACCCTCTACAAAGGCCCTTGCGTAGGCTATAACCTGATCCGGAGAATCGCCGAAACTCCTTACTCCGATTCCCGGGTTTTTGGGATTGCAGTTAATATCGACGACGGGAGCGAGATTCCAATTCACACCTATGGCGTTCATCTCTCTGGCAAGTATTCTTCCAACAACGAAGGAGTTTTTAGTGCTTCCAGTGGCGGCTATTGCCATAGCTCCGGGCGAAACAGAGAAGCCGTCCCTCAGTCGGCTTACTATCCCGCCTTCCTGATCGATAGCAATTGCGGGCTTGTACCCAAGGACTCTTTGAATGTCATCTACGAGAGCCCTTACCTGAACAGCATCAACGATATTCTTCGAAAAGAGAATAACCGCTCCGGGTTTGACTTCTCGAAGTGTCCTTTCGGTCTCGCTATCGATTTCCGGACCGGGTATTCCAATCAAAAACAACCGTCCTACGGCTTCGTCGAAATTCATTCTGAATTCTCCTTGGTTTTCATACGATACAATTCTAGTTTTTATTACCTTGTATTGTCAATTGTAAATTTGTATAGTATGAATATACATAACCTTAGATTCCGCTGCTTATCGATCATATTTGACTATAGTTCCATTTAAGTAACCGAGGGAAAACTTGGATACAGATAGAAAATGCGATAGCATTGCTGTTGGAAGAACCGTGGTTGGGGGTCGGAGATTGGGGGTTGGTGGCATCAAGATCAGAAGTGATGCTGCCTCCGGCAGGAAGTGAGGCTCGCTGACGCGAGGAAGTGATGCCCGGAAGAACATCCGGGGAAGTGATGCTGGCGCTTAAGCACCAGGAGGCAAAAAGCAAAGAAAAAGAGCAAGAGATCAGTTGCAAGTTCCAAGTTGCAAGTTGTGAGTTGCGAGTGAAAAAGCCCAGCAAAACGGGTCTCGGGTTTTGGGTCTGGGGTCCAGCGAACAGAAACGGCTGGCAGATTAACAATTATCGGTGTTACGGAGGACTTTATCCCGATAACGGCTTTTCGAAAACTTATTGCGTTATCGTTCCGTAGTGACTTCTTGCGATCCCTCACTTCGTCATCCTGAAAAGCTCCTGTTCAGGATCTGGGCTTGAACTACAGCGAGGTAGGGGGTTGCGGGTAGGGGGTTTGAAAGAGCAAGAGAAACTGGTTGACCGTTGAGAGGTTCTCCGTTCGTCGAGGAGAGCCGTGAAGCAATAGCATCGAGATTCCGACCAGGAGCTTTGTCGGAATGACGGAATTAAGCGTTTTCGGAATAACGGTCAGTTGTCATCCCAATGAGCCTGCCCTGAAATGCTCTTGTTCAGGGCTCCTGTTTGGGGTCTCCTGTTCAGAGTCATCCCGAACTTGTTCCGGGATCTGGGCTTTCGGGAAACGTGGTTAGAGGTCAGTCGTCAGAGGTTGGAAGAGCAAGAGAGTGGTCACCGTTCGTCGAGGAGAGCCTTGGAGCAATAGTATCGAGATTCCGACCACGAGCTTTGTCGGAATGACGGAATTGGGCGTTTTCGGCATAGCCGTTCTTGCCAAACCATTATTCAGAGAGTAAAGAGAAGGAAAAAGCAAAGAGGGCAGGTAAGGTTCTGCGATCTTGAAAAGCTCTTAATCCACTCTCGAGAGGGGTGGCGACAGCTTCATCGTCGACGGGGTGTGTGCACATCAAGAACGGACCTCATTTTCAGTCATGACGGAATTCTTTACCAAGAACGAACAACCTGGACGCGCAGCGTCGGAACGAAGAGCCAGTCTTCCCGAAGGACGGGTTCATGGTTTGGGACGAAGGACCAAGGACGACTTGGTCTTCTCGGAGGACGGTAGACCGTTTACGGACTAAGTAATACATAAGGAGGCTCGCTTTGATCTGGAATAGGGTTGATGAAATAGTCTCGTGTGGTATTGAAAAAGCAGTGTACCCGGGAGCCGTAGTTTTGGTGGGAAAGGGTACCGAAGTCCTTTACAAGAATACCTATGGCTTCATTGCGGTAGACGACAATACCCCCACGACTTTTGAAACTGTTTACGACATCGCAAGCATGAGCAAGGTGGTTGCAACCACAAGCGCGATAATGATTCTCGTTTCGCGCGGGGAGCTTTCTCTTTGGGATACGCTCGGAGATTTCTTCGATGTTCCGGAGTCGAAGAAGGCGATATCGATCTTCCATCTGCTCACGCACACTTCAGGTATGCAGCCATATTCCGAGGCATGGCGAGAGTTTAAGGGACGTGAATTGCTGAAATCAATCATAGATCTCGAACCTGAAACCTCGCCGATGGAACAGATAAACTATTCATGCCTGAACTTCATAACTCTCATGGCCATTGTAGAGAAAGTCACTTCTGTGAAATTCGACGAGTTCTGTTCACAACAGATTTTCGAACCGCTCGGGATGAATTCGACCACATATCTGCCGAAGAGCTTAGATCACGTGGCGCCGACAAGCGAACGGGAAGGAAAGGTTCTAAGAGGGTTGCCGGATGACGAACTTGCGTATTATCTCGGTGGAGTGAGCGGAAATGCCGGCGTTTTTTCATCGGTTGAAGATCTTTTCAAGTTCGTCTCCAGTCTTATGTATGCTAGACTGGTACCTTCCAGGGTCTTTGAAACGTTCATATCTGAAACAGTATCGATAGGTGAAAGCAAACGGCATCTAGGCTGGATGGCACCTGCAAGAGGTTCCAGTGCAGGTGACATGCTTGGAGAAGAGGCTTTTGGACACACCGGCTTTACCGGAACGTCGATCTGGGTCGATCCACTTACGGGACTATTCGTTATTATGCTGTCCAACCGAACCAATATCAGCAGGCGGGATACGATACCGCAGATTCAGCAGATCAGAAGACGCCTGCACAACCTTGTCTTCGGGAGCCTCGGATGATCTGGAATGAGATAAGAGATCTTCTCTCCAGCGGAACAAGAAGCATTCTCGGAGTCATGTCGGGAACGTCGGCCGACGGTTTGGAGCTTGCAATTGTTAATTGTTCCGGGAGCGGAAAGTCCATGAAGGTGAAGCTTCTCGAGCACTCTTCCGTTCAGTTCGAGTCGAGTTTCCACGATGAAATAGTGAAAACTTTCGACCCTTCGCTTTCTGGTGTGGACAGAGTCAATTCGATGAACTTCCTCATCGGGAAAAGACATGCGGATGCAATCAAGTCTTTTCTAAATGGAACGGAAGTCAAGGTTGACGCAATCGCTTACCACGGACAAACCGTTTACCACGATCCCGCAGTGCATGCCACTCTTCAGATTGGTGAAGCGGACATCGTGTCGTCCGAGACTGGCCTTCCGGTGGTCTTTGATTTCAGGAAGAAGGACATGGTCTTCGGGGGTGAGGGAGCGCCTATCATTCCTTATTTCGACTGGATCTATTTTGAAAGCGGCATCTACGCAGTAAATTTAGGTGGTATAGCGAACGTTAGCTATGTGGCCGAGAAGCTTGAAGACATGAAAGCCTTCGACACAGGTCCCGCCAACTGCCTGATAGATTTAGTAGCAAAAAGGTATTTCAACATGGAGTTTGACGAAGGGGGCAAGATCGCCGCCCGGGGCTCAGTCGACAGCGCGATACTCGACGTTCTCATAGAGAGAGACCGAAGATATTTTGAGAGGCAGCCCCCAAAATCGACGGGAAGAGAGATCTACAACGAAACCTTCCTGGAGGGGATCTCCTTCTCCTCTCCGGAAAACCTTGTTAGAACACTCGTTAGGTTCAGCGTATTCCAGTTGGTTCAAAGCATCAATTCATATTTACCTTTGGGGAAAAGAATAGTAGTTACGGGAGGAGGGGCCCTTAACCCCGTTATGATCGAGGATCTTAAACAGCTTAGCGGCCTTGATGTAGAAGTGCCTGACAAAACCTTCTTGCAGGCAAAGGAAGCGATTGGCATGGCAGTTCTAGCCCAGGAGTTCTTTAACGGGGTAGAGGCAAACGTTCCGTCTGTAACAGGAGCGAGAAAGAGAGTTGTCCTAGGAAAACTGGCTTTACCTTGATCTCCCCGACGGGAGAGAAAACATAAAGGAGGTTTTTACCGTGAGGCGAATCTTTCTGTTAGTTCTCGCAGTTCTTTTCACCGCCATGTTAATGGCAGCTCCATTCGTGGAAGACAGCATGCTGACACCTGATCCAAACCCCAGAATGGGAGGGACGCTGTACTTGGCACTTACCGGTTCCCCCCAGTCATTCAATTTCTACGGCACTCTCGATAGCAACGCTTACTCCGTTGCAGGACAGATGCTCACAGGACTCGTCGAGGCTCATCCGGTTACGTCGGCAATCAGGCCCGCCCTTGCAGAGTCGTGGGAAGTCTCGGAAGACAACAAGGAGGTCACCTTCCACCTGAGAGATGTGAAGTGGTCTGATGGCGTCCCTCTGACCGCCGATGACGTAATCTTCACATTTGAGCACTTCGTTATGAATCCCGTAGCCAGAGGAAACTCCGTAGCCAGATTCACAATCGAAGCAAAACCAATTGAGTGGGTAAAGGTCGACGACAGCACTGTCAAGGCTATTCTGCCCGCGCCGTACGCTGCCTTCTTCACAGTTCTATCGCACGCCTATATCTACCCGTCCCATGCGCTTGAAAGCAAGATCGACAAGAACAGACCCGACTCGGTCAACGATGTATGGCTAACAAACACTCCTCTGAACGAGATTCCAGCAAATGGACCCTTCATGCTCTCGGAATACATAATAGACCAGAAGGTCGTCATGACGAAAAATCCAAACTACTGGAAGGTCGATGAATATGGCAACAAGCTTCCTTACGTGGACAAGATCGAGTACCTCGTTGTAAGCGATGCACAGGTGAGGCTTGCCAAGTTCATGGCAGGAGAGCTCGACTACATGGCCGTGAGTGGAAACGACTTCCCGATCCTCAAGGAGAGGGAACTTGCCGGCGGTCCATTTAGAGTCTTCCTTGCCGAGCCTACTCAGCCTACTCCAAGCCCGATTCACATCGCATTCAATTTCGATGTTGAGAACCCGAAACTCAGAGAGGTTTTCAGAACTACCGAGTTCCGCCAGGCAATGGAATATGCCCTTGACAGAGAGAGGATCATCGATGAGGTCTACAATGGACTGGCCGTTCTTGGAGGAGTGCCTGTACTTCCCTCTAACAAGGCCTTCTACAATCCAAAAATCGAAGAGATTCGCAGACCCTTCAACCTGGCAGAGGCCGCGAGAATTCTAGACGAGCTTGGACTCAAAGACAATGACGGAGACGGCTTCAGAGAGTATCCCGACGGGACGAAGTTCGAGTTCGTGCTTACCCTGCAGAGCTCTCCGCAGGAGTACCAGGACATCGCATACATTTACTCTCAGGACTTGCAGAGTATCGGAGTAAAGGTCAACCTCCAGATACTCGATAGCTCGCTAACTGGACAGATGTTTGGCGCCGGCAGTTTCGAAGCTGGAATCAGGGCCTTTGGGAACCAGCCCGATCCCCAGTTGAGAAAGGCGATCTGGCAGCCGGGAACTCAGCTCTACTACTGGCACAGAACAACGAGAGACCCCGACACCAATCTTCCTATCATGGAAAACATGCTTGATTGGGAAAAGAGAGTGTACGAACTCTTTGAAAAGGGCCAGGTCGCAATGGACCCGGTCGAAAGAAAATCCTATTACGACGAATGGCAGGAGATCTACGCGGAGTATCTTCCCGTGATTTTCGTGTGCAAAGGAATGAATCTTTACGCCGCGAACAAGTCGCTAGGAAACGTCGAACAGAACGAAGAGGGGCTTCTCTCTTACTCTTCCTGGACCGTATTTAAGAAATAAGTGCTTCATCTGCGGGAGGAGATTCTCCTCCCGCTTTACTTCTCCGGAGGAAGATTATGTGGTCTTTTATCGCTAGAAGATTGCTTATAATGATTCCAATGATGTTCTTCATATCCGTGATCTGCTTCGTGATCACCGAGCTACAACCCGGTGATTTCATAAGCCAGTATCTGGACAACCCGAGAATTTCACCGGCGCAGATCGAGCTACTCAGAAAGAATCTCGGGCTCGATGAACCGGCCCACATAAGATACTGGAACTGGATCAAGGGGATAGTCACCAGAGGGGACTTCGGCTACTCCTTTGCCTTTCAAAGACCTGTTGGAGAGCTTATATGGGAACGAATGGGCTGGACGGTCTTCGTTGCACTAGGAGCCATCGTTTTTCAATGGATCCTTGCCGTTCCGATGGGAATCTACTCTGCGCTGCATCCATATTCATTTGGTGACTATTCGCTAACAGTTATTGGCTTCATAGGTCTTTCTGTACCGGACTTCTTCCTGGCACTGATCCTTATGTACCTCATGCTGCAGATGGGGGCGACCTCGGTCGGTGGCCTCTTTTCGCCACAGTTCGTTGGGGCGCCTTTCAGCCTGGAAAAGTTTGTGGATCTACTTAAACACCTGTGGATTCCTCTCGTTGTAGTAGGCATGAGCGGTCTTGCTGGACTCATGCGTGTCATGCGCGGGAACATGTTAGATGTCATTTCTTCTCCCTTTGTCACCTCGCTCAGGGCTCACGGGCTCGATGAAAAGACCGTAAAAAGGCACGCGATAAAAAACGCACTCAATCCGATGGTCAGCATAGCCGGAACGGAGCTTCCTAACGTATTCAGCGGCACCATAATAGCCGCTATCGTCCTGAATCTGCCGACGATGGGACCGTTCTTCTATAACGCGCTTCTCAACCACGACCAGTATCTAGTAATGACGTTCCTTATGTTCATCGCCATCATAACCCAGATCGGGAATCTATTTGCCGACATAGCGCTTGCCGTTCTCGACCCACGGATAAGGATGAGCTGATATGCAGAGCACGAAAAGCCGGATTGCAAAGAATTTCTTCAAACATAAACTTGGTGTTGTTGGCTTAATAGCCCTTTCTATCATGTATCTGCTCGTCATATTTTCCGACTTCATAGCGCCATACAACTATGTGACTTCCCACAGGAATTTCGTCTATGCGCCCCCCTCGAAGATCCGATTCTTCGATGAAGAAGGTAAATGGATCGGCCCCTTCGTGTACGGGATGAAGAAGGTCAGAAACCCCGTGACTTACAGGCTGGAATTCTCCGAAGACACCAGCCGGCCAGTTCCTGTGAAGTTCTTCGTCAGAGGGGAGGAATACAGATTCTGGGGGATTTTCAAGACTGATCTCCATCTCTTCGGTGTTGAAGAATCTTCCGATATAGCGATGGTTCTTCTTTTTGGCGGCGACAGATTTGGCAGGGATCTATTCTCCAGGGTCCTGATCGGGGGGAAGGTCTCAATGACAGTCGGCCTCGTCGGCACTCTGATAAGCGTATTCATAGGAGCGATAGTTGGAGCGCTTTCGGGATTCTACGGCGGGACTATAGACGTAGTCATACAGCGTTTCATTGAGCTTCTGAGATCCTTTCCGAGGATTCCCCTCTGGCTCGCGCTTGCCACGATTCTACCTCCTCAATGGCCAAGTACATGGGTCTATTTCGGAATCGTAATCGTTCTTTCACTAATCGGCTGGATGGGTGTTGCGCGTGTTGTCAGAGGAATGGTCCTGAGCCTGAGAGAGAAGGAGTTCATTCTGGCCGCCAGAGTATCCGGTGTATCTAACATGAAAATAATAACGCGTCACTTGATTCCTAACACGATAAGCTACCTCATAGTCGTCTCTACTCTTTCAATACCGGGAATGATTCTGGGAGAGAGCGCGATTAGCTTCCTGGGGCTCGGTATAAAGGAACCTATGACAAGCTGGGGCCTGCTGTTGAAACAGGCCCAGTCTATATCTGAACTTGAGGCCCATCCCTGGCTAATGGTTCCGGGAATCTTCATAATCGTTGCGGTTCTCTCCTTCAACTTCGTGGGAGACGCCTTGAGAGACGCCGTCGATCCTTACAGGGCGGTGGAGAAGGTATGAGCGCGATACTCGAGGTGAAGAATCTCAAAACTTATTTCAGGACCCCGGACGGTCTGGTCAAAGCTGTGGACGACATAAGCTTCTATCTCGAGAAGGGAGAGATCCTCGCACTTGTCGGAGAATCCGGCTGTGGTAAAAGCGTTACCGTCCAGACGATTCTCGGTCTGATAAAAGTGCCGCCGGCCAAGGTTGAGGGAGAGATCTTGTACAAGGGAAAGAACCTCGTGGGACTTTCTAACAAGGCGTACAGGGACATAAGGGGCAAGGAAATCAGTATGATCTTTCAGGAACCTATGTCGGCATTCGATCCCCTGTACACGATAGGGTTCCAGCTAACGGAAGTTGCCAGAGCACACATGAACTGGGACCAGACCAGAACCTACGATGAGATCATTTCAATTCTCAGGAGGGTAAATATCCCAGAACCGGAGAAGAGGTACAGAGAGTATCCCCACGAAATGAGCGGCGGAATGCTTCAAAGAATCATGATTGCGATGGCCTTAATAACAAATCCGGAGATAATAATAGCGGACGAACCAACCACCGCACTGGATGTCACAATTCAGGCTCAGGTCCTGAACATTATGAGAGAGCTCCAGGGTGAATTCGGCAGTTCAATAATCTTCATCACCCATGATCTCGGGGTAGTTGCCGAACTGGCCGACAGAGTACACGTAATGTACGCCGGAAAGATTGTCGAG
>Ga0116182_1002070_pt1 | contig 20114 bp, 16 predicted proteins | sample AD_UKC077_MetaG_FD_89805 | JGI IMG/M metagenome (GOLD analysis project Ga0116182, IMG submission 89805) | Active sludge microbial communities of municipal wastewater-treating anaerobic digesters from USA - AD_UKC077_MetaG | ecosystem: Engineered > Bioreactor > Anaerobic > Digestate | place: USA...
GCCACCGACAAGGTCATGGAATTCCACGGCAATGTCATTGACGAAATGACCATGGATTCCCGCATGACCTTGTGCAACATGGCCATCGAGGCCGGCGGCACATCCGGCATCTGCATGCCTGACATGACCACCGTGGAATATCTCTGGCCATTCATCAAAGACGAATTTGCCAGCAAAGAGGCGGCGCTGGCAGATTATTCCAAATGGTGCGCCGATGCCGACGCGCAGTATGAGAAGGTGATCGACATCGATGCTGCCAGCGTGCAGCCGATGGTTACATTCGGCTACAAACCGGACCAGAGCAAGCCGATCACCGAGATGCAAGGTGCCCTGGTCGACCAGATCTACATCGGCTCATGCACCAACGGCCGCCTGGAAGACCTGCGCATTGCCGCCGCTATCCTGAAAGGGAAAAAACTGGCTGACGGCGTGCGCGGCATCCTCTCCCCGGCCACCCCCAAGGTATTCAGTGATGCCAACCAGGAAGGCTTGATCGAGATCTTCATGCAGGCCGGTTTCTGTGTGACCAACCCGACCTGCGGCGCCTGCCTGGGCATGTCCAACGGCGTATTGGCCGAAGGCGAGGTCTGCGCCTCCACCACCAACCGTAACTTCATGGGCAGGATGGGCAAAGGGGGCATGGTGCATCTGATGTCACCGGCAACCGCGGCGGCGTGCGCCATAGAAGGCAAACTGGCTGACCCAAGAACATATCTTTAAGACATTTTGCCACAGAGGGCACAGAGGTCTCAGAGACAAACAAAAAGACAAATAAGAATCATAACGTAATCTGCTGGCAACATAAGTATGGATTACAGCGAAACTCTTATTCTGTTTTACCCTTTTGAATTTCCTCTGTGTTCTCTGTGAACTCTGTGGCTGACAGATTTTGACTTTCCATAAAGGAGATAAACATATGAAAACATTCGGAGGCCCAGTTCTTTTCCTCGACCGTTCCGACATCAATACCGATGAGATCATCCCGGCCAAATACCTGACCGAGATCACCAAGGAAGATCTAAAGCCGTACATCCTGGAAGACCTGAAGCTGGAGGGTTTTGACCCGCAGGGGCAAAAAACAAAAGCGGCCAGCGTAGTCGTCTCCCGCGCCAACTTCGGCTGCGGCTCATCCCGTGAGCACGCCCCCTGGGTATTCGAGGTCAACGGCATCAACACCGTCATCGCCGAATCCTTTGCCCGCATCTTCCGCCAGAACATGTTCAACTGCGGCATGGCCGCCATTGAACTGCCCAAGGCCGATATCGAACAGATTTTCAGCCATGCCGGAGATAGCGATGCCGCCATCAAAATCGACATGGACGCACAGACCCTCCATGTCAGCGGGGGAGACAAACAGAAGAGTTTTCACTTTGAGATATCGCCCTTCGACAAGGCACTGGTTAGTGCCGGTGGATGGGTGGACTACGCCGACCAGAAATTCTGATTCTGAGGTTTACAAACAAATAACGCCCCGCCTTCCATCAAGGAAAGCGGGGCGCTTTGTTTTCGCAAGAACTGTATATTATGCCGCTTTATGTGCCTGCGACATTTCCTGTTTGCTCTTCCTCAGTAATTCTATCTCGGATTTTGTCAGCATCCTCGGTTTTGGAGAGATACCGAGCTTCTGATTGAGTAAGGCAGTCGAAGGTGTAACCAAACTTTTTATGCCACCATTTTTCAAAATCGTTGCCATGTTTTTTCCTCAGTTCTTCAAGTTGCGTTGATTCAAGGCTAAGTTTAGCTGAATATGGTTTGCCGGTCAATACCGTGGCGGCAAGAACCCTGCCTCCCTTTAACTCTATAAATCCTCGCAAATTGGCAAGGGTTCCACCTTGGCCGACAAAATCATCAACAATCAGATATTCCCTTCCAGACTCTATCTCACCATCAAACAAGGCCGGCCTTGCAAGACGTGCAAACCCGCTTGCACCTGTATGTCCAACGACATTTGTCTGAACTATGGACTGATCCACAGGCAGACCAATGCGTTCACCCAGCTCATCAGCCACTGCCTGCGGTATGGCGTTTGTTCCTTGTGATTCATAAGCGTGCGCGCTGATCAGAATTGGCTTGGCATTCCTTATAATGAGCTGCAATGCCAGAATACTCTCCACAGAAATCAGCTCTTTTACAAGTAGCTGGGCAGCAGCGGCATCACCTGACTTTGCTGCAGCGTAAAGCGGGTGCTTTTTTACTGCTGATTCCGGCGCATGAATGATTACTTCAGGGAATCCGCACCATGGAGAACGAGAAGGTTTCATGGTTCTGACTATAGCATTTTGATGTAAAGGTAGCCAAAGTAATTCCCTTTGCACATAAATTATCTGCAATAAAAACGCCCCGCTTTCCTTGATGGAACGCGGGGCGTTGCCCGATTCTATTTTGCCTTGAAAATTATTCTCTCTTCATCACGCGGATACCGCCCTTTTATGGGGCATTGGTAACCACCCATGCCAGTAAACCTTCTGAGCCACCCGCCTTTTGAGTAACGGGCAAAGCTTTCAAGAGTAGTTTTTCCAGTTGTCCTATCCAAATAAACATTGTGTACTTCTTCAATTGGCATTGGCCATTTTCTTAATGTGCGTCCCTCGTCATAAAACTTAAACATTTCTTTTTCCCAAACATTTGTCTTGCGCCTGATAGCCGAGAATTCATCACTATTCTTCCACTTTGGCTGTCCCTGTTCGTCAAAGAACACACCAGGACCTACGGCAATCGGGCCATAGAATTTGGTTGACGGCATTTCGCGGCAAAGCTGTTTGAATTGCCAGGCTCCAAGGATTTCATCAAATACCGGTCCAATAAACCAGACTGCCGCAAGAAAAAGAGTTAGACAGGTTCCTAGTTTTGTTGAAGGCACATAAGGTTTGATAAATCGCTTCCACAGCTTAACTCCTAGCCATGCCCAGAAAAAAATTGCTCCAAAGAAAATCAGACCGATCATGCTGAGTGCCTCCTACGGGCGGGGATATTCTCAGGGGTTAAAATCAGGGACACCATCCCACATTTTGTCTGAATACATTAAACAATCTGTGTAATCAGCAGATATTACTCCACCTGCTTGCTAGCCAGAAAAAACACACGCATCCGTTCAAACATCTCCCCCGAATCCCCCCTCACCAGTTCCATATCCGGAAGAGAACGCAGAAAAATCTTGCCATAACCTTTCGTTGTCAGCCTGCGATCAAGAATCAGCACCGCCCCGCGGTCATCACGGCTGCGGATCAGACGGCCGAACCCCTGACGGAACTTGATCACCGCCTGCGGGATGGAAAAATCCCGGAACGAGTCACCGCCCGTGGCCTCGATGCGTTCCGACCGGGCCTGCTGCACCGGTTCGGTGGGCACCTGGAACGGCAGCCGGGTCATGATCACCAGGCGCAGGGCCTCCCCCTTGACATCCACACCCTCCCAGAACGAATCGGTGCCAAACAACACCCCGCTCTGTTCCTTGCGAAAACGGGCCAACAGGGCATGCCGCCCGGTTTCCCCCTGCTTCATGACCACAATGCCACGCCTGGCCAGTTCCGGTGCCAGGGTCGTGTAAACCTTGTTGAGCAGGTCATAGGATGTGAACAGCACAAAGGCGCCGCCGCCGGAGATGGAGATCGCCTGCAGGATGTGCTGTTCCAGGGCCGTACGATAACCCGCGTTCGTAGGCTCGGGCATGTCATCCGGCACTGCCGCGAAAACCTGTCGGTTGTAATCAAATGGGGAGGCCAGACGCAGTTCGTCCAGACGCCCTTTGTCCAGCAGTGCAAAGCCGGTGCGCCTCTTCAGGTAGCCAAAGTCACCACCCACCGTAAGTGTGGCGGATGTAACAATCATCGTCTTGATCCGATCCAGCACACGTTCCTTGACCTGGGCGGCCACATCCAGCGGCGCGGCGCAGATGCGGGCCTGCATGCCGCGTGAGACGCGCTTGACCTCCAGCCAGCGGCAATACTCCTCGGCCTCGCCAATACAGAACAGCAGCCCTTCCGCCATGGCCTGCAATCGCCTCTCGATGCCGCCGGCATCGACCAGCTGGTCGTTCATGCGCTCGCGGAGCTTCTCCGGCAGGTCTTCGGCTCTACGCAGCAGAGTGCGCAGGGCCGAGGTATAGTCATTCACGCCGTCAGCCAGCGCCCGCAGCCTGATCTGACACTCTTTCCACAGCGTCCCCTGTTCCACCTGGGGGGTAATCCGCAGTTTCTGCTCCCGGCCGGCAGCCTTGCCCAGCTCCCCTTCCACGGCCAGCCCCAGCCAGTCCATCGTGCCTTCGGTCAGCACCGTCAAATCGTGGGATTTGGGGATCAGATGGGTCTCCAGCAAGGCAGAGAGTTCACTGTAGAGATCATCCATGCTGTCCGGCAGGTCGCGGGCCAGCCGATTGAGCATGATCGTCAGCAGCCCGGACCGGGCGGCCTTGGCTGGCACCAGACGGTTGAGCTGTTTGAGGATGGCGCCGCGGGAGATGACCAGTGACAGGTGACTGGTGGCCACATCCTCCAGGTGATGCCCCTCGTCGAAGATCAGCCGTGTAAACGGTGGCAGGATGGCGGTGGCATCGTAACCGGTCTCCTTGCGCAGCACGATATCCGACAGCAGCAGGGCGTGGTTCGCCACCAGGATCCTGGCGGCCGAGGCCTCGCGCCGGGCGCGGTAAAAAAAGCAGTTATTAAAATGCTTGCAGCGAGAACGTCCGCACTGATCGGCCTCGCAACAGACCTCCTCCCAGGTGCCGGACTTGGGCAGAAAGGCCAGATCGCTGCGGCAGCCGTCCCGTGAGCTGCGACTCCACTCAATGATACTGGTGATCTCAGCTGTAGCCTCGTCCGGAAACAGGCTCGGCTCGTGCTCGGCGGATTCCAGTTTACGCAGGCAGACATAGTTGCTGCGCCCCTTGATCAGGGCGGCCTTGAACTCCAGATTGGCATGTTTGGCGAGAAAGGGGATGTCCTTGCGGATCAGCTGTTCCTGCAGGTTGATAGTGTTGGTGGAGATGACTACCCGTTCGTTATTGCGCACCGCCCAGAGGATGGCCGGAATCAGGTAGGCCAGCGACTTGCCGGTGCCGGTGCCGGCCTCCACCAGCACCACCCGATCGCGGTTGAAGGCCTCTGACACGGCAAAGGCCATGGCCAGCTGTTCGTCACGCTGTTCATAGCCCTTCAGGTGTGATGCCAGCATGCCGTCATTGGAAAAGATGCGACCGACCTCGTCCAGGGAGAGCAACTCGCCTTTTATCTCGGTAAATGGGGAAACCACCTGATAGCAGCGGGTGCAGCCGTTATCAACGATATAGAAGCCGATACCCTGGTTGCCGCTGACCGAGGCGATGTCCATGTCCGCCGAAGAAGGGGTCAGGTCACCGCCGGGGTGGTTATGGATAACCACATCTCCGGCACTGGCCCGGTTAATGATGGCCGGCACGGCGTTTTTGCTGCCGCGGGCGATCGCCTCCACCCCACAGACAACCCCCTCCACGTTGGTCTTGCCGATGAAAAAGACCTCGTTGCCCCTGGCTGCGGCAATCTCGTGGCGCATCAACAGCAGCGCGTCTTCTGTAAAAAACTTGTTCATTGGGTGCTCAATTGATCAGGAACCCCACCACGCCGGCGCCGAGGATGACAAGCATCGGACTGAGCTTGCTGAATTTGAAAATAACAAAACCCAGCGCCAGGATGGCAAATTCCTTGATATTGGAGAGGGAGGCCGCCCCGAGGTTCCAGGCCGCCGCAGCGATCAGGCCGACAACAGCCGGCATCAGGTTGTCCAGGGTCTGCTTGATGACATCGATACGTTTCAGGCGTTCATAGTAGCGCCCCACCAGCATCATGAACAACGTACAGGGCAGAAAGATACAGATGGTGGCCAGCAGTGCGCCCGCGAAACCGGCGGAGCGGAAACCGGTAAAGGTGGCCAGCACCGCCAGCGGCCCCGGTGTCAGCTGGGAAAGGGCCAGACCATCCAGAAACTCGCGCATGGTCAGCCACTTGTAATGATCCACCATCAGGTGATGCATCAGCGGGATCAGCACATAGCCACCACCGACAAACATCATGCCGATCTGCAGGTAGACCCAGGCCAGGGTCAGCATGGCAGCCATTACCGGGCCTCCCGTTTGTAAATGGCCAGCCCCAGAGCGGCAACAGCGGCAGCCAGCAGAATCAGGGCGGAGTTATACTTCAGCAGGGCGGAAGCGAGAAAGGCCAGCAGCGCCATCAGCAGCTTGCCGCCTGATTTGATCTGCTTGCGGCCCATGTCAACAGCCACTACCAGGATCAGGCCGATCACCACCGGGTTGGTCCCTTTCAGTGCCGCCTGCAATTCGGGCAGGGTATGGTAGGTAAAGTAAAGCCAGGACAGAACCGAGACGATCACAAACGAAGGCAGCATGAAACCGACAGCGGCCGCCACACCACCCGCCACACCTCGCAGGTAGTAGCCGGTGAAGGTGCAGCTGTTCAGCGAAAACGGGCCCAGTATCTGTCCAAAAGCGATTCCGTGCAGGAACTCCTCGTCCGAGAGCCATCCCTTTTCCTTCACGCAGACCCGCTCCACCAGAGCCACAATCGCCATGCCGCCGCCAAAACCGGTCAGGCCGATTTTGGCAAAGGTCAGGAATATCTCCCGCAGGTCTATCGCTTTGGTCGCGTTTTGCATGGCAGTGTTATATCAGTTTGACATGCCATGAAGCAAGCGGCTTTGCCACCCGTCTTCCCGCCCCCGGACGCCAGGCTGCGACTTGTCGCACCGGATGCAAAATACACACTTTCTGGTACAGTTTCAAAGTTATCACCAGAACAGCACGCCAAGGGTTCCCAACACATTCTGTCAGGTCAAGGCGCTGATATGAAAACAATACGCACTCAACGGTTCGCTTTACGCACACTCTGCAGTTTGCTGCCGCTTTTATGTATAATTTCTGCTCCGCCGCCATCGGCGGCCCGTGAGATGGAAAGGCTGACCAGCCTCTCCATCGAGGATCTGATGAACATCCAGGTCACCAGTGTGGCCCGCAAGCAGCAGTCTCTTGCAAATGTCGCCGCCGCTGCCTTCGTGATCTCCAGGGATGATATCAGGCGCTCTGGCGCCACAACCATCCCAGACCTGCTCAGGATGGTGCCGGGGGTGCATGTGGCCCAGATCGACGCCAACAAGTGGGCCGTATCCATACGCGGTTTCAACGGGCGTTTCGCCAACAAGCTGCTGGTGCTGAAGGATGGCCGCAGCGTTTACACGCCGCTGTTCTCCGGTGTTTACTGGGAATCGCTGGACACACCGCTGGAAGATATCGAGCGGATCGAGGTCATCAGGGGGCCGGGGGCCGCCATGTGGGGGGCCAATGCGGTCAATGGCGTCATCAACATCATCACCAGGGACGCCGCACACACCATAGGGGGCATGATCAGTGGCGGTGGTGGCTCTTCACCGACGGGCTTCGGCACGGTTCGCTACGGCACCGGCCTGGGCAGCAGCACCGACCTGCGCATCTTTGCCAAATACGCCGGCTATGACCGCAACCGGCCTGCTGGTGCAGGCACGGCTCATGACGCGTGGCGAAGCGTAACCACGGGTTTCCGGCTGGACAGCCGCATATCGGACAACGACAAGCTAACCCTGCAGGCAGAATACACAAATGGCTCATTTGATGAAAACTATACCCTTTATCAGCCCGCCCTGCCTCCCAACAACCAGTGGTCCCAAAACTACACGGCCAAGGCCTACAGCGGCAACATACTGGGCCGCTGGCAGCACACCATATCGGAAACAGACAGCCTGTCACTGCAACTCTACTATGACCGCTACGACCGCAGCCTACTGGTGCTGGATGAAAAGCGGGATACCCTGGACATGGATTTTCAGCACCGGTTTGCCTTGGGCCGGCACCAGGACGTCATCTGGGGACTGGGTTACCGCTACAGCTACGACAAGCTGGGACCAACACCCTACATCAGCTTTGGCTCACTCGATAAAGGCACCAGCCTGTTCAGCGGCTTTATTCAGGACGAGATCAGGCTCGTACCAGACAAACTGGCCTTGATCCTTGGTGCCCGGCTGGAACACAACGACTTCACCGGATTCGAGGTACAACCCAATGCCAGACTGATCTGGACCCCTTCCAAGCAGCACACCATCTGGGCCTCCGTCTCCCGCGCCGTGCGCACCCCTTCTCGCACCGACCGGGACATCCATTACAATTTCCGCCGCGACTACGGCATGTCGATCAATGGTTCATCCGCATTCAAGTCCGAAAGCGTGATCGCCTATGAACTCGGCTACCGCACCGAACTGACCAGGCAGCTCTCCGCAGACCTGGCCCTGTTCTACAATCAATATGACAACCAGAGGGTACTCCAGTATGGCATCCCTACGGCCGGCACAACCAGCTACATCCTGACCAACAACATGCATGGCCACACCTACGGCGTTGAGCTGTCCACCACCTGGCGCCCGCTTGAATGGTGGAAACTGCAGGCGACATACAGCTATCTCTGCGCCATCATGCACCTGGATCATGGCAGCACCGACGAAAGCAACCGGGCCAATGCGGCCGGAGGTTCGCCGCGGCACCAGGGATCGCTGCATTCAGGCTTCAATATCGGCAAACAGGTCGAACTGGACCTGTGGCTGCGTGCCATGGACCGCATCATTTCCATGGACAGCAGAAGCTTTCCGGCCCATGTCACCATGGATGCCCGGCTGGCCTGGAAGCCCTCCAGCAATCTGGAGCTGTCACTGGTGGGCCGCAACCTGTTCCAGAACCAGCAGCCGGAGTACCGGGCCGAGGTCATCAACACCACGGCAACCGAGATCCCACGCAGTATCTACGCCAAGATTACGTTCAAATTCTGAGGCCGACTGTGCGCTACGCATCGATCACATACGCCGCCAGGACTATCCTGGGGCCGGCGCTGGTTGCCTTGCTGCTGCACTGGCCGGCCACAGCCCCATGTGCTCCGATCGAAGAGCACCAGATCAAGGCCGCCATGCTGTTCAACATGATCCGATTCATTGATTGGCCGGAAAATGGCGGCAGCAACGGTTCCAAACTGATTACAATCTGTATCCACGGCAAGAGCCCCCTGACTGATGCACTCAGAAAGCTGGAAGGCAAGCAGATCAGAGGCAAGACGATTGCCATCAGCCAGGCCAGGGAATCCGCAAATTACCAATCCTGCCAACTGCTGGCTGCAGGGCAGAAGGATCACCAGCTTTTGCAGGCAGCCCTGGCGCAGACCAGGTCACTGGCGCTGTTGACCGTCGGCGAGGCCAGGGGCTTTGCAGAATCCGGAGGTGTGATTGGTTTATTCATCCGAAATGAGCGGGTCAGATTCGAAATCAATCTTGCGGCCGCCAGGCGCCATAAACTGCGCATCAGTTCCAAACTGCTCAAGCTGGCTGATCATGTGTATGAATAGCCTGTTTTCAGCCAGACGTAAAAAGAGCTTTTCGGTACAGGCCATCTATGGTACTGAACATGAGCAATTAATAATCAGAAGGGGAGTCAAACACCATGTCATTTCGCACCATCGAATGGCGCGATAACAGCGTCATCATGATCGATCAGACCCGCCTGCCCGGCGAAGAGGTCTACAACACCTATACGGATTACAAGGCCGTTGCAGAAGCCATCAAAGGGATGATCATTCGCGGCGCCCCGGCCATCGGCGTGGCCGCCGCCATGGGGGTGGCATTGGGCGCCAGAGACATCATCGCCGACACACACGCGTCCTTCTTTGGCCAGTTGGACAACATCTGCGACACCCTGGCCCGCACCCGTCCCACGGCTGTAAACCTGTTCTGGGCCATCCGGCGCATGAAGCAGGTGGCAGAGGACAACCGGGACAAGCCCCTGGAAAAGCTGCGGGAATTGCTCAAGACCGAGGCTATCCGCATCGAGGAGGAGGATCTGACCATCTGCCGCAACATGGGCAAATGGGGCGCCACCCTGATTCCGGAAGGTGCCACGATCCTGACCCACTGCAACGCCGGCGGACTGGCCACGGCGGGATACGGTACAGCACTGGGGGTTATCCGGGCTGCCCACGAGGCCGGCAAAAAGATTCAGGTGTTTGCCGACGAGACCCGCCCCTGGCTGCAGGGGGCACGGCTTACCGCCTGGGAGCTGACCAGGGACGGCATCCCCACCACCCTGATCTCGGACAATATGGCCGGCTTCTTCATGAGCCGGGGAGAGATCACCTGCTGCGTGGTCGGCGCTGACCGCATCGCCGCCAACGGCGACACGGCCAACAAGATCGGCACCTATTCGGTGGCCGTACTGGCAAAAGAGAACAACATCCCCTTCTATGTGGCCGCCCCGGTCTCCACCCTGGACCTGACATTGAGCGACGGCAGCCAGATACCAATCGAGGAACGCCCTGCCAGCGAAGTGACCCACATCAAGGGGATCCAGATAGCCCCGGACGGCGTCAGGGTACGCAACCCCTCCTTTGACGTGACACCGGCCAGACTGATCAGCGCCATCATCACCGAGAACGGCATTGTCAACGGCGACTACCGTTCAGGCCTGCGTAAAATCTCCGCCAAATGACATGCGGATAGAGCGGTTTTATCTGGAATTTGATCGCCTCATGGCTGTCTCTGACAGCCATGAGCGCGCCAGGTCATTGGCCTGTTTTCTTGAATCCCACGGTTACCGCTATGGCGCCCGCTCAACCGAGAATGTGCTGCTGATTCAGCAGCATTTTCCTGTACACACACTGCATCGCGTGCTGGTAAACGCACTGCGCACCCCCCTGCCTGACATGGCGTTGAACGCCTTTGAGCGCCTGAGCGGCATTGTTCCGCACGGGCAGCTCATGGCCCTTGCGGACAGACGTAAGCGTCTGGCACAGATGATCATGATCTGTGGCAGTTCCCCCTTCCTGGTCAACCTGCTGTATAAAACACCCGCCGCAGTCAGCCAGCTGTTTCTTGAAGATAAAATTGACATCCGGCGCACGCAGGATCAAATGCTGTCAGAACTGCAGGCCCGCATTGACCCCCTCTCGGACTTCCCGCAGCTCGTTAGTGGCCTGCGGCAGTTCAAGCGCCTTGAGATCCTGCGTATCGCCGCCCGGGATCTGAACAGCCTGGCAACACTGGAAGAGGTCACCGAAGAGCTGTCCTGCCTGGCAGCCGCCTCATTGCAGGTTGCCCACGACATCTGCCGCCGGATACTCACATCCGAATACGGCCGACCGATCATGACCAACGGACAGGGCGCCCCGGTCGAGGCGGCCATGACCGTGATCGGCATGGGCAAGCTGGGGGGCAACGAGCTGAATTTCTCCTCGGATATCGACATCATCTACTTTCATGAGTCCGACCAGGGTGAAACCGAAGGCGTGATCGACAACCGGGGAAACCGTAGCCGGGTCATAGCGCTGCATGCCTATTTCAATAAGCTGGCCGAGCTGATCACCAAGGCGCTGTCGCAGATCACCGAAGACGGCTTCGTATTCCGGGTCGACCTGGGATTGCGGCCGGAAGGAATGGCCGGGGATATGGCCAACTCGCTCCGCTCAGCGGAGATCTACTATGAGTCGTGGGGCCAGCCCTGGGAACGGGCCGCCATGCTCAAGGCACGGCCGGTCGCCGGCTCACTGGAATTGGGGCACAGGCTGCTGGACGCACTGGAACCTTTCATCTACCGGCGCTTCCTGGACTACAGCCTGATCGAAGACATGAAAAACATGAAACTGAAAATCGACGCATCCCTGGCCCGTTCGTTTGATAGCCGTGACAATCTCAAGCTCGGTCGTGGCGGCATCCGGGAAATTGAGTTTTTTGTCCAGGCCATGCAGCTGGTCTACGCCGGCAAACAGCCCACCCTGCGCGAGCGGAACACGCTCAAGGCGCTGGACAAACTACTGGAAGCACGACTGATCAAGGGCGACGACCACCACCGGCTAAGCCAGGCATACCGTTTCCTGCGCCAAACTGAACACCGCCTCCAGGTCGTGCACGAACGACAGACCCACAGCCTGCCAACCGGTGAGGAAGAGTTGCGCGCCCTGGCCAGGCGCTGCGGTTTTGTGCGCGACAATGGCACCGCAACCTTTCGGGCTGAACTGAAAAGGCATCGCAGCAATGTCTCATCCATCTACGAGCAGATGTTTCACACCCGCGACTCCGCAGCCCCCAAACCCCTGGCCAGCGAGGCACATTTTCTGCTGGACAGAAAAGCGGATCCAAACAGTGTCCGACAACTGCTGTCCGAACTGGGCTTTGAGCAACTGGACCGGGCGTGTGAAAATCTGTTGGCCCTGCAGCGCATCTCATCCCGAGCCAGTCTGAGCGAACGCAACCGACAGACGCTTGAGCTGGTCATGCCGCTGATGCTGCAGGAACTGAAGGGTTCACCGGATCCGGACATGGCGCTGCGAAACATGGAGCGTTTCATATCTGCCCTGGGACTCAGGCCATCCTATTACGCGCTGCTGGCCGAAAACCGTGACACCATCAAACTGCTGGCCTCGCTGTTCGGCATGTCCGAGTTTCTCTCCAAGACCCTGATCAATCACCCGGAACTACTGGAAAGCATGGCGACCCACGCCTATGCCTCAGCTTTGCTCAAACCGAAAGCGATCATGGAAGAAGAACTGGCGGGACTGCTGGGGCAAGCCGGCAATTTCGAGGATCAGCTGGAGATATTGCGCCGTTACCGCAATGAGGAATTCCTGCGTATCGGACTGAACGATATAAACTGCGTGTTGTCGCAGCACGAGATCACCGGGCAGCTGACATTGCTGGGCGAGTGCTGCCTTGCCGCGGCACAGGTGATGGCGGCGAATGAACTGCGGCGTTACGGCCGCCCCATGTATTCTGCGCCCGAAGGTGTACGGGAGGCCGGTCTGGCCGTGATCGCCATGGGCAAGATGGGAGCCGGCGCGCTGAATTACCATTCCGATCTGGACATCATCTTTGTCTACGACCATCCGGGCCAGACCGATGGGGAAAAATGCATCAGCAACCACGAGTATTTTGCCCGGCTGGCCCAGAAGATCATCGCGATCCTGACCCTGCAGACCCGTGAAGGTTACGTCTACAGGATCGACACAAGGCTGAGGCCGTCCGGCAATGCCGGCCCGCTGGTCACTTCGCTGGAATCCTTCCGGGAGTATCATCGCCACGAGGCGCAGATCTGGGAGCGGCTGGCCCTGACCAGGGCCAGGGTTGTGCTTGGGCAGAAACAACTGGCTGACCGGCTGACCGATATCATCAGGCAGGCGGTTTATTCAGCCCCGATCAGCGACCGGGACCGCCGCGAGATACACCGACTGCGCATGCGGATGGAAAACGAGCTGGCCAGGGAATATGAAGGCAGCTATAACATCAAAACCGGGCGGGGTGGTATGGTGGATGTGGAGTTCACGGTTCAGTATCTGCAGCTGCTATATGGCCGCGAACATCCGCAGCTGCGCTGTACCGGCACATTTGAGGCCCTGCGGGCCATCCGCGCCCTGGGGCTGCTGCCGGAGGCAATCGCCAAAAGTCTCCATACGGGATACAGATTTTTAAGGAAGCTGGAAAACCGGCTGAGGATCATTCATGACCGCTCTGTCAGCGGCCTGGGCGGTTCAACGGGGTATCTGGACAAGCTGGCGCTCAGGATGGGATACGACAGCGGGTCGGAGCATCCCGGCGCGGCGCTGATAAGCGATTATGAATCGATTACTGCAGGAATAAGGGATTGTTACGACTCGGTGCTGGGTACGGATTGAATAAAATTTAAATGATCTGCCGGCAGTTTACCGCACCACCACTTCGGCCAGCACGGCATCGATCTTGCTCACGTCCACCGTTGTATTGAAGCAGGGGCCGAAGGGCCGCTCGTTGAGCACTCCGATCACCGGCAGCGGGTAGCAGTCCTGGATGCCCGAGGTGAGATCACGCTCGCAGGCCACAGCTACCACCAGCTTGGGGCGCAGTTCCATGATCACCTTGCGCGCCAGGGTTCCGCCAGTGGCTACCGATATATGCACGCCATACTTCTGGCCAATCTCCACCAGTCCTTTGACGCTGCAACGGCCGCACTTGACACAGTTATTGATATCGCCGGTCACCTTGATGGCGCAATCAAACAGCTGGATGCAGTGGGGCAGCAACACCAGGATACGATCTGCTTTGAGCTGGTGGCGCTGGGCCAGCACCAGGCTGTTGTTCATGGCGATGAATGACTGGCGCACCCGGTCCTTGCCGATGCCCAGCAGACGCCCCATCAGTTCGATCACCGGCAGCAGGAACCGGATCACTACCAGCCGCATCAGCCGGGTAAACATGATATCCTTGCCCAGCCAGGTGGTCAGCACCAAAAGCCCGGTACCCAAGATGGCCAGACCGGACAGCACAGCCATGAACGTGCCGACAATGTTGGGCAGCTCAGGGTTGATACTGGCCAAGCCGCGGTTGGGTATCCACCAGGCCAGGAAGATCAGCGCCACCAACGCAACACAGGTCAGCCCCATCAGGGCGATGAACAGACGTTTGGCCGTTGGCCGGTTTATGGTCTCACCGTTTTTCACCTGTCCTGCATCTCCTGTAGCCCGGCGCCCAGCACCAGACCTTCGCTTAAGCTGCATCCGGCCAGAAAGCTGGCCACCGGCAGACGCTTCTTGCCAGCCAGTTGCAATTCCTCCAGGAACAAACTCCCCTCTTGGCAGGCCACCTCAAGTACGCCTTTGGCAGCGCGCAGAACAGTACCCGGCAGGCCGCTGCCGTTGCCGATCCGGGTCCGGTAAACCTTCAGTACCTGGCCGTGCATCTCCGTGAAGGCCACCGGCCAGGCCGCCAGACCGCGCACCTGGTTATGCAGCTCTAAAGCCGATCGGCCCCAGTCGATCAGCCCGTCCTCCTTTTTCAGCATGGGGGCATAGCAGGAAAGCGCGCCATCCTGCGGCTCGGGGCAGACGGTGCCGTTTTTCAGGCCAGCCATAGTTTCAGCCAGCAGTTCTGCACCCATGACCGACATGCGATCATGCAGGGAGACGATATCCTCATCCCCATCGATCGGGGTAACACGTTTCAGCAGCATGGGTCCGGTGTCCAGCCCCACATCCATCAGCATGGTGGTCACGCCGGTCTCGGCCTCGCCATTGACCAGACACCAGTTGAGCGGCGCAGCGCCACGATAGCGCGGCAGCAGAGAGGCATGCACGTTGATGCAGCCATGGGGAGGGATCTCCAGCAGGGCCTTGGGCAGGATCTGGCCAAAGGCAACGACCACGATCACGTCCGGCTGCATCGAACGTACCTGCTCCACAAAGGCGGGTTCCCGCACCTTGACAGGCTGATGGACCTGAATGCCATGCCGCAAGGCCAGTTCCTTGACCGGGGGCGGCATCAGCTTCTGGCCGCGCCCCTTGGGACGGTCCGGCTGGGTGATCACGCTGATGACCTGCTCACCGCTATCGATCAGCTTCTGCAGCGTGGGACAGGCAAATTCCGGCGTCCCCATGAAAATAACCCGCCAGCCGCTCATCGTTCCCCCTTGGCATCATCCTCGGCCTGCTTTTTCAGCTTGCGCAGGTACATGTCCCGCTTCAGCGGGGAGAGGCGATCCACATACAGCACGCCGTCCAGATGATCGATCTCATGCTGAAACGCAATAGCCAGCAACCCATCGGCATGCCAGCCCTGTTCGTTGCCATCCAGATCAAGCGCCTTTACGACCACAGAGGCATGGCGACGCACATTGGCGGAAAAACCCGGCACGGAGAGACAACCTTCCTCCTCGTAGGTTTCACCGGAGGCATGGACAATCTCGGGGTTAATGGCCACGATCAGATCAGGCGGCTGATCGCTGCCGGAGACATCGATAATAATGATCCGCTGGAGCACACCGATCTGGGGGGCGGCAAGCCCCACGCCCGGTGCGTCGTACATGGTTTCTGCCATATCCCTGACCAGCTCGCGTGTCCCATCGGTGATGATGTTCACCGGAGCCGATCGTTTTTTCAACAGCGGGTCCGGACAGGTGAGAATTCTGCGTATCATAGGCACCCTTTACACTTTTTTGGAAAAAGTAGTATATAAATTCAAGCTGTAAAAATCAAATTTATCTGCCAGGTTGCCACAATAAAACACCCAGGGAGGCACAGATGACAGACCCGGTCGACAGCATCAGCAGGATCAGGGAAACGGACCGAAACAGTGGACGGGGCAGCTCACCAAAGGGTGAAAAACGAAAGCGTCGCGAAAGTAGTCATGAAGAGGACAGCGTGGATATTTCCGGCGAAGCCAGGGATCGGGCTACGGGGAAAAGGCGCAAGGGAATCCTGGAATACATCGGCGAGCAGTAAGCAATGTTGAACTGCAAAACCCGCAGGCAGTTTCAGGAGAAAAAGCTCTTGTCCTGACTGTAGGTCTGCTGGAAGGCCTCAAAGCAGGTATTGATTTCGCATTCATCCAGACCGAGCAGCTGTGCCGGCACCGTTTCATGCAGCACCAGCCCATCTTCAGGTTCACGCACCCCCAGACCCAGCTTGTGGCAGAAAAGGTTGGAAAGGCCAACCACGGCAGTCAGCCGCACCAGATAGGGGTCCTCATCCGGTCCGAAACTATAGGTGTGATGCTCCAGCACGGCCTTCATCATCATCGGCGGGAAGTTCCACTTTTTGATAACCATGCCACCTACCTCGGCATGGGTATATGAATAAAAGAGCTGTTCGGCCTGCTGAAAAGTGACTTCATCGTTGTAGCACTTCTGCATGACGGCCTGAAACTGCTTCTGGTCCATGAAGTTCATGATGATCTTGCCGATGTCATGGAACAAGCCGCCCAAAAACGCCTCCTCGCTATTGGCCAGGCGCGTGGATGACGCGATGATCCTGGCTGCCAGCCCGGCACCGAAGGAGTGCTCCCACAGCATCTTCTCCGTCAATCCGTATGGCTGATAAACCTGCTTGACCGCAGCGGCAATCACAACGCTGCGCAGGGTATTATACCCCAGCATCATGATGGCGTGCGGCAATGTCTGCACCTGGCGCTGACAACCGTAAAATGAAGAGTTGGAAATCTTCAGCACCCTGGCCGCCACAGCCGGGTCTGACGAGACAACCTTGGACAGGTCTTCCGCCGAGGTGGTCTCATCCTCGATCATCTGCAGCACCTTGGTAGCAACGACCGGAATGGTCGGCAGATCACTGGCATTCATGATCAGTTGTTCAAGTTCCTGGTTCATTCCCCGCTCCCGCCGCTTGTTTTGTCTGACAGACCAGCCCTCTGGGCTGAACGTTTTGGCATTATTGCATGTTTTCGTAAATAATCAAGTTCTTAGCACGGGGGCGTACACAGGTACGCCGCACTAGCAAAGCCGAAGATTGACGCCGCCAAGGGGGAAAAACACCCTTTCCGGACGGAAACTGTTCTAAATATTTGAATTATTATTCCGCGGCATGTATAATCCCCCAGCCTGGGGACTGCTGTAATGGATACAAATCGTCCATTGCCGCCACCCGGAAACAAATCCAGCCCAAAGCCTTGACGGGATCACACACTGACATCCCACAGAAACACCGTATTTACCATCAGTCTACCCGGCAAGGCCTGAAAAGGAATCAAAACCATGCGTTTATTCACATCCTGCACATCACTGGCCTGTGCGGCATTTCTGCTCTGCGGTTTCAGCTGGAACTTTGGCGGAGACTCCTGTAATCAGGCGATTGAAATTGCGGAGAAATTGTCGCCAGACACTGATGACAGCCAGCTGCGCCAGGCCGAAACAAGGATCCAGACACTCTGTGCCGAAGGGGCCGCCGCCCACTATGTCTCGGCACTGCAGCACGCCCATGCTGGCAACACGGATGGCGCCATCAACAGCTATCGCAAGGCCCTTCAGCAGAAATCCCCCTTCCCCCAGGCCAGCGGGAACCTGGGCATACTATATGCGCAGAAGGGGAAATACGATCTGGCCGCTGTGGAGCTGACCCGTGCAGTTGCAACCCCCAAACCGGATCCCCGTTACAGCAAGGCACTGGGCATGGTCTTTACAGAACTGAAAGTTTACGGACTGGCTGAACATCACCTCAATCAGGCAGCCAGCGCTTCCAGTGCCGATGCCGGCATCTTCACCGCCCTGGCGGATGTGCACGCCGCCACCGGCCAGCAGGAGAAGGCCCTGGCTGGCTACAAAAGGGCACTTGAAACGGATGGAAACCATGATCGGGCCATGATGGGCATTGCGGCCATATACGCTAAAAACAACCAGCCGGAGAAAGCCCTGGCCGAGCTGAAAAAGGCGGAACAGGCCAACCCGGGCAACCGCAAGGTGCACCTGATGATGGCGTCGGTCTACGAACAGATGGGCGACACGAAGCAGGCTGAATACGAATATCTGCTGGGGGGCAAAGGGGGCGCCGCGCCTACCCCCAAACCGGCTGAAAAACCTGTCACTCCCGCATTGCCCACCTTCAAGGGTGACCTGGACAAGGAAATCGCCCCGCTCAAACAGGCGACCCGGCAGTCCCCGGACAGTGCCCTGGCCGCCTACGAGAAGATGGGCGACACATACCGGGCCGCCGGCAAGGATGAAGAAGCCATCGCCGCCTACAAGGAGGCCGCCCACCGCAACACCGCCAACAGCAATGTCTACCTGAACCTGGGCAAACTCTATGAAAAACGGGGCAGGCTTGATGAGGCTGTTGTCGCCTACAAACAGGCCCTGAAAGCCAACCCCCAAAGCGATGAGGCCTGTCTGCGCCTGGCCGACATCTACCATGCCCGCGGCAGCTACCAGCAGGCCGTGCTGCAGTATGGCGAATTCCTGCGCCTCAAACCGGACAGCCCGGACATCCAGATGAAACTGGCCCGCATCCTGGCCAAAAACAGGGAGATCAACCTGGCCATCGAGGCCTATAATGCCGTGCTTAAATCCGCACCGGACAACATCGATGCCAATCGTGAGATCGCGCCGCTCTATAAGGCCAAAGGCATGAACGACAAGGCGGTTGAGCATTTGAAGCGCGCCCTGGCCCAGCAGAAGGATGATGCCGAAACCAGGGCCTCACTGGTTTCGCTGTATGTCAAAAACAAACAGTATGATGAAGTGACCGAACTGCTCAAGGGCACCGCCGAGATGTATCCCGATGATCCCACCAACCACTACAAACTCGGCCTGATTTACGAATTCAGGAAGGACTACGAAAGCGCCATCGCCAGCTACAAGAAGGCCACTGCGCTCAAGGCGGACCACGCCCGCTCATTGACCTCCCTGGGACGCATCTACATGAAAACCGGCCGCATCGCCGAAGCCAAGGAAGCACTGGAAGCCTCCCGAAAAGCCGACCCCACGCTGGAAGAGACCAGCATACTGCTGAACAACATCCGCGACAGCTTCGACCCGGCACCAAGAAAGATCAATCACAAGCTGAAAGGCACCCGTAACAAAAAGTCCAAAAAAGGCGTCAAGGCCAAAAAGGGCGCCAAAAAAGCGAAAAAAGGCGCCAAAGCGGCCAAAGCAAAGGCCAAGACCGCCAAGAAGAGCAGCAAATAGCCTGTATCTATTGAAAAGGCTTTCCGAAACAACGTAATGCCGTATCAACAAGCCATCATCAACACCGGTCCGTTCACGCAAATACGGACCGGCTACTGGCAAATCCACCATATCCTGATATAATACACGCGAAGTTCGCTTCACCTGCATGCCGGCGGTCCCTGAACTGCCGGCATGCCCATTCCGCAGACCCGCAAAGGTGAACAGACATGACATCCAGGCGTGGCACACAACCCTATTTCCCCCATAACATTCAGATATCATCCCCCTGCTGGCGCGAACTCGAACTGGGAAAAATCTCCCGCATGGTCAGTGAGCGCGGCATACCGGAGATCATCTTTTTCAGGCAGCTGGCACTCAAACTCAACCGTAACCGGGCTGTTGACACGGCACCTGTACATGCCGGCCAGCTCAACCTGTACGCCACACTGCTCAAGGTTTACCGTTATCTGATCGACGAGCTGCCCCAGCCCGGATCAGACCTCCTCATGGACGCCCTGCAGGTTGCCACGGCCAGCACAGGCCAGCAGAACACCCATTTATGCCTGAATGGCCTGGTTGAGCGCTTTCCACCCCACGAGGTGCTTGCACGTTCATGCCACGCCCGCGAATGGCTGGTAATTGGCGA
>Ga0116182_1002092_pt1 | contig 19986 bp, 12 predicted proteins | sample AD_UKC077_MetaG_FD_89805 | JGI IMG/M metagenome (GOLD analysis project Ga0116182, IMG submission 89805) | Active sludge microbial communities of municipal wastewater-treating anaerobic digesters from USA - AD_UKC077_MetaG | ecosystem: Engineered > Bioreactor > Anaerobic > Digestate | place: USA...
ACCAACAAAAGGGAGGTAAAAAAGCTCCAAAATACATAGATTTCTGACAAAAAAGTACAGATTTAGCTTAAATTAGGGTATTATACTCTCACTTTTTTTGTAAATTTCTAAATCAAAAGTCTCGTTTTTCGAAAACTATTTTCACCCAAATCAGCAGATGCACACTACATGCGGGTTTAGAGATGATTTTTTTTCTACCAACAATTATTCTGAATTGGCTCAGCTCAATTACACTTCATTTCTCAAATCTCAGTTTTCAGTATTATTTAAGTCCGTAAGCCTGATTTATGCATTAATCTATATCTTCAGAATAAATCATTTGACAAAATAAGCCTCATATATATTTAATACAAGTGAAAATAGTGTGGCATAAGTTTTGCATTGTATATATTTAAAAAAAAGAATAATAAAGGAGAATCATGCGTACATTTGATGCGGTAATTCCTTACTTGAAAAGTAGCTGGAAACGAATATCTGTTGGTTTATTCGTTTTAGTTATTGTTGATGGTTTGCAGGTGATTATCCCAAAGGTTATCCAAAAAACGATTGATAGCATAGGTTTAGAGGGCTATACTCAATCAGACATACTCAAATCATCATTGATTATCGTGGCTTTAGCAGCGGGTATGGTCGTAATGAGATACATCTGGCGTATGCTTATCGTCGGAAATTCCTGGGTAATTGAACGAGGATTAAGGCAAAAATATTACGATCATCTGCTACTTTTGTCTCGTAATTTTTTCAATAAGTCAAAAATTGGAGACTTAATGGCATTGGCAACTAATGACCTAAATGCGGTGAGAATGCTCTTCGGCATGGGTTTTATTGCTGGCGCCGACATAATTCTGATGGCAACTGCTTCTTTCGTGTTTATGGCAACAATCAATCTCAAATTAACACTCTATGCAGTAATTCCAATGCCATTAATCACTATCATTATGGTCTTTGTGGGTCCTCTTTTACGCAAGAGTTTTCATCGTGTACAAGAAACATTTGCCAAATTGAGCGGAATGATTCAAGAGAGTATTTCTGGCGTGAGAGTTATTAAAGCATTTGCACAAGAAAAACCTGAATTAGACAAGATGGAAAGCTTTTCAAAACAGTATGTTAAAGCAAATATCACTGCTGCAAAAGTCTCTGGTGTGTTTCATCCAATGATCGACTTGATAATCAGCTTTTCTATGGTTTTAGTGCTGATTCTTGGTGGTCATGCAGCGATTAAAGGCGAGATAACAATTGGTGAGTTTATTGCTTTCTTCTCTTATCTCGGTATGCTTGTTTGGCCCATGATAGCGACAGGTTTTATTGTGAGCATGTATCAAAGAGGTACTGCATCTTTAAACCGTTTAAATGAGATTTGGGAAACACAACCTGAGATATATGATGAAGAAACGGCAGACTTTTCATTAAAAGAACTAGCTGGTAGTATTGAAGTTAAAGGGCTTAATTTTCAGTATAATGAAAAGGGTCCTGTTATTCTCAGAGATATAAATTTTGAGATAGAAAAGGGCAAGACTTTAGCTATTTGCGGGCGTACTGCCAGCGGTAAAAGCTCTATTGTTGACTTGCTTGTCAGAGTGTATAATCCGCCCAAAGGCGCTATATTTATCGACGGTCAAGAGATTTACAATATACCTTTAGAATTGCTCAGAAAGTCTATTGTCATGGTCCCACAAGATGTTTTTCTCTTTTCTGATACAATTGCTAATAATATCGCCTTGGGCAAACCAAATGCATCTCTCGAAGAGATACATAATGCTGCTAAATATGCCGCTATTTATGATGAAATACTGGAGTTTAATCAAGGCTTTGATACTATTGTCGGCGAACGTGGCGTGACGCTTTCTGGCGGACAAAAACAGCGTGTGGCTATTGCTCGTTCTCTCGTTACAGACCCCGAAATATTGATTCTTGACGATGCATTATCCGCTGTCGATACAAAGACAGAAAATCAAATCTTGAATCACTTGATCAATGTGCGCTCTGGCAAGACCACGATTATTATTGCGCATCGTATATCTGCATTGCATCAAGCTGACAAGATATTGGTATTGCAAAAGCAAACCATTGTTGAGTCGGGCTCACATGATGAGTTATTAGCTTTAAATGGCGCTTATCATGACTTATATGAAAAGCAAAAAATCCAAGAAAGATTAGAGGGTAAAGAATGAGTCAACATTTTGAAATGCAAGCAGATGAAATTCTTGGCAAAATATATGATAAAAAACTATATACCAGACTATTAAGTTATTTAAGACCTTATCTCAAATGGGTGATTGCAGCTATGTTATTACTCGCTGTCACCGCAGGTTTTGAATTATTAATGCCTCTTTTGACTAAAAGCGCCGTGGATAATCACATTATGTCTGACAAAAGATTATTAAAACTTGAGGGCACGGACTATGCTCATTTTGAATCAGTGCATAAAGACGGTAGGTTCAAAAGTTTCCAAGTGTCCGAAATGAATTATATCATTGTAACGACCAAGAATAGTAAATATATCTCTAAAGAAGATATGGCTTATTATACCCAAAAAGATCTTATTAGCGCAGATAAATATGTGTTTATTAAACCTAATGACGAGATTAACGCTATATTACAGCCTTATGAAACGGACCTTATTAAAATGCAAAACGGTAGCATGGCTGTCCCTTCTAATGTTTTATCGAAGCTGGATATCAAAGAAAAGATTATTGTTCGCAAAGAATCCCTCAAAATTGTCGTTTGGTATGGTATAGCTTTTCTGTTATTTACTATTATCAAAACAGTTATACAATTCTTTCAATTAGTAATTACAACCACTTTTTCTCAAAAGGCAACTAATGATTTACGTTCTCAGCTTTTCAACCATATCCAAAGATTACCCGTGTCTTTTTTTGATAAGAACCCTGTTGGTCGCTTGGTTACACGCGCCACTAACGATGTGCGGGCTATCGATGAAATGCTCAGCGATGGTGTCCTAACTATTATCCAAAATGTGGCTATGATCGCCGCTATCATTGTCATTATGTTAATTATCAATTGGGAACTCGCTTTAATCAGCTTTATTTTGTTACCATTTGTTATCTTATTAATAAAGGTTTTTAAAGATAAGACTCGTGTCACTTATCGTGAAGTGAGAAAAAGACTTGCTGCTGTCAACTCAATGCTCTCTGAGCATATTTCAGGTATGAAAATTATCCAATTATTCAATCAATCACATATCAAAAGAGGGCAGTTTGAAGAGATCAATCAATCATATTTTCTTGAATCTATGCGTCAATTAAAACTCTTTGCTATGTTTAGACCAACCATTAGAGTCAGTAGCCAAATAGCTGTGGCAATTATGCTTTGGTATGCTGGTGGTCAGATATTGCAAAATGCACTCACAATAGGTGCTTTCATGGCTTTTGTAACCTATATTGAGAGGCTTTATGCGCCTATAAGTGAGTTCTCAGAAAAGTTTAATATCTTGCAAGGTGCAATGGCTGGTGCTGAAAGAATTTTCGACTTAATGGACAATGAGCAAGCAGATTATCGTGAAAATGAGCTTGCAATCGACGATATTAAAGGCGATATTGAGTTCAAAAACTTATCTTTATCTTATACACTAAAAGAAAATGAGGCAGATTATAAAGATGAAGATTTTGTTTTAAAGAATGTTTCATTTAAAGTAAAAGCTGGAGAGAAAATCGCTCTTGTCGGGCATACTGGCTCAGGTAAAACCTCAATTGTCAATCTGATACTTGGCATGTACCCCTATCAGAAAGGCGAGATACTTATAGATAATAAGCCATTAGAGAGTTTTAGACTTGGAGACTTAAGATCAAGAATCGGCATGGTTCAGCAAGATGTCTTCCTCTTTTCTGGTACAATTAGAGACAATATAGCTTTAAATAATCCAGATTTATCAGAAGCAGACTTGGAAAGAATAAGTAAATATGTCAATGTCATGCCCTTTATTGAAAAGATGGAAAATGGCTTTGATGAGCCTGTGATGGAGAGAGGCTCCACTTTGTCCGTTGGGCAAAGGCAGCTCATTTCCTTTGCACGCGTGCTTGCATACAATCCTTCAATCTTTATTCTTGATGAGGCTACCGCAAATATCGATACAGAAACAGAGATCCTTATTCAAGATGCTTTACAGAAATTAATGGAGAATCGTACCTCTATGATTATCGCCCATCGTTTATCAACCGTTCAGCACGTGGACAGGATTTTGGTATTGCATAAAGGCGAAATCGTTGAAGAAGGCTCACACCAAGAATTGCTACAAAAAGAAGGCTTGTATTACGATCTCTATCGATTGCAATATACCTAATATTTTTAAAACGAGCTTAATTATTTAAGCTCGTTTTTTTCTCTAAAACCTCCTTTACATTCTCTTTAGATTCCTATAAGACCACCGTTCATTCTCCAAGATAGCAAGGGGAATGCAAAAGGAATCATAAAGACATATATCAGATAAATAGTCATATACAATCTTGAATAGAGAAAAAACAGGACCTGTAAATAGGAATATTTGCTCGATTTTTGAGCTGCTGTTTATTGGAAAATAAGGTAGTTTTCAAGTTGTTTTTTTTCAGTTAGCATTGATTTTTTGTTCAAGGCTCTCATTCAAGAGAGAAGCTTTAAACATTACAGATGTTTTTTTCTTAAAATGAAAAAATCATTTGACAAAAAAAAGTAATCAATATTTTATGCTTTTACATAGTAATAATAATTTAAGGAGATATAAATGAAAGACGGAATCCATCCTAAATACGAAAAAGTTACTGTTAAATGTGCTTGCGGAAATACATTTGAAACAGGCTCTACCAACAGCAAACTTGTAGTAGATATTTGCTCAGAATGCCATCCTTTTTATACAGGAAAACAAAAGATTCTTGATACTGCTGGTAGAGTAGAAAAATTCAACAAAAAATACAATTTAAACAGCGACAATTAGAAATTTTATTGCATTGTACACTTTTTTAAATAAAAGTCTCGTACAATGCAATTTTTCTATTTAAAGGATATTATATGGAAAAACAACAAATACAAGTTGGTGGGCAAGCAGTAATTGAAGGCGTGATGATGCGCGGACCTGCTTTTTGTGCTACAGCAATAAGAAGAAAAAGTGGTCAGATTGAGATCTTGAAAGAGAAATTCGTCACCAAGACAAAGACTCATTTATTCTTTAAACAGCCGATTATCAGAGGCTTTGTTTCTCTTATTGAAATGATGATAATAGGCTTTGGAACGCTTACCTTTTCAGCACAAAGAGCCGAGTTGGACTATGTTGAGGGTGAAAAAACAGAAAAAGAGACAAACACTTTCTTAAGTAAATTAGGTGAGTATTTAACGATTATCTTTTCATTAGCTTTGGCTTTTGGCTTGTTTGGCTATTTGCCTTACCAGTTATCAAGTTGGATAAATTTGAGTAAAGATAATTGGCTCTTTAATATCTTTGCTGGTGCGATTAGAATCGTCTTTTTCGTGCTTTATATTTGGATAATTAGCAAACTCAAAGATATTCATCGTGTTTTTGAATATCATGGTGCAGAGCATAAAAGCGTTCATGCATATGATCATGAGCCAGTATTAAATGTCGAAAATACAGAGAAATACACAACTATTCATCCACGCTGTGGAACAAGCTTTATGTTTTTTGTTCTCTTGATTTCAATACTCGTGTTTTCTATTGTTGACAGCCTTGTGAGCCGTTATATCGGTACCCCAACGATATTTGTCCGCTTAGGCTATCATTTATTGCTTTTGCCTTTGGTTTCAGGTATTTCTTACGAAGTATTAAAAATGTCAGAGAAAAAGCTCGATCACCCCATAGTAAAGCTGATGACGGTACCTGGTATGGCAATGCAAAAGATTACAACTCAAGAGCCAGATAAAGAGCAATTGGAAGTAGCAATAATTGCATTAAAAGCAGCATTAGAGCTTGACTTAAGCGAATATGAGAATATAAGATTTGTTGAAAAAGATACAAAAGATTAATTTGCAGAGGAACAAAGATTTATGATACCAGAAACACGACTTAAAGCGCTACAAACTGAATATGATGAGTTAAAAGAAAAAGTGATTGATCCATCTCTGATGAGTGATCAGCGATCATTTAAAAAGTTATCTCGTCACTTTAATGAGATAAATGCCATTTTAACAACATATTATAGATTAAAGAGTGTCGAACAAGAGATAATAGATAGTAAAGATATGATCCACAATGAAAGCGATGAAGAGCTCGTTTTGATGGCAAAAGAAGAATTGGAAGAAAAAGAAAAAGAGCACAGCTTAGTTAGTGAAGAGCTCAAAGACTTATTGGCTCCCAAAGACCCAAATGATGATAAAAATGCTATCGTGGAGATCAGAGCAGGGACTGGCGGCGAGGAAGCTGCACTCTTTGTATCAGACCTTTATCGCATGTATACACGTTTTGCAGAAATAAATAAGTGGAAAATTGAGATTATTACTTCAAACCCTACAGGACTGGGCGGTTTTAAAGAAATAATCTTCTTATTGTCTGGCGATAATGTATATGGCAAAATGCGCTTTGAAAGCGGCGTTCACCGTGTTCAACGAATACCAGACACAGAGGCAAATGGGCGAATCCATACTTCTGCTATATCTGTTGCCGTTCTGCCAGAAGCAGAAGACATTGACGTTCAAATAGAAGAAAATGATTTGAGAATCGATGTTTATCGTTCTTCAGGTAATGGGGGACAGAGCGTTAATACCACCGACTCAGCTGTGCGTATAACTCATATACCCTCTGGAATTGTGGTGACCTGTCAAGATGAAAAGTCGCAACATAAAAATAAAGCAAAAGCTTTAACTATTTTAAAATCAAGATTACTCGATGCAGAGATATCAAAACAAGAAGCAGAGATCTCCCAAAGCCGCAAGTCACAAGTTGGAACCGGCGATCGCAGTGCAAAGATACGCACTTATAATTTCCCTCAATCAAGAATAACCGATCATCGAATAAACCTTACGTCATATAGGTTGAGCGGCATTCTTGATGGCGAATTAGACGAGTTTATCGATGCATTAAAGATTGCTTATAAAAATGAGAGATTAGGACAATCTTAAACATGCTAAAGCTATAAAAGGGGATTAGTGTGATCTATATTCTGTTAATTATATTTTTCTTGATTTCTTTCTTTTTCTCAGGGATAGAAACGGGCTTTGTGACTTTGGATAGATTCAAGCTGGAACAAGAGTCTAAGAATGATAAAAGAAAAAAGGGATTATTAGAATATATACAAAATTCTGATCGTATTTTTGGCACTGTGCTTATAGGGAATAATATTTCAAATGTTATCATAGCATCATTAGCAACTGTTTTGTTCAAAGAGTCAGGCATTATTAGTGCCAAAACAGGTACCATTATCGTCACTGTTTTGGTTTTGATTTTTGGTGAGCTTATTCCCAAAACTATTTTTAGAGATTATGCCGAGAAGCTTGTTTACTTATTTTACCCTCTGTTTAACTTAATTTATATACTGTTAAAACCTTTGGTATATTTAGTTTCTTTGTTCAATGATTTTTTGAAAAGAAGATTCAATATTGCAGAGTATGAATCTTATCACTTTTTTACAAAGGATGATGTGGCATTAATTCTCGCAGAGACAGCCGATTATGAGGGCATTGAAGAGAATGCACAAAAAGAAATGCTCGAAGATGCACTGGAATTTAATCAGCTTTTAGCAAAGAGTATTATGATACCAAGAACAGAAATTATTGCCATTGAAGATACCATGAAAGTGGACGAAATACTCGCTATGGCACGCGAAGAAGGATATACTCGTTATCCTGTTTACCATACAAACTTGGATGAGATAACTGGTGTTTTGATTATTTATGATTTAATCTCCAAAATGGATAATAAAGAGTTGACTGCAAAAGAATTGCAGAGAGAAGTTTTCTTTGCCCCTGAAACAATGAATATTACAAATATGTTGCAAGAAATGCAAACCAATAAGCGTAGCATGGCAGTGGTTGTAGACTCATATGGAGGTACCGCTGGGATTGCTACCATTGAAGATATTATCGAAGAATTGGTTGGTGATTTTGAAGATGAATATGACGAAGAAGAGCGCGAAATCGAAATTATCAATAAAAACACACTTATTGTGCAGGCAGACGTCGAAGTAAACACTCTGATTGATGACTATGATATCGATATACCAAAAGGGGATTATGTCTCAATTGCTGGCTATGTGATTGATAAATTAGAGAGAATTCCTGCTCGTGGCTGCATTATTAGCGAAGCAGACTTTCAACTTGAAATCTTGCAGGTGACGAGTAGAAAGATAGAAAAGATCAGAATAGTAAAATTTAGCCCTGAAACTAACTTTTTGAATATGAGGAGAAACAATGAACTCATTTGAACAAATCTCAGAGAGAATCAATTATCTTACTAAAGAAATTCAGCGACACAATCAGCTGTATTATGAAAAAAGCATACCAGAAATTAGTGATTATGAATATGATTTACTACTGAAAGAGCTGGAGAGCTTGGAAAAACAATACCCTCAATTTGCTAAGCAAGATAGCCCTACTCAGCGGGTTGGCTCTGACCTGCTGACCAACCAAAAGAATATTCCTCATCGACAAAGAATGTATAGTCTGGAAAATGCCTATTCTTTGCAAGAGATAGAGAACTTCTTGTTTAAAAGCAAAACTGAATTGCAAACGGCATCTTTAACTTTGTGTTGCGAGCAGAAGATTGATGGCTTTTCCATTAATCTTTTTTACCAGAATGGGGCTTTGCAATATGCAACAACCAGGGGCGATGGCTATGTTGGCGAACTGGTGACCGAGAATATTAAGACTATTAGCGAATTGCCTCTCAGCATACCTTTTCAAGGGGAGATAGAGATTAGAGGCGAGATTTATCTGCCAATTAATGAGTTTGAACGCATCAATGAAGAGAGAGAGCTGGAAGGCTTGAAGACCTTTGCAAACCCCAGAAACGCTGCGTCAGGCTCGATTAAATTAAAAAATAGCGAAGAAGTAAAAAATAGACGACTAAAGGCATTTATTTATGCTGTGGGCTTTGTGAGTGAACCAATAGCGCAGGCACAAACTGAGATACTATGTAAGTTGAAAGAATGGGACTTTCCTATAAATCCTCATTATAAAAAGTTGAGCTCTTACCAAGAACTTGCCGACTTTTGCAATTATTGGGACAAAGAGCGTTATAATCTGGAGTATGAGACAGACGGCATTGTGGTAAAAGTAGATAATCTTGCTTTGCAGGATGAGCTTGGCAATACAGCAAAGAGCCCGAAATGGGCAATTGCCTATAAGTTTAAAGCAGAAGAGAAGATTAGCGAGCTGCTTGATGTGCATTTTCAAGTTGGCAGAACTGGCGCAGTGACGCCTGTTGCTATTCTCAAACCTGTCACAATAGCGAGCACAACAGTTTCCAGAGCCACCTTGCATAATATTGATGAGATTGAAAGGCTCGACCTGAGGATAGGTGATAGAGTGCGCATTATTAAATCTGGAGAGATCATTCCCAAACTTTTAGGAGTGGTGGAAGAGAATAGACCAGATACTCATTTGAAGGTTCAGTTTCCTGAGAATTGCCCTGTCTGTGAGCATAAACTGTATAAGGAAGAAAATGGGGTTATTACATACTGTATAAATAGTGCTTGTCCTGCGCAATTGCAGAGGCGTCTTGAGCATTTTACCTCGCGTGATGCAATGGATATCGAAGGGCTTGGTCCTGCCAATATAAAGCTCTTTATTGATAATGGTTTGCTCAGCGGAATAGAGGATATTTATAAACTTGACTTTGATAAGATACTCACTCTGGAAAGAATGGGGCAGAAGTCTGTCGATAATCTTAAAGAAGCAATAGAAAAATCAAAGCAGCAAGACTTTTATAAGCTACTCTTTGCTCTTGGCATTCGCTTTGTTGGAGCAAAGACAGCCAAAATATTGTGTAGCAGCTTTCAAGATATTGAGCAATTAATTAAAGTAAATCAAGATGAATTGCAGACTATTCCTGAGATTGGTGAGAAGATTGCACTTTCAATATTAGACTTTTTTAAACAGGAAGAAAACCTGCAATTAGTGAGGAAGTTGCAAGCTTTAGGGCTAAACTTTATTAACTCAAAAACAGCTGTAAGAGACACTATTATTAGCAATAAAAAGTTTCTTGTGACAGGTACATTACAGCATCATACACGCAATGAGATCCATGCATTGATCGAGCAAAATGGCGGTTTGTTGATTTCTGCTGTGAGCAAGAATTTAGATTATCTTATTGTTGGCGAATCTGCTGGTTCAAAGCTCGATAAGGCACAGAAGATAGGTTCAATTAAAATAATAAGTGAAGATGAATTCTTAAATATGATAAAATAGGGAGTTGAATGAAGATACTTGAGAGATACTTTTTTTGGGAGAACATAAAGCCATTTTTGCTTTCCCTTGTAGTAATCACATTTGTAATGATGCTCGATAGATTAATAGATTTATTAAATGTAATAATTGAAAAACAGCTCGACTTTTTAACAATCATCAGCCTATTTTCACTGAGTTTACCCTTTATCCTTGCCTTATCTGTGCCCATAGCTGTGTTGACCTCTTCGATTATGAGTTTTGGACGTATGGCTGTTGATCAAGAGTTGACAGCTGTTAAGGCATGTGGCGTTAATATTTATAAGAAAATGACCTTATTATATATCATCGCTCTTTTCCTTGCAGGAGGGATGGCTTATTTTAATGATTTCATACTCCCTGATACAAATCATGTCTTGAAGAATTTGATGATTAAAGTCACCTATCGCAAGCCGATCAATGCTATAAAACCTGGCACATTTACATCTTTTGAAAATATCTCTGTCTATGCAAAAGAGGCAGTAGGAGAGGAATTACACGGCGTGATTATCTATAATCGCGAGTCCTCGAGTTTTCCTACGACCATTACAGCAAGCAAGGGAACTATTTCTATAGAAAACAATGCCAATAAGGTGCGCATTGATCTCTATGACGGCGAGATGCATGAGAAAGATGCCCATGAACAAGATAAATATCAAATCAGATACTTTAAGCATTACTCATTGATAAAGTCTGATTTAGGCTTTCAAATTGACAATAGCCCTACCAGTTATCGTGGCGATAGAGAAATGAACTCTAAACAGATTATGAGCATGGTAGAATCAAGGAAAAAGGATATTGATAGGCTGGAAAATGAGCTAAAACCTTTAAGAGAGAGCTTGCAAGAGCTGCCGACTAATCTTGAAGATCAAGAAGTTTATATAGAACATAAAAAGCTGAACAATATGATCAAACTAAAAGTGGCAGAAAAAGATGAGATTGAAAAGACAATACGCGTTTATCAGGTCGAAATGCACAAGAAATACGCCTTGGCTTTTGCTTGTTTTGTTTTCTTCTTGATTGGCGCTCCTATAGGAATGATGACAAAAACAAGTGGCATTGGTATGGCATTTTCTGTCTCTGCTGTGATATTCTTGATCTTTTATGTGATGATTGTGGGTGGTGAACAATTGGGCGATAGAGGGCTTTTGTCACCTGCCCTGTCAATGTGGATACCCAACATTATCTTTCTTGTTTTAGGCATGATTGTAACATATACAAGCTATAAAGAGAAGAGCTTAATTGACCTTGATCGATTGAACAATAGAATTAAAAAGCTGATGAGTCGCTTTTCATAGTGAAGGACTTAGGACATGAGACTATTAGATAAATATATTTTAAAGCAGTATTTAGGGACTTTTGTTATTATACTAATATCATTTATGGCAATGTTTATCGTCATTGATATATTTGATCGCTTGCCACGTCTTTTAAAATACGAAAGCGATTACTGGCTTTTAGTGCAGTATTTTGTCTTGAGGGTGCCATATTTATCTATTTTAGTGAGCCCTGTTATCGTGCTTTTATCTGGCTTATTTTTAATGAATACACTATCAAAATACCATGAGTCTATAGCCATGCGCGCTGCGGGTATCAGCATAAGACGAATGGTCAGCCCCTTATTGATTGTAGGCATTTTGATGAGCATAATAATTGCTTTATTAGGTGAATTTGCGCTGCCGCCAATAGAAACCTACCGTAATAAGATCTATACTGTCGATATCAAAAAGCAGCAATTAGAAGATGTGAAATTACGTTCGAATATTTATTATTCAGGCTCAGAGGACTATCTATATTATATTGGTTTCTTTGATGGATATCAAAACATCATGCGCACAATAGATATTACCAAGTTCGACGGTAAGAATGGCAGCATTAGCCGTAAAATAACCGCAAATGACGCAGTATGGAATGGAGAGGCATGGATATTCTCCTCTTGCTATGATAGAGAGTTTTCAGCCGATAAAATGACCAAATACAGTTATTCAGCAAGGAGAGAGATCAAAGAGATCAAGGCTAATCCAAATGATTTTATTAAGGTTGCTAAGTCCAATTATGCGATGAACTATTTTGAGCTAAAGGAGTACATCAAGAGCCTGAAAAAGATTGGTGAAAAGTATCATTCTGAGCTTGTAGATTTATATACAAAGATCAGCTTCCCCTTGGCAAACTTTATTATCTTATTGTTTTGCGTCCCATTAGCATCTACCTCAGTCAGAAGCAAGGGGCGTGGTATTGTCTTTCTTTTTGGAGTAATTATTTGCTTTGCGTATCTGACCACTCTTCGTATTTGCCAAAGCTTGGGCTACAATGAGATACTTGACCCAGTGTGGGCTGCTTGGTTACCTAATCTAATCTTCTTTACTTTTGGTTTTTTCTTTTTAGTAAAGTCAGAGGTTTAGAGAGGTTGTTGCATAGTACCCAAAATAGTTTATAAAAGAATAAAGCAGTATCATAAATAAAAAAACATCACCCTCTCTATATATAGGGCTTACAAAATGGTGTTTTTGAAAAACTATTTTCACCCCAATCAGCAGATGCCTACTACGAGCGGGTTTAGAGGTGATTTTTTTTTGTACCAACAACTTTCATTTGTTGACTCAGATCTACTGCATTTCATATCTCACTTCTCAGTTTTCAGTATTCTTCAAGTTAGTAAATTTGATTTATGCATTAATCAACACCCTCTTAGAACTTCCAGGTTCTCATGAAGAATATTTGATGTTCTTCATTTTTATTATTTGGCATCAATTTAAATTCATAAATGCCTTGTATTTTCATCGGTAAGTCATAGCGTAAAGAGAAGTTATTGTACATATAAAGGCTATTGTTTTCGAAGATATCAGTTTCTTCTTGAAACACTGCTTCGTAATTGAAAAAGAGGTCTTTACTGATGTATTTTCCAAAGTTTACTGATAGATTATTGAGAAAAATAGAGGAGCTAAAGCTTAGGATATCTTTATCTTGCCCTTTCATTTTTGCTTGATTTGTGGATTTGTATTCATTAAAGAGGTTTTGAACAAAGCCAGGATTAATATTAAAGCTATCGAGCTTAAGCCTTTTTCGAAAATTAGTCTCTAAAGGCGTAATATATGGATTGATAAAGGCAGAGCCCAGCCCGACACCAAAGAGTTGTAAGGCTTCGTCTTGTAATATTGATTGCTCTCCCTGTTCAGAAAGTTCGTCCAAAGACTTGCCATATCTGAGTTTGGAAAGCATTTGGAATACATTCGTATCGTCAAGATTATCACTTTTCAAGCTGACAGTAAACGATTCGAGGTAATTGTCTATAGCTGGGTCGGAGCTAATCTCCAGATAGATGGTTGTGCCATCAGGAGCCTTTTTATAAAAAGAGCCCATAATTATAGGATAATAATCGAAGGGCGTGATTATCACAGAGACATAATCGGCTTGGAATATTGTACCAAATATCTCTGCTTCGCCGCTTTCTGAGATAAATGAGCCAGAGTTGACGCCCCAGCGCCCATTTTTGTAAGTCAATTCCATATAGCTGTCTGGATTAACAACTAAATCGAGCGGGTAGGTTACATAACGCATATTGTTTTTGAATCTTAGTACTAAATCAAGCGTGAAAGGGTAATCAGAGCTCGAACTTGCTCTCCTTCTTTCTGCTCTATTATACGAACTTTTCCTCTTTTTATCATCATTTTTCGCTACTATGAGATTCAAGTATTGCAAGAGGTTCTCTGAATCAGTTGGATAAATACCACTACCATTGCTAAATTCAATATCACCAGTGAGATGAATATCATCAAAGGGTCCTTTTACCTCAAACTCTGACCCTGTTCTGCCCGTCAACTTAATGTTTGCGACAGTGTTTTTGGGTGAAAAGCTTGGAATATGAATGAGCAACCCATCTCCCTCTGATTTTAAATATAGATGTCCTAAGTTTACATTTCCTATGACAAAGTCTTCTTCATTATTCTTTATTTCATTTCTAATCGATATATTTCCTTTACCCATGCGAAAGTTAAAGGACTCAATATTGAGTCGATTATTTATTATTTGCGCATGAAAGTTGATTCTATCGATTAATTGAGGCTGTTGTTGAAGCTTTAGTTTGCCTCCGCTCATATTTAATTCAGCTGATTCTATTACCAGTCCTTCATCGTTCATGGAGAGCTGTGCGTATCCAGCAAGCTTGGACTGTACTTCGTCGACTATATCTAAATCTTTACTCAAATAACCGAGAGGGTCCATCGTTATATCGAGTCTCAGATTGGCGGCTGAGTCATATGCTCGGTCCAATATCATATTGAAATTCAAAGTACCTTGCCCTTGAATATTGTAATATAAATTGGGTCCTAAAGAGAATTGATTAACGACAAACTCTTTATCTTTTTGCTCGATATTAAAGCTCAAGCTGTTCAGATTTTGATTATAAAGCATAAGCTTTTCCGCATTGAATTTTGCTGTAAAGGTTGGTGTATTATTGCTATAATTAAAACTAAAATTCCCATTAAGATCAGCATAAGAGTCTGGTAATAGAATCAAGTCATTCAGCTCGCAGTTTAATACAGCATCAAACTTTGCCTCTGCACCAAAGTCATTTATATACCCTGAAGTATTAAAAACCTTTTTTATACCAGAATAAATATCAAAACTCTTGACTAACACTTGATCGGGATTGCCTTGTAATATCGTCTTTATGTCAAGCTTATTGCTCTCGGCAAACTGCATTCCTTCGATGGTAAGATCGGCATAAATAGAGTTATCAATAGTTGAATCATACGATAATCTTGCTATGTTCAGGTTGCCTTTTAGTTTTTGATTTATGTCCAAATCGATAAAGTATTGAGTGATATTTGCCAGAGGTATCTTTTGATTTTGGCTCTCTATTTTGTAAAAGAAGTGTGGCTTTATGCCTGCCGTGAGCGTTGTTTGAATAGTATTATTGATCTTAAAACTTGTTGTTTTGAGGCTGTCAAGATTGCCTTTAGCTTTCAAATCAAAAGTTATTGGGTGCAGGTTGTAGTAGGCATTTTGTACTTTGCAAACCAACTCAGCCTCTTCTTTTTTCAGATCAGCATTGATTGTGGCATCGAGCTCACCGTAGAATGCATAAGCAGCGTGTTTGGGGATATTGATTTTTATCTTGCTATCGAAAGCATCATTGGCAAAATCCACTTTTATCTTACCACTGATAGGCATTTTTTTGATCGTCTCATTGTTGTTTTGAAGGTGAAAGTTCTTAAAATCAGCTATCAGGTGATGGTCATTTTTAGCAATATTACATTTATAATCGAGGATGAGCGACTTGTCTTGATTAAAAATATCAATATCGTATTGCCCTTTGGACGTATTAAAAGTCCCATAAACTTGATTAAGTTCGTAATCCTTGTATTTGAGCTCCACATTTTCAAGAGTATTCTCAGCATAATACTTCTGTTTTTCATATTTAATCGAGCTCTTTATGCTACCTTTCAGGCTCAGATTATCTATTTGATAAGCAACATTATTTGCTGTAACATTGGATTTTAAGCTCTGGTTTTTAAGATTATATTCACCAGAGATCTTTGCTTTCCCATTTAGTGCTGTGACTTCATTAGATTCAAAACTTATCGCTTTATTGAAAAGATCCTCTGTCTTGACAATAAGAACAATGTCTTTTACATTCTCTCCCTGATATTGCAAGCTATCGGAGGTAATTGTACTTTTAATCTTAATCTGATCTTTTGCATAGTTTTTGATGATATTATTAAGATTACAATCAAGACTACCTTCGGCATCCACTTTGCCAGTAACACCTATTGTAGCGGGCAATTGTAGATTATTAATTTTATAATTAAGATGCGTTTGTCTTTTTTTGAATGGAGATAGGACTTCGCCACTAATCTCTGTGGTCAAGTCAGAGTCAGTATCAAATCTTGCAGTAAATATTGCCTTATCTTGATCACCGTTGATGCGTAATCCTGAGGGTAAAACTTGCTCGATAGATAGCATTTCCTGTATTTTTTGATCTTGCAAGTCAATCTTGGCTTCATTAAGAAGAATATTAAAAGCAGTTCTATTTGCATCGTGCTCCAAAAACATTGATGTAGTCAGATCTGTCTTGAGTATTTCATTTATTATTAGGTTTTTTATCTTTAGATTTGAGATATCGCCTTTTACAGAGAGCATCTTTTTCTTGCTGAAAATAGCATTGATATCGATATCTGTATGGTTTGAAGAATGTGCTTGAATAGAGATTTTGCTCTGTTTGGCATTATTTATCTCGATATTAATTGAGTCAATTTCTGTGCTCATTTTAATATCAGGTCTTTGTATTTGCAGTTTAACTATGCCCTCTTCGAGCTTCAGCTTTTCAAACCAATTAGATATTTCTGATATTTCAAAATCTTTATCTGTGCTTTCAGACATGACAAAAGAAAGCTCAGGGCTTATTATGCGTAAATCTTTGATAGGTTTGGCTTTGGTAAACTTAGAGAAAAGCACAAAAAACAGATTATAATCAGCATACACCTGTTTTATTTTTATATTATATTTACCTTTATTATCTTCGAGCTTAAGTTGAGAGATGAATAATTGTCTTTCATTGATAGAAAACTCGCCCATGGTCACTTTTGCATCTATCGTGTTTTCAATAATATCATTGATTCTCAGTTTAATAAAATTGGCTGCATTAAAGAATTTAAAGGCAAGAAAGACAAAGATATTAATAAGCAGTAAAACTATTACGAGCCAAACAAAAAACCGATTGTAGCGCAAATAATCTCCTTTGGGTTAAGTACTTGTGGTAATTGCTAATGTCAAAAGATAATCATTTTCATGAACTATCTATTGGCTATTCATACCAGGGACTAATTCCAAAACTCCTTGCTCAAGCCTGTAATTTGTGTTCATACTATTACAAATCATTTGATCGTGTGTAGCTATAATAAAGGTTTGCCCATAATCTTCATTCAAACCTTTGATCAAGCTGATTATTTCTTCTGCGTGTTTTGCATCCAAATTGCCTGTTGGTTCGTCGGCAAAGACAATATCAGGATGATTGATAAGCGCTCTTGCGATGGCGGTTCTCTGTTGTTCTCCACCGCTCAATTGGTTAGGGTAGTGATTCAAACGTTCGTGCATTCCAATTCTTGCCAACAATTCACCAGCCTCTTTAAGTGCTTTATGCCATGATTTACCAGCGATATACATCGGAATAGCCACATTTTCTATGGCGGTAAAATCCATCAATAGGAAATGGAATTGAAAAACGAAACCGATATGTTTATTTCTAAAGGCAGCCAACTCTTTATTTTTACTGGTAACTAATTTATCAAAATAGTGTATCTCACCGCTTGTTGGCGAGTCGAGCATGCCAAGTATATGTAATAATGTACTTTTCCCACTGCCAGACGAGCCTCGAATAGCGATTAAATCGGCTTTACAGACAGACAGGTTTACACTTCGTAGAATCTTCAATACAGAGTTAGCGTCTTGATAATTTTTGACTATACTATTTGCTCTAAGAATCTCCATGGTCCCTCTTTATTTATTCATTCTCAAAATATCGATTATATCCAGCATCTTCAATCTTTTTAAAGCAGCATAAATCGAGACGCTGACGACGATTGTCGCAGTTGTAAATATAATCAAAAGCGTTAAAAAACTGATATCAACATGAAAAGCATCAAGCAAATAAACTTGCCCTTCCATTTTGATAAAGCTCTGTTTACTAATCAATTTGGCAACAAACCAGCCACCAATTATGCCACTGATAATGCCAGCGATTCCCATCAATAAAAACTTTGTGAAATAAATCTTATAAACACTTTGGTATTTTAGCCCAATGGCGCGCAGGATAGCGATTTTCTTTTTATCTTCATTAATGCTGGTAATTGTCGAGGAGATGGTAGAAAATGAGGCGATTATTATTAAAAAGAAGAGAACAATACCGATCACCCATTTCTCAAGCTTAATCAAAGAAAAAATATTGCCATTATAATGAATCCAAGAAAACACTTGATAACGGAAATGAAACTCTTTTTCCCATTTTAACGCTATTTCTCTTGCCTTTTCGATATCTTCTGTTTTTATTCTTACTTCGATTAAATTGTACTCATTCATTCCACTTTTACGTTTGGTCAGCTTTTGAGATTCTCCTTGAGAGACAAAAATATTCTTCATATCATATTCATACATGCCTGTCTTAAAAGTACCTACAACGCGCAAAGGAAGCTGTTGCAATGAGCTAAAACTTGTCCTTTGATCCGCACCTGAGAGGATAAAGATTGTGTCATTGAGGGCAATATTATATGTATCGGCAAGCTCTTTTCCAATCACTATATCATTTTCTTGCTCCAGAAGATGAGTCCCCTCTGCAATTATTTCACGATAAGATACAGGCAAATCGGTTCTCTTATCATCAATGCTACGATAATTTACTCCTTTTAGCGATGAACCGATCGAAAGCATACCCTGTCCATTAATCACAGCTTGGCTACTGACATATTCTTGTTGTTCTTTTAGGTATTTTTCAATCCTCTCTATATCACTATTTTGCAAGTCATATAAGCCAGGTTTGAAGAAATAAATATGTGCATTAAAATTCAAAATACTATCCTTTAATGCCCTTTCATACCCTTCAAAAAGCATTAAGGTGCAGGTCAGTACCCCGACTGACAGTAGCAAACTCATAAAAAAGAAGATCAAGTCGTATCGTTTGCTTAAGTTTTTAAAAATAAACCGTATTCTGCTTTGAATTATAAGACGCCAAACCATAAAAAACCTCGCTTAATAACTATTTTAAAAATATTGTTTTTTGTCAATAACTAATTTTATGTTTATAAAAATAATAGGAAAATGGTACCTGTATTTTTGTCAGCGGTCAATCGCCGCGTATCATTGTTTGGTTATTTGTCTTTCAAATTTGTTCTATGTTGTCTATCGCACATATACAATTTATTGGTCCTCGCCTGCAGCGAAGCGAGGACCAAATAATGTAGGGGCGAGCTTTGCTCGTCAGCAAGCGACGAAGTCGCATTCATCACTGCTGGCTACCTTTAAAAAAACCTTTCACAATTGTGAAAGTACCTAACCTTTTCGAAGAAAAGTACCTCACCCGCAGCGCAGCGAGGACCAAAAAGTGTGTTGTAAAAAAAAACTTGCCAAAAACAAAAATCTTCCTATATTATGTACATAAATGTCTATTGGAAACCGATCTGATGTCCTTTAGGTTTCCATAGATTCTCCAAGATAGCAAGGGGAATGTCAAGGTAATGGCAAAGAAAAGGAGGCAAAATGAAAGTTTTTTTATCCGGCGATCATAAATTTCCTAAGCGCATAGGGGATAGCATCTTAGCTTATTATGCTTATAATAATGTAGTAATTTTGCGCAAATCCGTCAAGCGAGCGATATTGCCTCAAAATATAAAGATCAAGAATAATCAGCCTTATCTTTGTGCTCTGTGGAGTGAAATGTCTTTGCAGATAAAATCTCTCTTTGCTGATTATGCCAAGTATTATAAGATTGACACCAGACAAAAGAGGACGCAAGGCGTATCTGGATTCAGTATGTTCATTTACTTTGTATATCGGGCACAGAAGCGTTTTGGCATTTTGATCAAGGATATGAGCATAGACTTTATTTTGAATATCTTTAGTAAATTTAATACT
>Ga0116182_1002120_pt1 | contig 19841 bp, 27 predicted proteins | sample AD_UKC077_MetaG_FD_89805 | JGI IMG/M metagenome (GOLD analysis project Ga0116182, IMG submission 89805) | Active sludge microbial communities of municipal wastewater-treating anaerobic digesters from USA - AD_UKC077_MetaG | ecosystem: Engineered > Bioreactor > Anaerobic > Digestate | place: USA...
GTATCATGTTGAATTGGATTACCAGCTGAGTAGTTTTTCTCTCGTAAGAAAGAATAATAGTTAGTATCAATTAAACCATATCTATTTGAAAGTGTATCAATCTTAAATAGTTGATTATTGGTTGCATTATTAGTTATACTTGCAGAACCTGCAACATATGCTTGAGTTTTATACTTTGAGTTAACTAAAATATTATAAGATTCACCTATTAGGTTACTATCATTATAAATATATTCAAGAAGAATATTCTTATCTAGTTTTACATATTTTGATACTTTAGACATTATTTAAAAACAATTTTAGTATATATATTAAATAAAAAACCTTTCTATTATGAAAGGTTTTCTTTAATTAATCTATCTTTTACTGACTGAATTATTTGTTCATCGGTTAAGTCATAGTGTTTTTCTTTTATCTGTCTATATAATTCTTGTTCTTCTAATGCTAACTTCTCAATATCTTGATTTAATGGACTAACTAAATCTTCTAAAGATTTTCCTTCTATATCAAGGTCATTAAGAATACCAAGTAAATCATTTAATAATCCTTGACTTCCCAATCCAGAGTTTTTTTTACTATCCTCTGCAACTTTTTGTAGATTATCTATTTTAATTAATGTTTCATCAAGTCTATCAACAATCTCTTTTGCTTTCTTTTGATACATATCCATATTATTTGTCATCTTTAAGTAAGTTCTTCTAATCCTTACTGCATTTTGTAAAAATACTTCATCAACCATTATTTTAATTCTTCTTTTTTCTTTCTTGGTGCTCTTGGTTTTGTATTCTTAGGTTTCCCATTCTCAACATTACCTTGGGTAACTGAATCTGTTATTTGATCATTAACTTGATTTGGTAATACTTGAGTTACTGAATCAGTTATCTGTGAATTAACTTCCTTTTTACCATAAACAACTTCATTTATTTTAGCTTTAATCATCTCTTTAATCATCTCTGGATTACTAACAATATTATTGGTAAACTCATCTGCTAAAAAATCAATTATACTTGTTTCATAAGAATCTTCCATCATTTCAATAAAATCAACTCTTGGTATTTTATTATCAATATCAATTGATACATTAAAGTCTAAACTTCTTTTAACACCTTTAAACATTCTTATAATTGGATCTTCAAAAACAGGTTGAACTACTTTAATTTGTTCATTGTTCCAATTTTGTGTAGCTAACTCATCATTTAAAGCAGGTACTTGTAATTCTTCTCTATTAACTTGAACTACTTGAACTACTTCTTCATCTGTATCTTCACCTAATAACTTAGCAAAAGCTTCATTTTGTTTGTTTATTGATTCAGTTGGATTCACTACACCATATTTAGCTGCAAGTGCTGCTCTTTCATCTTCTGGTTCAACTTGTATTACTGCACTTTCATTAGTAGGAACTCTGACAGCATTATCAAATGCAGTTGTTGTTGGATTTCCCTCAGGGTCTTCTATTCTAACAAATGCCTGACCTGCATTTGGATCATCTTTTATTAAATGTTGTGGTATATTTTTAATCTTATCTGCAAGTGAGTTATAAGCGCCTTGATTACTAAAAAAGTTTTCTGGTTTTACTTCTTCAACTTCAATAGGATTAAAGATACTCTCATTAAAAGATTGAATAGGATGAGAACTAACCTCAGTAAACAAACCAGGATTAACTAGATGTCTGGCATCTACTCTAGATTTATCTTCTAAAATAGCAATATCTTCAAATGAATCTAAAACTTTAACTATTTCACCAGTTAAATTATTCTTGAAACTTTTATCTCTTAAATTTATCATACTCTATTTATATTTTTTTTTCAACTCTCTTATATGATTATATCTAATAAGTTACATAAGTTTATCAAAAAAGTCAAAAAGTAGTATTAGAAAAATAATATATAAAAGAAAAAAATAAATTTATGTATAGTTGGCAACATTTTATTAATTTACCAGGTATTAAAGATTTAGATCCTCGTGAGCAATATAGAAGATATTCTAATCTAATGCTTGAGGCATCTAATAATAATGCTGCTGCTGCAGCATCCTCTGCAGCAGCTGGTGCTGGTGCCGGAGCAGGTGGAAAAGCACCTACAAAAAGAACTAATCTAACAGGAGATAATGGAGTTCTGTTTTTAGATGATTATGACACAAATTACAAATACTTCATTGTTGATGAAAGTGGTGTAAATAGTAACAGAATTGATACTGGAATTGTAGTAAATGATTGGTATGAAGATTATTACTACTCATTACAAAGCAAAGGTTATGTAATTGTATTCAGAAATGAAGAAGATAGTGATATATATCAATTCTTATTTGTTAGATCGAATGGAACAATTGCGGCAAGTAATATAGTTAATGGAGAACCAAATCAATGGGACCAAAAAAATGGTAAATACTTTTACTACAATGAAGTAGTATCAAATGATAGTAGAAAAATTGTTTACTTTGATGGTGATGATGTTTACACACACACATTTAATTTTACTGATACTACTGCACATGTTGCATGGAACTCAAATGAGTATATTTATGAGACAGAAGGTTGGCAAGTTCATCAAAATTATTTCCTGGAATGCTGGAGTGCATCAGGACTTATAGTATATGATAATAGAGATGGTGCTATTAACCAAACTTGGTATAGTCTTCATAAAGGTACTATAACAGAATTATTTCAAGAAGATTATGATTATGATAATGATACATCATGGGATTTCCAAAGTTCATTTGTAACTAATTTAAAATGGGATGGTATATACTCTGACATTACCTTCTATAGTACAGAAACTGGTGATGCATTACAAACTATTAGTCTTACTGCATCTGGTACATATTCTGTTGGATATACAAATGTAGATTACTTATATTATGGAACTGGTAAATTTAGTGCATTATTCACTAATGATTCAGCATATGAAAATGGTTACCTTGTAGTTACTTATGATGGTGTAAAAAATCAAGTATTAACTAAATTAGTTCCAAGAACAGGAACAGGTGAATGGGATTTCTTTGCAACCACAAAAACACCAGTATTAGGAACTGCACCTTGGGGTTCTGATGACTATAGAAACTTTATAAGTGAAAATATAGTATTTGTATTCCAAAATGATGGTTATAATTATGGAGGTCCACCTTCAAACGGTGAGTATGATTTATACTACTGGACTAATATATCTTTATTAGGTGTATTTGATGGTGCAACTCAAAGTAATTTAATTACTTTAGATGGTAAAGGAATAGACACTGCATATGGTAGTGGTGTATTTACTGAAAATGTATTTAGTTTATTTGCTGATTCTACAGGCACTGCTAGTAATCATACAGGACAGGCTGCACAATTAATTATTAATGCTAGTGGATATACATTCTCTAATTTTGGTTCTACAATTACAAATGTTGATGGTTTTGGTCTATTTCAATTAAATGATTCTTATGTTTATAAGTTTTATTTTAAGGGAAATAGAGATGAGTTTCAAAAAGATGAGTTTCAAAAGTTTAATACAAATGGAACAAGATTAATGACTGCTACTTTTAGTCCCAACAATTCTACTATAAATAATGGAAAACTTTTTGTAATATACAATGTAGATGAAAATGTTACTTACTTTACAAATGAAATAATTGGAAATTCTCCATCAAGTATTGAAGCATTAGGTTTAACAGTATCAAAATCATATGATAATGATAGTTGGACTACTTATTACAATACACCAGATAACATAAATGATGGTAAATTATTATTAGCAGGTGATGATTATACTGCAGTTGATAACTTTGTTCTTTTAACAAGTTCATATGAACCTCTATATCTTGATTTCAGTTATCTAAATGAAATGGATGGATGGAATATTTTCTTATGTAAAACATTCATAATTGTTCAATTTCAAGATGGTGATGGAAATGGATTTGTAAGAACTTATGATTTTGATGGTAATCTAACACAAGACTTGTCATTTGGATATTGTGAATGGATATCTTATGATTCAGTTGTAGGTGATTTAGGAGTTATAAGATTTACAAATTGGGGTACTACTAAGAGAGTATTCTTAACAAAAGATACTTATTCAGTATATGACTTAGATTGGAATCCATACGAACACTGGACTGTATTCAATGATTACTACTGGTGGAGAGATTAATACTAAAAATAAAAAAAAATAAAAAAAAGATATGAAACTATTTATAAACGTTCAACAAGACTCTAAAATTGCAGACAAATTAGTTGATTCTGCTAAATGGAGAATGGATTTAGATACAGAAGCAAAAACTGTAACTACTTTACTAACAGATTTAAAAAATCGTGTTGCAATTGACACAGTAAAATATACAATCTCTGATGAGAAAGTATTATCAGAAGGTGTTGAAAGAAGACTGACTGATAAAGTTGAAACACTTAAACAGATTAGTTACTCTTTTGTAGTAACTAAGATATAATTAAAAAGGCCAGATTAAATCTGGCCTTTTTTTATTTGTTCAACTAAACTTGAAAACATTGTGGATCTTCTAACAATTTCTACAAGGTCTTCATCATTTATACCCACTACTAAAAATCTATATATCTTATCATATACTTCTTTAGTAACTATACCACCTTTACATAGTAAAAGTATATCATTAGAATGAAATGATATATCAAATCTACCAGTATTAGTATTTACTATAAAGAATGCACTCTTACAAACTTGAGTAAATTGTGGATTATTTAATGTAACATTAATAGTATTTCTATCAATTTCTTCTTTAATTTTCTGTTGTTCTTCAAGTTTTTTACTTTTTTCTCTTTCAGCTATTAATTTAGTTCTTTCCTCATTTTTTAATAGTCTTTCTTCTTTAGATAAATCCATACCCTAATTTCTTTTTTTATTATATATAATAAAAATGTATAAGTTCATATTAACTTATCCATTTTTCACCATTCCATTTAGCAATCATCATCATATCACCACTAAATAAGAAAGTAAAACATTCACAATCTGTATAATCACTATAAAAAGAATCACCATGTGCATCTACCGTTGAATCAGGTTTACCTTCTAAATAAGAAAGATTGACTAAAACTAAATCTCCTTTTTTACTCTTGGTTCTGGTGGAGGTGGTGAATTAAAATTTGACATATTATTTTTTATTTTTATATAGAGAAATCTAACTTATCTCTTTTAACATTTCTATTAATATATGAATCAAGTGGTTGTAAATTAGTATAATGATTTAATCTTAATACCTCTTCCTCTGTTGTTGCAGATGCTAATGGTATCTTATGATCAATGTCCCAAACCTTGCCATAATTTTCCCAACTCATACCATCAATAAACATTTCTTCTATGTAATTCTTGAAGAATTGAATATCACAACCCAAAATATCAATAGACTTCTTATTTTTTGACAATCCTTTACATTTAAGTGAGTTTCTTATTAAACGACCTACAACATACTTTAACTTAAAAATTGGATCATTATTTCTTCTATTTCTTTGATATTCCATTTTATATTTAGAAATCTTCTCCCTATTTAATGAAGCATACTCTTTTTGATACTCAATCTTTTTCTCCTTGTTGTTGGAGTAATTCTCTTTTCTCTTATTTAGTATATCTTCCTTATTATCTAAATAATACTTTTTCTTATTTTCAGATACCTTATCTTTATTTTTACTATGATATGATTTTTTATATTCCTTCATACATTCTTTACATAGATTTCTATTTTTAACAAATAAATCTATTTCTTTTTCTAATTTACATTCTATACATATTTTTTCCATATACTATATATAAAAAAGAAAAAGTGCTAATTTAGCACTTTTTCTCTGAACTATTAAGTTCTTTTTATTTATAACTACTTGATTATCAAGATTATAGATCACTAAAGAAATCGTCCTCGTCAGCAGAAGCACTTGAAGTTGTTGTAGCAGGTGCTGAGTTACCAGCAAAGCTATCTTCAAATTCAAAGTCATCAGATGCAGGTTTAGCTCCAGTTGGTGTAAATGTTGCTGAACTTTTACCAGTTAAGAAATTAGTAATTTCATTAATCTTAGCTTGTTGCTCATCAGTTAATTTTTTAGGTGCAAAGTCTTCCAATTCAACATCTCTTTCAAGTAAGAAATCTTTAACTTTTGCTTGAGCATTAGCTGCAATTTTACCATCTTGTAATGGTGCATTTTGGAATACTCCTTTTTCTTTGAAGTAGATTGGAAGAGAAACTGATTCTCCTTTGAACATACTCATTTTGTAATCAGGGTAAGTCTCATCACCAGTTTGGATTTCTTTTACAACTAATACAAAGTCTTTACCAGCTGCTAAGTCAAATACATTACAAGGAACTCCAGAGATTTCACCATTTCTTTCAGCAGAGATTTTATCTTTAATAGTTTTCCCATATTGGAAAACAAGAATTTTACCAACTAATTCAGGTTGTTGCTCATCTTCTAATACTAATACATAAGAGTAGTATTTTTTAGAGTATTTTAATTGTTTTGATTTCTCAATGCTTATTGCATTTTTTGAATTCTGCATTGCATAGTAAAGGTCAGTTAAAGGACATTTATCACCAAAGTTTTTAGGACTATCAAACCATCCTGCTAACTCTCTTGGATTTTTAATATCCACATAGTGAGTAATTTTTTCAATTGCAGATTGTCCAATTTTACCTTCTTGTGTTAAGTTAGGTAAGAATCTTACAACAGATCTCCATCCTTTTTTCTTGTCTTTTGCCAATTTCAAATCTACTCTGTAGATTCCGTCATTGTTTGTTGTTTTTGCCTCGTTCAGAAAGTCCATCTTGGCATCGAGTCCGCCATTAAATAAATCATCAAAATTTTCCATTATTGCTTTTAATTGTTTTTCTATATCAAGTTTTAACTTGATTAATATTTATATGAAATTATTTGGAAAAGTTTAATTTTTTTTGTATATAATCATCAATTAATTTCTCTATAACTTTTGATTTATCATATAGATTTTCATCTATATGTTTTTCAAACACCTCATACAAATCTGGATCCATAGAGAAGTATATTTTAATTTTTCTTTTGCCTTTTTCTTTCATAAGTCTTTTATATTTTTTATCTTTGTTTGTTTAGTGAGAGTATCTATTTCCTTTACTTAAATTGTCAAAAGACCACAATGGTTGAAAGTTTGTATATCTGTTCAATTCATATATTTCTTCTTCTGTATTAGCCCAACTTACTGGTGTCTTATGATCCAAATGCCACTCACCATGATTATCCCAAGACATGCCTTCCAAGAATTGTTCTTCTATATAAATCATAAAATACTCAAATGAACATCCTAAAATATCTTTAGTTTTATCTTTTTTAGAGTAACCCATCCTATTTATAGAATTATATATTGAGTTTCTAATAGAAAATGTTAATTTATATAAAGGATCATTATGTTTTCTATTTCTTATCTTCTCATTTATTCTATCTCTATTGTCTTCTCTATATTTTATCCAATTTTTTCTACTCATAGTTCTATTTCTTTCCATAAAGACATCATCATCTTTAAGATTATTATATCTTATTCTTGCCTTTTCTTTCATTTCTTCTTTATTACTTTCATAATATTTTCTCTTTGTTTCTTTAACTACTTGTTTATTTTCTTTTATATAATTCTTCTTTTTTATAGAGATAATTTCTTTATTTTTTTCATGATATATTTTATTTTTCTCTTTAATACACATTTTACAATCACTTCTATAAGTATTGGGAGTTCTTTTATGAAATTCTGTTAATTCCTTTTCTATTTCACATTTACTACACTTTTTCATAAAGTATATATTAAAAATATAATTCTTCCTTTTCTTCCTTTTCTTCCTTTTCTCCTTTTTCTCCCTTAAAAAATTAAGAATATTATGAAATACTTAAAAAAGTTCAATGAGAATAATGATATTAAAACATATTTAATAGATAAAGAAACTAAAGAATATTTAGGAACATTTAACAATTTAGAAGAGGCAAAATCTGCAATGGAAGACTCATATAAACCAGAAGAGCAAGAAATTTTTACAGGTATAGATTCTGATTTTGAGGTTAGAAAAGATGATATGGGGTTGTATAAAAAATTCTTAAAAAACTAAAAAAATCTTGTATCCTGTTTTAAGAGAACCTTTAGTGTATAATCCATAATATCTGTGTTACTATCATATTGTCTTCTACCTCTTGAATTACCAAACATAAACTCTTCAACATGAACACCTTTATCTTCTAAGTAATCCTGTATCATTGGTGTTATGTCATCTAATATATCTTCTGTCTTCTGTAGATTAAAGTATTCATAAGGACCAGTAGTACCATTATCAATATCAATATATAAACCTGGTTGTCTCATATCTATATACTTTCTAACATCATATCTTCTTAATACTTCTGTTCTATAACTTGGTAGTTTATGAATACTTGTTTCATTACCACCCCAATTAACTGAATAATCATTCCAGTTAAAGAATTGACAAGAATATTTAATATCATACTTTGAACCATATTTAGCATTTCCTGTTCTTAATGGAATATCTTCTCCTTCAAGATTAACATATAATGTAGGTCTTATTATATCTAATAGAAGTTCTCTTATAAAATTCCATTTATCTTTCTCAAATCTATTACTATAACAACTTGCCCCATTAAACTTTGATTGTGTATTAGGTTCATCAATATCTTTGGCATCTCCACTTAATATACAATAAAAAACTCTTTTAGACTTACTTTGAGGGACATAATCATATAAATCAACTAACATATCATCAATCATATTAAGATTAATCTTATCAAAGATTGCAAACATATCAGTGCATTTTTTATCTATTTTTGTAAATACACCTGTTCCAATAAATTGATCTGACCACTTCTTAGTTTCTTCATAAGTAAGAATACTATGTCTTAAATCTGAATACCAATCATAGATTGAATACTCATCAGAGTTTGATTCTAAAAATTTATCATATGATTTTACTTTCATTACTTAGTTCTTATAGATTTAATTCTTTCTATTTGATATTTAGATATATCTAGGTTTTGATGTTGTTTAAGTAAGTCAACAATTCTTTGATACATTTGGATTGTGATACGACAATCTAAACCACTCAATTCAGGTTCAAATCCATAATCAAATAGTTCAACTAAACAATCCATTAATCCAGATTCATTGTATTCAAATACTTTATAAGATCTTAGATAGTTCATTACTTCTTTTTCTTTTTCTTCTTCTGGTCATGTGTAAATGGACTTAGTAAGTGTTTTAAATTCCAAGAAGGTCTAAAACTCTTATTATGTTTGTCATATTCTTCTTTTGATTCAATACCTGTTTCAATAGGATTCTGTATGTAGTGAATATTTGCACCTTGTTTATTCATATCAGATATTCTATTTCCAATATCAGTCTTAGCAGATATTTTCATTACTCTTTCTAATTGGTCAACTGATCTTTGATTAGGTAATGATTCATATACTTCCTTATTAATTCTATCAAAATCTAATTTTAATGTACTTATTGTAAATATACCATAAAGTCTATTGGAGTAATCGGGTAGAGAATTTTTATTTTTCCAGTAATCTAATTTAGCTTTGTGATTATTATATAATTCTTCAAGTTCTGATGGAGTTAAATAACTTTCAGTTGTTCTAGTTGCACTACCATCTTCAAATTTTTGATAATATTTCACTTTTAATTTTGTATTATATCCTTTTTCTAATAAATAATCACTAATCATATATATTTTCTCTATAATAAGTGGATATAATTCTTGTTTTTTAGACAAACTATCTATAAAATGAAGATAAAACATATCATCTCTAATAGTAGCCATTTTAATTCTATTCTCATTATTTATAGATGGTTCTAAATCCATAATAAGACCTTCATCTTTTAATTCTACACAAATATCTTTAATATCTTGTAGTATTGTTTTCATTTCTTGAAACTTATTACTTTCAATGGATTCATTTAAGTCATTATGAAAAAACCTCAAATTAATATAATTTAGTTTATAGTGAATATATTTTGCATCATCTTCCAATTCTTCAATAGACTTAGCAGATTCATATGAATTGGCAGAATATGTTTTAACACTTATTTCAGTGTAGAATCCTTTTTCATCTAAATAATCAATTAACATATGTATCTTTTCAAAAATAAGTGGATAAACATCTGCTTTATTTGGTAAGCTTAAAAACTTTATATAAAAGTGTTTATCTTGAATAGAAGCCATTTTAACTCTAATATCATTAGATGGTTCAATAATCATAGATATACCTTCATCTTTTAATTCAACTAGTATATTATTGACATCATCTATTATAGATTTCATTTCATGAAACTTATTACTCTCATCAAATCTTAATATTCTCATAAGTTATATATTAAATAATGAATATAAAAAATTATCTATATCCAAATCTGTTCTATCACCTTTTGATAGATTATCTAAACTTGATATTAATCTTAAATTTTTATAACTTGATAGTAATTTAGGACTAATTTTATTCTTCCAACCCTCTATAACTGGATAGATATGGTCAATATGATTTGTATATAAACCTCTTTCTATATCATCTGGATTTATTATACTCTTATATTTTTTATACTCAAGCTCTGTATAATATGAAATAGACCTTCTATAACTTTTAATATCCATTAATTCAGTTTCAGTCCACTTGTATATTAAACCCTTCTCTTTTTTTGTGTTTAACATTTTATCTGTTCTTTGTTGTATATAATTATCACCATACCTTTTATAACAGGTATCTTTAATCAATTTTTTTATAATAACTGACTTAAATGGATGGTCAACTCCATAATTTCTAATACTTGTTTCCTTAAATTTTATCTTATATTGTTCTGTTTTTGAAATATGACTACCATATCTTTCTATCATTGTGTTTACTGCACTTTCTCTTGTCATCTCACCAATATTTTTAACTCCATATTTTTCTAAACAAGTATTTTCTATATTAGTTTTCTTCTCTATTGAATTAGAAGAACATTTTATAGAACAATAATTATGATAACCTTTTGTAAAACAATCAAATGATACTTCATTATAGTTACAATGTTTACAAGTTGGTTTTCTATCTAATTTATATAAATAACAATATACTTTTTCTGAATATGTTTTACATTCAATAGATAATTCATCTATATTAGATACTATATCTGGATATGTTCTAATTAAACTTTCTCTAATTAATTTAATTCTTCCACTTGAAAAATATTCTATAAAGTCAATATCATTTTTAATTTCTGGATGTATTACCTTGAAACTATTTTTTCTGGTTATATTTAATTTACCGCTACATTTTGAAGAGCAAGTTTCTCTATATTTGAAATCTCTATCAACCCAATTTACATCAGAATTACAAATTATACAAACAGGTTTTTTTATATTATCATTTATATAATGATAATAATTTTGTTTTAATGTTTCAAAACCTAATTTACTCAAAAAAGTAAAAAACTCATTATCCAATTTTATTTTTTTTATAAAATTGGATAATGAGTTTCTACTCTTATCTACACTAAAATGTTCTTCTATTAATTTATTTAACTTTTCCATATACTATATATAAAAAAGTTGGTTCTTCCCTTTTTAGAAATCGTCAGATAGATTAGTAAAGTCTATTTCACGATTATTAGGTTTTTGATATTCAGAAACTCTTTTCTCAAAGAAATTTCCTTTATTTTGTAAAGATAACATTTCCATAAAGTCAAATGGATTTTCCACATTAAATACTTTAGAACACCCTAATTCAACTAACCAGAAATCAGCAACAAACTCAATGTATTGTGCCATTAATTTCTCATTCATTCCAATTAAAGATACTGGTAATGAATCTGAAATAAATTCTTTCTCAATCTCAACTGCATCACAGATAATTTCTTTGATTCTTTCTTCACTTACCTTATTTTGAATGTATTTGTTATGTAACAAACAAGCAAACTCACAATGTAAAGCCTCATCTCTTGAAATCAATTCATTAGAGAAAGTTAATCCAGGCATTAAACCTCTTTTCTTTAACCAGAAAATGGCACAGAATGATCCTGAGAAGAAAATACCTTCAACTGCAGCAAATGCAATTAAACGCTCTGCAAATGATTCTGAATCAATCCATTTAAGTGCCCACTCTGCTTTTTTCTTAACAGATGGTACTGTTTCAATTGCATTAAACAATCTTTCTTTTTCTTCTGTATCTCTGATATAAGTATCAATTAATAAAGAGTAAGTTTCTGAGTGAACATTTTCCATTGCAATTTGAAATCCATAAAAGAATTTTGCTTCTGGATATTGAACTTCTTTTACAAAGTTTTCTGCCAAGTTCTCATTTACAATACCATCAGATGCAGCAAAGAATGCTAATACATTTTTAATGTAATGTTTTTCATTATCATTTAGTTTTTCATCCCAGTCAGTCAAGTCTGGACCTAATTCAATCTCTTCGCTTGTCCAATTTGACATTTGCGCTTGCTTATATTTTTCCCATATATCTCTGTATTTCAGAGGGAAAATTACAAACCTGTTAGGATTTTCTGTTAAGATATGCTCTTGTTGTTTCATAATTATATAATATTTTGTTTTTATTTTATATATTAAATATAACTAAGTTTAGTAATTTTTATTTATATTTGCATATTAATATTAAAATTGAATAAGATGAATCCAAATCATAAATATAGAAGTCCCAAGAGATTAAAGAGTATGGTCATAAACAATGTTTGTTGTGACCAACTTGAAGAATTTAAAACAAACCTATTAAGATATAAGGTAATTACAAATCAACCTAATTTAAGTCCTAGCTTTAAGTGGGAGTTGTTTCATTATGCACTTACTAAGTGTTCAAAAAAATGTGCTGATTACTTATTACAATATGAAGATGTAAAGATACCAAATATAGCACATACATTTAATGGTTGTAAATGGAATAATGTTCATGAAAACTTTTTATTCTTAAAGGATTTATCTGAGAGATATGAAGATATAAATTTTAACTTAGATAAAAAAGATGTAATTAAAAGATTAATTGAAGTTAGTAAAGTTGAAACTAATCCAAAAAGAGTAGATTATGTTTTTGAATTGGCTAAGATGGGTTTCTTTACTCTAAGAGAAGTAAGAGAAGTAATAAATGAAACTTATGCTCAAGAAACTAAGAAAGCTCCAGTAATTGCACTTTTAAGAGAATTAAATCTTAGAGAATTAGGAATTGAATAAAATAAGTTATACATTTGCTTAAACAAACAAAAAAAATATAATATATAATACTATGAAAACATTAACTACATATCAAAGATTTGATTGGCTCTAAAATAATTAGAGTGTTAATGTTATGTATATAACCCAGTCAAATCAAATTGACTGGGTTTTTTTATGTCAAAAAATTAAAGAAAGAAAAATGAAATGAAATGAAAATAGTAATTTTATTTTTTAATATATACATTACACTTTGTGATAAAAATAAAAAAGATTAAGATGAAAAAGATAGAATTGGATAAAATGACAATTGATAGTATAATAAAAGAATATCAGGATAAACTTATGCCAGTTGAGCATATGCCTAAAAAATATAAAATTAGTTCCAGAGTTTTTTATAGAGTATTAAAAGAAAATAATATTAATATAACAATAAGAAAGAAAAAGAACTATAATAGACCACCTAAACATAATTTAGTAGGTTTAAGATTTAATTATTTATTAGTTGAAGATATGAAAATCACTGAAAAATCTAAAGATAGAAGTTATAGATGTATATGTAGATGTGATTGTGGTAGAATAGCAGATTGTAATACTAACTCTCTTATGAAAGGATTAGTAAAAACTTGTGGTAATAAAGAATGTTTGTATCATAGACAAGATTATACAAATAATGGTAAGAATAATTCAAAATTTACTGGACATGAAGAAATACTAGGATCAAAATGGTCTGCTTATAAAGCAGGTGCAAAAAAAAGAAATTTAGAGTTCAACTTAGATATTAAAGATGCCTGGGAATTGTTTATTAAACAAGATAAAAAGTGTTTTTTTACAGGTCTTGATATATTTTTTGGTAGAACAAATACAGACTTTAAAAATAATACTGCATCATTAGATAGAAAGGACTCAAGTAAAGGATATACTATAGATAATGTAGTTTGGGTACACAAAAAAGTAAATATTATGAAAATGGATTTAGATATAGATGAATTTTTATTTTTTTGTAATGAAATATCCAAAAATATGAAAAATCAAAATTATTATGAAAACTAAAGATATAAATTGGTATGAAGAAAAGATTCAGGATATCAAAAAAAGAAAAAGAGCTCTTAGACATACTCAAGATTGTTCATTGGTTAAGAAAATGAAGAAAGACTTGAAAAGAGAGCAGAGAGCTGCCAAACGCTCCGAGAAGAATGAGTTAAAAAATTGGATAAAAGAACAGATATGAAACAATATCCTAAAATATTATATTTTGACCAAGCTCCTCTTAATGAGCAATGCTATGCATTTGATAAAATTGATGGTAGTAATTTTCGTGCAGAGTGGTCTAAGAAAAGAGGTTGGTATAAGTTTGGAACCAGAAATACAATGATTAATTCAATGGATCATAATTTTGGTGAAGCTATTCCACTCTTCTTAGATAAGTATGGTGATGAACTACAAAAAGTTTTTAGAGATAAAAAAGAATATAGAAATATAGATAACTTTGTAGTCTTTGCAGAATACTATGGTGAAAATTCTTTTGCTGGGTTTCATGAACCTGATGATAAGAAAGATATTGTTTTATTTGATGTTAATCAGTTTAAGAAAGGTTTTATACCACCAAAAGAGTTTATTGATAACTTTGGACACTTACACATACCTGAGATTGTCTATTCTGGACCATTTACGTTTGATTTGGTGAAGGATGTCAGAAAAGATGTGTATGAGTTAAAAGAAGGAGTTATTGTTAAAGGAGTGAGAAAAACTAAAGGAAAAGATGAAGTTTGGATGGCTAAGATAAAATCCAACCTTTGGTTAGACAGAGTTAAATCAAGATTAGGAGATAAAGCTCTTTTAGAAGAGGTAAATGGTAACACTTCACTTCTTAAATATGTATAAAAAAAACACCACTTCTAAGTGGTGTTTTTTTGTTTATTTATAATCAGTTTTATCCTTTTTTATATCTCTATTTATTTTACTACATAGTGGTTGTAGATTACTAAAATGCCATAGTTTTAATAAATCTTCCTCATCTTTAGCGGTAGATATTGGTATAATATGGTCAATATCCCAACCATAATTAAACTCACCATTATATAGTCCTTTATTATCCCAAGTCATCCAATCTTCAAACTTTAATTCTAAATATGTTTTGAAATCTTCAAATGATATTCCTAAAGTAATGTATGTTCTACTCTTTTTGGTATAACCATTATTCTTTAAAGTGCTTCGTAAGTAAGAACCTATTTTATAATTCAAATTATAGACCATATCATTCTTTCTTCGTTCTACTCTCATTTTATTATACTTATCTTTATATGTTTTTTGATATTCCAATTTTTTGCATTTAATTTTGTCCTTATTTGATTCATAATAATTTTTCATATAATCAGGATTATCAATCAACCATTTTTCTCTATTTTTCTTATTAGTTTCATTTAGTTTTTCTCTATTTTCATAATAGTAATTTTCATAATAATCAGGATTATCATTTTTCCATTTAATTAAATAATCTTTTCTATCTTCCTTTAATCTTTGTTTCTCATTATATTCTTTAACCAATTCAGGATTATTATATCTCCAATTTTTATTTATAATATTAACCTTTTCTTTATTTTCAGTCCTCCACTTATATGTATTTTCTTTTACACAAGATTTACATTTGTTTCTATAACCATCCTTTATTCTTTTATCTAAATAAAAATTAGATAAGTCTTTTTCTAAATTACATTGAATACATTGTTTCATATCTTGGCTTCTTTTTATGTATATATTAAAAATAAAAACTGATAATTGGTTACTATTATAAAGTGAAAACCCAAGAGTAGCGAATTCTTGGGTTTTCTTTTTAGTCTGCCTCAGTTTGCTGCGGTAACTATTAGGGTCCTAAGCCCTTAATTTTTAATATTGATTACCTTTTATAAGTATTACCTTTTCATCTTTATCCCAATTTGTTGTAAATTCCAACCCATCACCTCTACCTCTACAATTAGCAACTGTTGTTTCCTCTATATTAAATATCTCTGATGGTTCTTCTGCTACATTTACAGCAACTTTTGTTTGAGGATCATATTTCTTTAACATTTCAATTAATTCACCAACTGTCTCAAGTCCTGTAGGTGTTACTTCCATTTGATTAGTTTCATCATTCCATTTTCTAATTCTCATTCCTCAATACTTTTATTTTTATTATATATTAAAAATATATGTTCATGTTTCAACTTTTATAAAAATGTATATAAAAGATAAGTAAATAATTTATGTCTAATATAAAAAACTAAAAAATGGTAAAACATGAAATTAAAGTAGAGTTGTCTGATTCTACTTCTATCCAAGAAATTATTGAAAAAGCTTACTTTGAAGAGGGGCAAATGGGTAAAATCTTAGGTAAAAAACATTACTTAACAATTGATGAAAGTGATGAGATCAACCACACAATTTTTAAAGGGTTAAACAATGCAACAGTTAAAATCACAAATGAAATCATTGATGGTTCAATGAGATTTATGGTAGATGAAACAGAAGGTGATGTAAGATTATATCCAATCTCTGTTTACTGTGTTAAAGAGCAAAAGTATTCCTTTTATTAATAGATAAAAGTAAACTTATTACTCTTTAGTAAATTTATTTTCCTCTTTGTAATACAAAGATTATCTATACCACCTATGATATAAGGTGGTATAGATTCTTTAAATCCTTGATATAAAGATATTTTATGATCAATAGTAGGGTATTCCATATTATTAGATTGTAGTTTTATATTTTCTGATATATCTTCATTATCATAATAGTCTATTCCATCCCAATTTTCAAAAAGTTTTTTCTTAACTCTATTAGTTAACCTATTTACTAACTTTCTATATTTCTTAAAATCTTCAACTGATTCCATAGGAATATAAATACCTTTTTCTTCTTTAGTCTCTATCATTTTTTTAGAATTATTATAATTAGGATCACCATATAAATTATCTTTAGTTAATGCAGTTTTTTTATTTTTACACTTCTTACAGGAATAATAATTATATCTATTTTTATTTCTCAAATATGCTCTATATTGTAACTTATTTTTAATACCACATATTTCACAAGAACAATCAACTAAAATTGGACTTTTTTCTGATAGGTGTTCTATATCAATATCTATAATATCATACATTTTAATATCACTATAAATCTCTTTTAATCTCTTGTAATTTAGTGGTACAATCTTGGTTGTTAATTTCTTTGTCAATAACATAAACTTTTTTCATTTTATTTATATATTAAAATGTGATTTGTCTGCTAATGGACATATGAAAAAATAAAAATAATTTATGAGAAAATTTGACTGGAATGACATTACTATAATACCTGATACTTTAAGTTCTATATCCTCTAGAAGTGAAGTTAATCCAACTTTATCAAATGGTAAACTACCAATATTTACTGCACCTATGGACATGGTTATTGATGATAAAAATATATCAGAATTTGAACTTAATAATATAAATATCTGTTTACCTAGAAATATTAAATATGATATAAATAAAAGTACTCAACACTTCTATTCATATGGATTAGATGAAATCATTGACATCTTTGAACACTCCTACCCTTTACCAAGAAAAGTATTAATTGATGTTGCAAATGGAAATATGCAAAAGTTGTGGGACATTTCTAAAAGAATTAAAGAGAAGTATGGTGACAACATTGAACTAATGGTTGGAAACATTGCCAATCCTGCTACTTATAGAAAGTATTGTGAGATTGGTGTTGATTGGATTAGAGTTGGTATTGGTGGAGGTTCTGCTTGTACTACATCAGCAAATGTTTCTATACATTATCCAATGGCATCATTAGTAAATGAGTGTTATGAAATCTCTAAAGAGTTTGATAAACCTACTAAAATCTTAGCAGATGGTGGATTTAGAAGTTTCTCAGATATAATTAAAGCTTTGGCACTTGGTGCAGATGCTTGTATGTTAGGTGGGATTTTTAATAAGTGTTTAGAAAGTTGTTCAGATACATACTTACTAAATGACACAACATCTGAGTATATTAAACTTGAGAAAGAAGAAGCCATTAAGTTATACAAAAATGGTCAATCACTATACAAGTATTATAGAGGGATGTCAACTAAAGAAGTTCAGAAAGTTTGGGAAAGAAAAGAACTTAAAACTGGTGAAGGTATTTCTAAATACAATAAAGTAGAATATACTTTAGCAGGATGGAGAGAAAACTTTACAGACTATTTAAGATCAGCAATGTCCTACTCAAATAGTAGAACTTTGGAAGAGTTTATTGGTGAAGCACAATGGGTTAAAATATCACAGAATGCTTTTAATAGATTTAACAAGTAAAAAGAAAACCACTCAATGAGTGGTTTTTTTATATATTCTTTCTAAATTTTACCCAGACAAATCTTGTTCCTCTCAAAACACCAGTACTTTGTGGATGGTTATCATGAAATAATACAACATCAATATCAGGATATTTTATTTTAACTTTCTCAATACTAACTTCTAATTCCTTGTAAAAATCTGATAGTTCTTCACTCATTTTTATAAAATTATCAACATTATATTCTGCTTCTATTTTTAAATCAGGACAATCTATACCAAGACCATATTCGACATATTTACTATTTGTATCATATTGTTCAGTTATATCATACTTAGCATCATCATAGAACTCTATAAAACATTCTCTGATATATTCTTCATCAAATTCAAATTGATTTTCCACATCTTCATTATATTGTCTTAAATGTTTCATTATACAAATTTTTTTTCTCCTGTACCTTCAAGTACAAATATAATTCTTATATAACCTTCTGGTGGAAATTGATATTCAAAGTTAGTTTGAATATCATATCTTATGGCAACTTTCTCTAAACAATTTTCTACCTCTCTATAGAACTCTGCAACTTCTTCACTATGTCTTACAAACTCACCAATCTTATCAAACTCACCAATTTCTGGTTCATCAATTGTCATTTCAAATGTAACTGATTCACCATCATTAAACTCTTCTGTGAATACTACATCATCACCTTTATCATAAAATTCAATAAAACAAAGTTTGATATATTCTATCATTTCATCTTTGTCATCTAAACTCTCATTAAACTTTCTTAAATGTTTCATATATAAATAATTATCAGCTCCTCATTTTCCAAATTAATAAAACTATAATTAATATTTGGATATTTTATTTTAACTTTATCAATAGAAGCTTTAATTTCTAGTAAAAAATCAACTATATTCTTTGTATATTTTATGAATTCATCTAAATCATTTTTATCTGATATTTCTGGATATTCAAAATCTATCATAACATAAGATGATACAAATATTTTTTTATATCTTTTATTTTCACCAGGTATATCATTTATAATAGATAAAGGTATCTTACCAGGTTCATAATTCCAAACATCAGGTCTATCTAACTCAGTTTCAAAATTAAACCCCATGTCAATTAAATCAACAAAGCAATCCTTTATATAATCATGATCCAACCTCTCTTCTTTACTCTCATTATATTTTCTTAAATACTTCATTGATGCTTTACCAACAATTATACCATTAAATGTATAATTATCTGGAATATCAATATGATACAAATAGTAAATATGTCGAATATGGTCTTGGTATAGATTGTCCTGATTTAAAAATAGAAGCAGAATATAATGTTGATAATTTTATAAAAATGAGTGA
>Ga0116182_1002123_pt1 | contig 19829 bp, 13 predicted proteins | sample AD_UKC077_MetaG_FD_89805 | JGI IMG/M metagenome (GOLD analysis project Ga0116182, IMG submission 89805) | Active sludge microbial communities of municipal wastewater-treating anaerobic digesters from USA - AD_UKC077_MetaG | ecosystem: Engineered > Bioreactor > Anaerobic > Digestate | place: USA...
AACCTCGGGGTCGCCGCCTGGGAGATTGATTTTTTTGGCAGGATTCGCAGTCTGGAAAAACAGGCTTTGCAGGATTACCTGGGTACCGAGCAAGCCCGTCGCAGCGCGCAAATTTCGCTTGTGTCGTCCGTGGCGAACGCGTACCTGATGCTGGCGGCTGAACGTGAAAACCTTGCCCTGGCGGAGGATACGCTTGAAAGCCAAACTGCCACTTGCGGGCTGGTTCAGAGACAATATGAACTCGGGATCGTGACCCAACTTGATTTTCATCGCGCCAAAATTCCGGTTGAAATCGCTCGACACGACGTGGCTCGCTACAAGGAGCTTGTGGCGAAAGATCGAAACGCGCTGGATCTTCTGGCGGGGGCTCCGGTTCCGGAAGATCTCTTGCCTGCCAATCTCGCGGATATCCATCCGACCCGGGAAATCATCGCGGGCGTGTCTTCCGAGGTGCTTTTGAACCGGCCGGACATTATCGCCGCGGAACATCATCTCAAAAGCGCTTATGCCAACATTGGCGCGGCCCGGGCCGCTTTTTTCCCCAGAATTTCACTGACCACCACACTAGGTTCCGCGAGCACGGATCTTTCAGGTTTATTCAAGGCGGGGACCGCCACGTGGCTTTACGCGCCTCAATTAGTTATGCCGATCTTTGACGCCCGCACCTGGTCTGCTTACAGGGTGAGTAGGGCGGACCAAAAGATCGCTTTAACCCAGTATGAAAAGACAATCCAGACGGCTTTCAGGGAAGTCGCGGATGCCTTGGCGACAAACGGAACGATCGGGGAACGGGTGGCGGCGCAGCAGTCGCTGGTGGACACTGCCAGGGAGACTTACCGCCTGGCGAATTCCCGTTATTCCATGGGGATTGACAGTTATCTGAGTGTCCTGGACGCTCAACGGGATCTTTTTTCGGGAGAGCAGTCGTTAATCTACCTTCGCCAGGCGAAGGCCGCCAATCAGGTCCATCTTTACGCCGTTCTGGGCGGCGGCGCGGAAGATGAGGGGTCCGGTAACATTTCTCTGCGAAAGAGAATTTCCCGCTTTTTCCGGTTTTAACTTTTCCTCGATTTTCCCTTCCCGAATTCCGGACATCGCACAAAAGATTGTCATCTTTTCTTGATTCTCGTCCTGGTTCGTCGTAGTTTACGCAGAGTCGACGACCTTCCTTGCCGGTGGTCTTATCAAAAATATTCCAAAAGCGGCGAATGTCCTGAACGGGCGTAATGCCAGAAAGGAAGCTGAAATGAAAAAGTTTTTTATGATTCTTTTGATATTGCTGGTGATAGCGGTGATCGGGGTGGGCGTCTTTCTGGCGACCTTTGACGCGGACCAATACCGGCCGCAAATTCTGGGCTTGATCGAAAAGGCAATCCAGAAACCCGTGCGGTTAGACAAGATTACACTCGGGTGGAAGTCGGGCATGGCCCTTGAACTTCAGGGGTTCGCTATCCTGAAGAGTAATCAGAGTCAGGAGAAGCTTGTTGAGGTCCAGTCCGCGAAAGCTGTTCTCAAACTTGTCCCGCTTCTTTCTAAAAGGATTCAGGTGGCCGCGATCCATTTGATCCATCCCGTAATCCGGCTTGTCAAGAATCCGGACGGTACATTTGAAGGTTGGGAGCCAGAACCGGCGCCGTCAGGTGAAACCCAGGGAAAGGCCGACTCCGGTCCGGAGCCCGCGGCGCTCCTTTCGCTCCTGGTGAACGAAATCAGGGTACAGGACGGAGAGCTTTTCTTTAAGGATCGCTCCGGGAAAGAGTCGATGGAACTGGATCTTCGCAAGATCGACGTGATGGTGAGTGATGTCGAGCTGAATCGCCCGATCAATTTTCAGGTCAATGCGGCCGTCTTGAGTAAGGAACAAAATCTGGAGGTGAAGGGGAAACTGACTCTTGCGCCTCAAACGCGTAGCGGCACCGTCAGCGGATTGCGCGTCGAGTTGCAACTGGCCCCGATCGATTTTCAGGAGGTAATCAGGCTTAGTCCGGATTTAAAAACTTCAGGGATTGTTTTTCCTCTTGGCGGAACCCTGACGGCCGAATCCGATTCGTTAAAAATCGATAATGAAAAGCTGATCAATAACGGCGTGAAAATTCTGCTTCAACGCGGAAAAATCCATTTTGAAACTCTCCGGAAGCCCATCGAAAACATTTCTCTGGGGGCCTGGATGACGAATGAGATGATTGAAATTCAGCAGTTTTCGGCCAGCGTCGCGGCCGGGAAAGTTGAAGGACAAGGCGCGGTGAACCTGGCGGACTCTAAAAATCCAAGAACGGATTTTGACGTCAAGGCGGACAAGATTTCAATTGAGGAACTGACACCCGATTATTCTTCGGGTCCGCAAGTCAGGGGATTGCTTTCGGCCGCCATGAGGGGAAAACTGAGCGGGCAGACGGCGGAGGAAATGTTGCGAACGCTGACGGCGGACGGATCGGTGAAGCTGGATCAGGCCGTGATCGCCCGCGTGAATGTCTTGCGCGAGGTTTTTCAAAAGATGTCAATGATCCCCGGACTTGTGGAAAGACTTTTGACGCGCCTACCCAAGAACTACCAGGAAAAATTAAAGAGTGAGGACACGAAACTGGAAATGGCGCAAATCCCATTTTCGGTCCAAAACGGTCTGCTGCATTTGCCTCGTCTGGAGATTGCCACGGATTCTTTCGTGGCTACCGGCTCCGGGACGTACGGGCTGAACGAGGGGAGCGTGACCGGGAAGGTCCTTCTCGCGATAGAGCCGGATCTTTCCTCGGCGATGACCCGCAGTGTGGAGGAGTTGCAATATCTGACGAATGAGAAAAAAGAAATCCAGATTCCTCTTGTGATCCAGGGCTTGATTCCCAAAGTCGTGGTGATGCCGGACGTTTCGCACGTTGCCTCGAAAATGGCGGCCCAGAAGGCCCGGGAAGTTTTAGGGGGTTATCTGGAAAAGGCCCTGGCTGGAAAAAATAACGCTCCTCAAAATCAACCGGTTTCAGCCGACGCGGGTTCCGGGGAATCGGCTGTGGCCAAGCCTTCGTCTGGAGGGAGAGGGTTACTTGAGGCATTGCTCCAGCAGGGGATAAGAGAATCCGGTTCTGGACAATAGTCTCAACCCGGGTTCGGGAAACACGGGCCGGATTTGAAATTCCTCTAATGCTATTGGACAAGATGACGATAACTAGTCTGTTTTACGAGTCAGGACGCCCGCGGAAAATCCCGGCTTCAGGACATGGGGACAGTTTTTTAAATGGGCTAAATCCCGCACAAAAAGCCGGCCGGATGTTCGCTTGTTTGATCCGGTTTTACCTCGGTGCTAGACCCGAGGCCTGTTTTCAGGGCCTGGGTAGTTTCAGTTTTTTAACGCAGTAACCAAAACCAAAGGAGAAAAACATGAAAAAAACAACGGTTGTGCTTTTGTTGTTGGCGATGCTGGCGATGCCCGCGGCAGGTTTCGCGGCGAGCCCCTGGACGGAAGAAACAGAGTATGGTGACAAAATTTCCGAAAAACTCCAGTTTGGGCTGAAAAACACTCTCTTGGGGTGGACGGATATTTTCTTTGAGCCGATTCGCGCTTCAAAAAAGTGTGGTAGCTGTGACAGCATCTGGACGGGACTTGGCAAAGGTTTGACCGACGCGATTGTGAATGAGGTCGGAGGGGCTTTTCATTTGCTGACATTTCCGTTGGTTGTTGATTTCCCTCTTCCGGACGACGGAGTTCAGTTTGCCACTTGCTGTGGTTGTGGCTCGAACGGGAAGTAGGGCACACGGTTTTAATCGGCTCATCTCCCAGGTGAATACGGGATGATGGGAAGTTGAACGACAAGAAGTTTCGGCGCACTTTTTTCCACTCAGGTGGAAGAGAGTGCGCCGTTTTTTTTGAGGAAATTAGCGCGCAATGAAGCGTATTCAAAAAGGAAGCTGGCGGCGGGTCAAAACTGGAACGGGGAACCCTGTCCTTTCCAAATTCTCTCTTTTCAGGAGGCGCGAACCGGGACGAGGTCTTTCAGGAGTTTGTTTTCGGGCAAGTTCCGAATCGTTTGCTCAAAGACAGACAATGATTTCCGCAGATTTTCGAGTTCCGGCGTATGGGCAACCGGGATCTCTTTCGAGCCGGTCTTTTCCATTTGATCTATGACGAACTGAATCGTCATGTCTCCGATATCACGAGCCGGCTGATAACGACGCTCGCGCTCCGTGTCGCTTTGCGCGCCGGTCAGGATGTTGGCCGCTATCAGTCGAAAGATGAGGTCGCGGGCCAGCCGGATTGGCATTTCGAGTTCCGCGGCGATTTCCTCGGCCGAAAGGGGAGGTAGTCCCTCGGTAAAACGGGCGATGCAAAGCTGGACTATCCGAAGAGACAGAAGTTTTCTGATTTCATAACTGGCGTTTAGACAATCCTGTTCGAACTCGAAGGTTTGCTCGTTCTGGTGAGAGAACGCCAGCTCCGCGCCATAAAGGACGACCCGCCAGCTTGTCTGTAGCCAGATCAGGAAAAGCGGAAGGGCGGCAAAGCTCCCGTAAATAGCGCCGGCTCTGGACGCTCCGATTTGAAAACGAATATAGATCCATTGGACGATATGGTACATGATCCCGGCGACCATTCCTCCGAGTAGAGCCGACTTGAAATGGACTTTTCCGTTTGGCATCGCGATGTAAAGATAGGTTAGCAGTCCCCCAAAGATCAGAAAGGGCAGGATCTTGAGCCCTGTCATAATGAGGGGCGCGACCGCGCCCAGGAAAGCCGTGTTCTGCGTGATGGCTGTAATCCGGCTCGCGGCGAATACTGAGGCACTGCTCGCGACGATATAGAGAACGGGCGCGATGAGCATCATGGCGACGTAATCGGTAAATTTCTGGCTCAGGCTCCGCTGTTTTTTGATTCCCCAGATACCGTTAAAGGAGGTTTCGATGTTCCCCAATACCTGGATGACGGACCAGAGGAGAAGCGCGACACCCACGCCGGCAATCACTCCGCCTTTTGTGTTTTCCAGCAGGGATTCCGCGAATGTTATGATCCGGATCAGCACCTCCTGTTGGCCATGCATTTCTTCAATCAGCTTTTCACGCAGGAGCTTGTCCATGCCGAAACCTTTGGCGATCCCGAACGACATGGCGAGCACCGGAACAATGGAAAGAAGTGAAAAGAAGGTAAGGGCCGCCGCGCGAAGCGAGCACATGTCGCCTGAAAACTGACGAAAGGAAATCAGGAAGATTCGAACCATGCGAATACACTTGCCCCGGAAGCCTTTGGCCTCCCTGACACGAATTCGCCAAATATCGTATTTAAAAAACCGCAGGGTTTTTTGTATCATGCGGGGGATTGTAGCATAAAGTCATCCAATCCCTAAAAACATTTCCATAATCTCAGGTTTAGTTATGAAACAGGAACCTTTCCTTCTCCCAGCGCGCCCAGGGTTTCCTCTTGGATTTTTGGTTGAAATCGGTATAATTCACCACCTCGGACTCATCCCCTGCGCGTCCCCGTCGTCTAGCCTGGCCCAGGACACCAGATTTTCATTCTGGTAACACGGGTTCAAATCCCGTCGGGGACGCCACTTTGGACGTTCAGTCAAACCCTCGCCGGTCACCGAATCGGCGGGGGTTTTCTGCTTTTCGGCTTCGATTTTAAGCACCACATCTTCTATCGGCGCGTTGATCAGCATGCGCAGTTCCACGCGGTCATCATAGGCATCCACGAACCGGATCAGGGCTTTGAGCAGGCTGATCTGGGCTTGTGCCGGGGCTTCCCGCAGGTGCTCCATGGCGAAGGTCAGGTTCGTGTGCAGAAACTCGCTGGAATTGACCGAAAGTTCGGCCATTTTCTTTTGGGCCTGAACCTTGGAGATCTGCTGGGTCAAAAGGCCGATTTCCGTTTCCAGTGAATCCATCTTTTCCTTGTAAAGCGTGCCCTTCGGGATGGTTCCTTCAAGCGCGAGAGCGATCAGCTTTTCGCCCTTCTCTTTTGCCGCGCTCAATTTTTCCTCGAGCTTCCGGAGTTCATGTTCATGCTTGTCCAGCTTTTCGGAAGCGTCCCTGATCGCGTCTCCGATGGCCTGCACGATAATCTCGCGGTCTTTGGATGCCCGCCCGAGAAAATCAAGGATCGCGTCGTCAAACGCAGTTGCCGACATTCGTTTTGTGTCACAGCCGAGGCCCTGCCTTGCCCGACTGCATTCGTAGTAATAAAAGGACCCGCCGCTTTGGCCTCGAGCCATGACGGAGACAAAATAGCTCCCGCACTTTCCGCATCGCAGAATGCCTTTCAGCCGGTGCTCGTAGTCATAGTTTTTCTGGACCTTGATGAAGCGGTGTCCCGGCAGATTGGCCGTAAGGACGCGGTTCGCGGCTTCCCATAACGGCTCGCTCACAACCGGCGGATGCGTTCCTTTGTGCAATTCGCCCGCGTAATGAAGCCATCCCTTGTAAAAAGGATTCTTGAGCATCTTGGAGACGCTTTGTTTGCGCCACTTCATTCCCTCGGGAGTCGGGATCTGCCTTTCCGCGAGTTTCAGACCGATCTCGGTCAGCGATCTGTTGTCCGCGGCCATTTCCCAGATGATGTGAAGGTGGGGCGCGATTCCGGGATCGAGCTCGATCCGCTTCGGCTGGCGTCCGTTGGATAAAGGTGCGCCGTCCGGAACGAGTTTGTATCCGTAAGGCACCCGGCCCGCCACCCATTTGCCTTGCCGGACCCGCGCGATTGCGGAGGCCTTGACCCGTTCGCCTGTGAGTTCACGCTCAAAAGCGGAGAGGAGGCCGATGATTCCGATTACGACCCTGCCGATGGCTGTGGAGCTGTCGAGATTCTCGCGCACGGAAAGAAAATCAATTTCTTGTGCCCTGAATAGATCGATCATGCCGTAAAGGTCGCGGGGATTACGGGTCAGTCGGTCAAGCCGGAAGAAAATGATGCCGTCGAAGGATTTTTCTTTCTGGATATCTTTAAGGATGGACTGGATCCCCGGGCGGTTGAGGTCCTTGCCGGAATAGCCGTCGTCGGTGACCACGCCCTTCTCGCCAAACTCGGCCAGATCATAGCCGAACGCGTCGAGCATGTTCTTGCAGTGATGGGCTTGGGCGTCCAACGTCGTGTAGTCGCCCTTGGCCTGATCATCGGTCGAACAGCGCGTATAAATCACGAATTTTTTGCGTTTCTTCTCGGTGCTCATAATCATTTTCGGTCCTCCTTCTTGCCCACAACCCCTATAACACTCCTCGAGACAAGTCAAGCTGAACCCCTGCTATGTATATTCCGGTTTTTTTCGAAAAGTGTCGGGTTTATTTTTATCTTTTTGAAAAAAGTTTAGACAGTTTTCAGAATTTTCCTGAATACATGCTCATAGGACATATATACAGCTTTTTCGGCAAAGTGTTGCGTCTGAACCGAAAAAAACAAGATTTCTGAAAAAGGGTCCTAATAGGTATATACGGAAAAAAATGTCAAAGTGACGGGATTATTTTGTTTCCGGTGAAAAAAGTTCGACACTTCGGCCGGAAATTACGTACTTCTGCTATAGGAAGTGATTTTTTTATAAATGGGGGGACAAATTTTGAGAAAACGCTGTATGTACGCTTGGGAGCAAAAAATCCCGTCACTTTTCGGAAATTTCCGGAATGTATGCAGGTAGGCGCGACATTTTGGAGGCTTTTTCTGTATGTATGAACTGAAAAGAAAAATATTTCCGACACTTTTCGATAAAAAGCGGAATGTACGTATAGAGGCAAAAAAAGTTCCGACAGTTTTCGAAAAAAAACCGAATACACGTAGTAGAAGCAAAAAAGCCCCGACATTTTTTGGATTTGCGGGTGATGTACGCAGTGGCAGTTAAAACGGAGGTGAAAGAGTGCAGGTAAGGATTAAGCGGGAGCGGCTGATCGCCAATATCCCGGAGGAACTCAAAAAACAGAAGGCTTGGGTGGGTTTTGTGTTAAAGCCCAACGGTGAACGCATGGATAAAGTGCCCATGAATGTTTTGACCGGAAAACCGGCAAAGACAAACGATCCGGAAACGTGGACGGACTTTGAGACCGCCCTCAATCTCGCAGATCAGCGCGGGTTCTCCGGCATCGGCTTTGTCTTTAGCCCGCCTTATGTCGGCATTGACCTCGACCATTGCGTTAAAGACGGCGTGATTGCTCCATTGGCCAAGCGCGTTTTGAGTCAGCTCAACAGCTATTCGGAATACTCACCCAGCGGCACCGGTATTCACATTATCTGCCGGGGCGCGATTGAAAAGGCATCGAAGATTTCGACCATCGGTCTTGAGATTTACACTAAAGGCAGGTTTTTTACCTTCACCGGTAATCGGCTCACAGATTTTCCTGCGGATGTTCATGATCGCACAAACGAAATTCTTTCGATTCAGCGCGAATATTCCGAAACTGCTGATTTATTGAAACGAATTGCCAAAAGCGCAGATGCCGAGAAGTTTGATCAACTTTTCAGCGGCAACTGGACCGGTTATCCGTCTCAATCCGAAGCTGATCTCGCGCTTTGCAACAAACTTGCGTTTTGGACCGGAAAAGATGCCGGGCGCATGGATTCAATCTTCCGGCAATCGGGGCTCATGCGATCCAAGTGGAATGAAAAGCATTTCGGTGACGGTAAGACTTACGGGGAAGTGGTTATCGAGAAAGCCATTACCGGATGCCGGGAAGTTTTTTCGAATGCGCCAGCACAAGGAAGCATTGCAAAGCCAAAACTTACTCAGGGTGAAATTCTTACCCGCGATTGCGAAGCAAATATCAAAGACTTCTTCCGCGATCAGCAGGGCGCGTTCTTTGTCGTGCTTCCGTTTGAAAATCATACCGAGGTTTGCCAGACCAACAGCACCCGCTTCAGAAACTGGATGGCCAAAAATTACCGTGCCAAATACGGTGCCCCGCCCAAGAGTGACGCGCTCACGCAGGCGAGGATTCAAATTGAAGCGCGGTGTGAAGATGCGCGGCAGGTAGAATTGTTCAACCGCGTGGGCTGGCATGACGGTGCGATTTATTACGATCTCACGACTCATGACTGGCAAGGCGTGAGGATAGACGCAACCGGCTGGAATATTGTTTCACTTCCTCCGCTTTTTCGAAGGCATCAGCATCAGGCCGAGCAGGTTATCCCGGAGCGAAACGGCGATCCGAGAGAAATTCTTCGCTTCTGCAACATCAGCCCGGATGATCACTGTCTTTTCATGGCAACACTTGCGACCTTTTTTATTCCGAATATTCCGCATGTGATCTTGAGTCAGAACGGCGAGCAGGGTTCCGGCAAATCCAATAACTCCCGCAAAATCAAAGGGCTTGGCGATCCATCGAAGGTCATGCTGATTTCAACGCCGAAGGATCTGGAACAGGCACAAATGACCGCGGAGAAACACTGGATCAGCACGTTTGACAATATTTCTCGGATTCACGAATGGTTCAGCGATTTCCTTTGCCGGGGCGTGACCGGCGAAGGCGACATGAAGCGCAGTCTCTACACCAATGACGACGAGTTTATCCGGTCTTATCGCCGGTGTTTTGTCCTGAATGGCATCGGTGCGTCACTTTGGCGGGCGGATCTGATCGACCGTGCTGTGATCTTCGATATCCCGCTTCTTAAAAATTCCCGGCCTGAAAAGACCATGGATGCGGAATGGCAAAAGGCGCTTCCCGGAATCTTGGGTGGATTCTTCACGGCTATTTCAAAGGCGATTAAGACTATCCCGGAAATCATCGGCCATGAAAAATTCAGGATGTCGGATTTCGCGCAGTGGGGCGCGGCTCTTTCGGAAGCCATGGGCTATTCGCGGGAGGAGTTTTTCAGAAAGTATCAGGAATCGGTTGATCGCAAATGGGAAGAGACCGCGGAGGAAAACGCGCTTGTGAACAAGCTCGTTGCGATCATTGAAGAATCCGGCGGCGAGTGGCATGGCTCCGTGACCGCGCTCCTTGAGAAATTGAAGCCGGAGGAAGGTCACGACAAATACATCCCCGCGACTCAAAAGGCATTGTCGTCGGAGCTCATGCGGATTGCGCCCATCATGCGAAATGTCGGAATTGATGTGATTCGTGTCAATCGGCGCGAAGCCGGAACCGGCCGGAAACAGATCATTTTGAGGCGTAAAAATGACCGGATTTTTGACTCAAAAGAGGGTGTGAACATTGGTGTGAACTTCTGTGAACATGAGGGAGGTTTTTGTGAACATAGCGACCCGCGGCCCTTCTGATTTTGCCCGTCTGGGTGTGACCTTTGATGCCAACGTTCACAAAGGTCACAGCAAAGTTCACGGGGTTTATACCTTTAGCCACAAGGACTTTGGACAAAGTGTGAACGTTGTGAATGTGGATTCCCAAAAGTATTTTGAAAAGAAAAATCTTAATAAAAGACCCCAAACACCCTCAAAAGAGGTGCGTATAGGTCTTGGGATTTTACGTTCACAACGTTCACAAATTCACAAAAAGGAGGTGCATGACCCATGGCAGTGTAGATGGAAGCGAGGCTGGTAACAGTTCAACCAAAAATCAAACCGAAAGGAACAAAACCATGAAACTGAATTTTCTGAAAGTTTTAAACACCCCGAAAACAACGGCGGACGAGATCGCGGAGGAGATCGTCGCGCTGGAGGAGAAACAGAAGGACTGCCTTCAGGAGCTTGCCGGGCTTCGGGTATCCGCGAAAGACTTACGCAAGCGCAAGCTTTGCGGGGAGGCCATCTCGGAGTCCGAAGTGCGGGACGCGGACCGGAAGGTCGAAAGCGCCCAGCTTGATCTTGAGGCGATCAATGAATCGCTCGTGAATCTCAACGAGAAACTGCGGAACACCCTGCAGGCCGTGAAGGATGAGGGGAATGCCGAGATTCACCGCCGGTCTAAATTGATCGAATCGGATCGCCAGAAAGCGCAGGAGGAACTGGAGAAGGCCAAGGCGCGGCTTATCGTGGCGGCTGAAGCTTATGTCGGCGGCCGTGCGGAGAATCTGGCCAGTGACGGACGGCTCTATGTCTATGACGAAGGCACGTTCAATTTTTATCGCGCAGAACTGGAGCGGCTCCGTTCGCAGGCCAAGCATCCGACCTATTTCGAAAAGAAGGTGGAGATTGATGAGTATTCCGGTTGGATCATCAAAATGGATCCGGATGATGAAGCCAGCAATATTCTCAATCGTCACCGCGCGAAGATCACAGAAAGACAACCGGTCGCAGTTTAATGGAGAACCTATCACCGCGGAGGAGCTTTGCAGGTGGGGCTTTCACCTCCGGCCTGTCAAAGCTTTGTCATGAGAGAGTGCATGACAGAAGGGTTTATTGTTTTTCCCTTCCTCCGCGCACCATCCCTTTGCGGGTCCTTGGAAGGGGGTGTTCGCCGAGGGTCGGGCGAGGCGCAGGCCGTCAGTGATCCTGATTTTCAAAAACGCGTGTCGTGGTCGTAAAAGCATGTTTTTAGGTGAGCAAAGCCAGAAATCCGTTGTCACAACTCGTTGGAATTGCTATGGATATGGAGAAAATGGGTCGAAAATCGCTCTTTTCAGAAATCGGCCAAATAGGACACGACCCATGTCCGAATGTCCTATTTAGGCGAGACCGTCGGTTCTGAGGAGTATGTCGCAAAAAATGGGTAGTTTTTGCGACATTAAATTGGCATTGCTGTCAGAAAAGGTATGCATTTTTTCTGACGAATCCATTTTCTCGCTTTATGGAAGCATGATGGTATTAATATTAGTTACAAAAACGCTAAATAATAATTGACACGAAAAATGTAGTGTGCTAGAGTTTCGCAAACGCTAAGGAAAAAACGTGAAAAAATATCTAAACCAAATTTCAGAGATTCGATCGGGATATCTTTTCAAATCTGGCATTAGGACAGAGCCGGAAGGAAGTATATCCGTCATTCAGCTCAAAGACGTTGATGAACGGGGGAATATAAATTTTTCCGCCATCTCAAAGATTAGTTTGGAAAATATCTCGTCTCAAGATTTCTTGATGCCGGATGACGTTTTGTTCAAAGCGAAAACCAACCGCCCGACCGCCGCGGCTGTTTCCCGGAAGTTGGAAAGCACGATTGCGACGGCGCATTATTTTATTATTCGCTTGAATACCGTCGACGTTTTACCCGGTTATCTGGCGTGGTATCTCAACCAGCGGCCTGCTCAGATTTATTTTAGCAAGCATGCCGGGGGAACACGGATTCAAGTCATCACAAAGCAGGTGCTGGGGAATCTTGAGGTCGTGATTCCGGCGAAGTCGATTCAGGAAAAAGTGGAAAAGATTTATCGGTTGCATTTTCAGGAGCGTCAGCTTGTGGATGCCCTAAAAGAAAAAAAACACGAACTTATTTCAGCCCAATTGATGAACGTGATCCATAGATAATCGAAGGAGAATCCAAAATGGCAAACGGAAAAACGAATCAGGACGAAATCAACGCGATCGCATGGAAAGCATGCGACACATTCCGGGGCGTCGTGGATCCTTCGGAATATAAAAACTACATCCTTGTCTTTTTGTTTTTGAAATATTTGAGCGATCTCTGGAAAGACAAAAAGGAACAATATAAAAAAGAACACGGCGATGATGCTGTCCGTATCAAGCGCAAGATGGAACGCGAACGCTTCGTTCTTCCTGAAAACTGCGACTTCGACTTTATCTATAGTAAACGCGACGCCAGCAACATCGGCGAGATCATCAATCTGGCCTTGGAGGGTATTGAAGAAGCAAACAAAGCCAAACTGGAAGGCGTTTTTCGCAATATCGATTTCAATTCCGAATCCAGTCTAGGCCAGACCAAGGATCGCAACAAGCGGCTCAAACATCTGATAGAAGACTTCGCAGATGACCGTCTCGACCTTCGACCTTCCAGAATCGGGACGCTTGATGTGATTGGGAACACTTACGAATATCTCATCTCGCATTTCGCCAGTGACGCCGGGAAAAAAGGCGGCGAATTTTACACGCCTGCGGAAGTCGCCATTTTATTAGCGAAACTTCTTCAGCCGAAATCAGGGGAGCGGATTTCCGATCCGGCTTGTGGTTCTGGCTCATTGCTTATCAAAGTCGCCAGCGAAATCAAGGATCATAACTTTTCGCTATACGGACAGGAAAGCAACGGAAGCACTTGGGCGCTTTGCAAAATGAATATGTTCCTTCATGGAGTTGATAACGCCCGCATCGAATGGGGCGATACGTTGAATAACCCCAAATTGATCGAAAGCGATAGTTTGATGAAGTTTGATGTGGTTGTGGCTAATCCGCCTTTTTCTCTGGATAAATGGGGTGCGGAGCATGCCAGCGCGGATAAATTCCGGCGCTTTCATCGCGGGGTCCCGCCTAAAAGTAAGGGTGATTATGCCTTTATCACACACATGGTTGAAACCATGAATGAGAATGGCAGGGTCGCGGTGATTGCTCCTCACGGGGTTTTATTCCGCGGCAGTACCGAGAGCGTTATCCGGCAGAAATTTATAGAGGAAAATATTCTGGATGCGGTCATTGGCCTTCCGCCAAACTTGTTTTACGGAGTCAGTATCCCCGTCACGGTGCTCGTGTTCAAAAGAGGACGCAAGACCAAAGACCTTCTATTTATTGACGCGAGCCGGGAGTTCGAGAAGGATAAGACCCAGAACAAACTTCGTCCCGAAGATGTTGAGAAAATTACCAAAACCTATCGGGACTACAAGACCGACGACAAATATTCATACCGCGCAACACGCAATGAGATTGAGGAAAACGAGTTTAATCTGAACATCCCTCGGTATGTGGATATTTTCGAAGAGGAAGAAGAAGTCGATATCGCGAAAACTCAAAAGGAAATCGAGGTGCTTGAGAAAGAGCTGGTCGGAGTCCAGAAGGAAATGTCCGGGTACTTAAAGGAGTTAGGACTGTAATATGGCGCAAACAATTCCTCGAGGTTGGCGAGAACTCGAGATCAAAGATTTTCTGAAATTCACTCCCCGTGAGGTCGAAAAACCAAAGGTGCAATATCGGTCTTTGGGAATTCGCAGTCACTGCAAAGGCACTTTTGTTCGCGTAGTGAAAAATCCCGACAAAGTAATGATGGAAACGCTTTATGCGGTAAAAAAGGACGATCTGATCGTAAATATTACCTTTGCTTGGGAAGGTGCAGTTGCACTGATCAAGCAAAGTGATGAAGGGGCCTTGGTTTCACACCGATTTCCGACGTATGTTTTTAACCGCGATGTGGCTATCCCGGAATTTTTTAAATATTTGATCCCATCAAAAAGACTTGTCTATAACCTTGGCATTATTTCGCCGGGTGGCGCTGGCAGAAACCGGGTGCTCGATCGGAACGATTTTTTAGATCTTCAGTTCGTTATGCCGCCAGTAGAAGAGCAAAAAAAGATCGCCCAGATTCTTTCCGCTTGGGATCGGGCGATCGAGAAGCTGGATAAACTCATCGAAGCCAAAACCCGTCTCAAAAAAGGCCTGATGCAGAAGTTGTTGAGTGGCAGAATGAGGTTTGGTGGTTTCGACGAGCAATGGAGGGATTGTGAGTATGAAGAAATTTTTGAAACCGTATCGGCTAAGAAAAACCAAATATCTAAAGATCGGTATATGACATTCGGTAAATATCCTGTCGTCGATCAGGGGCAGTCAAAAATAGTAGGCTACACGGATGAAGAACGCGTATTTCAACATGTGCCGGTTATCGTATTCGGTGACCATACAAGAATTGTCAAGTGGGTGGACTTCCCCTTTGTCGTTGGCGCTGATGGCACTCAAATATTGAAGACCAAATCCCTTTGCGATCAAAAATATGGGTACTATGCACTGTGTAATTTGAGATTGCCCAATCTAGGCTACAGCCGCCACTTTAAAGAAGTCAAAGAATCGGTTTTTTTTATACCGAAAAGCCCGAAAGAACAGCAAAGAATAGCGATGCTACTGTCGAGTGTTGACCAAGAATTGAGCTGTCTAAATGGTATGCAAGAGATGCTAAAAGCCCAGAAAAAAGGCCTCATGCAAAAACTTTTAACCGGCAAGATCCGGGTGAAGATTTAAGGGGGATGGACGATACTATGTTTGAAACAATCAAAGCACTTGATTCTGGCAATAAGATCGGGTATATTTCAGTTAACACACCCGCCACGCCTCTTAGCCTTCGGGTTAATGCGCATTTTGGGCGGGTTTTTTCTTTTATAGAGCAGACCCGTCGCGCCTCTGCCGAAAAGGCAAGCGTAATCCGGCGGGTTTTTGATTTTCGGGGGCGTTATGGACGCATTTAACAAGCCCCCGCTTACCTACACGAAGCAAATTGATTTACTTGCCAGTCGCGGTTTAATTATCTCCAATCGCATAAGAGCAGAACACTTCCTGAGTCAGGTCAATTATTATCGCTTTAGCGCTTATTGTCTTCCTTTTGAGATAAGACGCCACCAATTCAAACAAGGTGTTGCTTTTGAGCAGATTCAGGAGCTTTATGAATTCGACCGGCGGCTTCGGTTTTTGATTGATGAGGCTTTGGAGGTCATTGAGATCTTGGTGCGCACAGCAATCGCATATTATCTGGCGCACAAATATGGCGCCTTTGCCCACGAAGATCACGCGACATTTTTCATCCGTTTTGATCACGCCGCGTGGATTTCCAAAGTTCATGAAGAAACATCTCGCTCGAAAGAAACTTTTATTGAGCACTACAATAATAAGTATCACGGGTTTCCGAAATTGCCCGTATGGATGGCTGTGGAAGTTATGTCGTTTGGGGCGTTGTCGCAGCTCTATCATAATTTATTGCGAGGGGATCAGATTGCATTGGCCAAGACCATTGGCTTTCACTCCGCAGTGCTGTCATCTTGGCTCCATACGTTTACCTATGTGCGCAATATTTGCGCCCACCATAGCCGCATCTGGAACCGCGAATTATCAATTGCATTGACCGTTCCGAAAGATGGCAAGTGGAATGATGTGAATACGAAGCGAATCGGCTCGGTTATTTTTGCCATCAATCATTTTCTTGCTAAATTGCCCATTGAAGAACGCATTAAAAAAGAATGGCATGCCGAAATGAGTTCTTTATTGACGCGTCCTGTCTGTCTTGCGAATTTTTATCATGCTGTCGGATTGGGAAATAATTTTCAGGGTCATGTTTTGTGGAGGGTGAACTAAAATGGCAGAATTACGCTCCCCATCATTTAAAGAAGACCATATCTCGCAGATCCCGGCCCTGCAGTTGCTGATCAATTTGGGCTACACATATCTGACTCCGGAAGAGGCGCTGGAAGCGCGGGGCGGCAAGTCATCGAATGTCATTCTGGAAAGCATCCTTGAGAAGCAGCTCCGTGAGATCAACAGGATCCAATACAAGGGCAATGAATATCCGTTTTCCAACGCCAACATTACGACTGCGGTCAATACGATAAAAAACGTTCCATTTGACGGCCTGATCCGTACAAACGAAAAAATCTACGATTTGCTTTCTCTTGGAAAAAGTTTTGAGGAAACAATAGCGGGCAATACGAAGAGCTACGACCTCAAATATGTGGATTGGGACAATATTAAGAATAATCTTTTTCATGTCACCGAGGAATACGAGGTGCTTCAGGCCGATGGCAAGGCGCACCGGAGACCAGACATAGTGCTCTTTGTGAACGGGATTCCGTTTGCTGTCATTGAGTGCAAACGGCCCGATATTAAAGATCCGATCGAAGAGGCTGTTTCCCAGCACATTCGCAACCAGACGGACGAATTTATTCCCGGCTTGTTTGTCTATTCTCAGATGCTGATGGCGGTCAGTAAAAATGACGCCAAGTATGCTACGGCCGGAACTGCTGAAAAATTCTGGTCGGTCTGGAAAGAACGGCAGAAAATTGAAGAAGCTCTGGAACGGCTGGTGAATAAACCTTTACCCAAAGAGGCCAAGGGCAAGCTCTTTTCTTCGCGGTTTCAATATGTCCGGAACTATTTTGAAGCGATTGAAAAAGAGGGACGCCTTGTTACAGGGCAGGATCGGTCGATTTATTCCTTGCTCCGGCCGGAGCGTTTGCTGGAATTAAGCCGCCAGTTTCTGGTTTATGACTGCGGCGAGAAGAAGATCGCTCGTCATCAGCAGTATTTTGCGGTTCAAAATACTATTCAGCGCGTGACGCAGCTTCAAAATGACAAGCGCAAAGGCGGCGTGATCTGGCATACGCAAGGAAGCGGCAAATCCATTACCATGGTCATGCTGGCGAAGGCTCTTGCTCTGTGCCCTTCGATTTCAAATCCCCGCATCGTGATTGTGACCGACCGGATTGATCTAGATGATCAGATCTGGAATACCTTTAGGCACTGCGGTATGGAACCGGAAAAGGCGAAGACGGGCGCTCATTTGATGGAGATTCTGGATAAAAACAAAAAATCTATCATTACTTCGGTTCTGGATAAATTCGAGGCAGGTGTCAAGAAACGCTCCGTGGAGGTTGAATCGGAAAACATATTTGTCCTCGTGGATGAAAGCCACCGGAGCCAATACGGTTCTGCGCATGCCATGATGAAGAAGGTATTGCCGAATGCATGCTATATCGGTTTTACCGGCACGCCTCTTTTGAGAAACGAAAAAAGTACGGCGCAGAAGTTTGGTGGGTTCATTGATAAATACACGATCGATGAAGCCGTTGCCGACAAGGCTGTGGTTCCGCTTTTGTACGAGGGCCGACATGTGTTGCAGGATGTGGATCAGAAGCCGATTGATACGTGGTTCACTCGGGTCTGTGAACCGCTTACCGAATATCAGGTTGTTGATCTCAAGCGTAAATTCAGCAAGATCGAAAAACTCAATCTGACCGATCAGAAGATTTACATGATTGCCTATGACGTGAGCGAGCACTACAGCAAGCACTGGCAAGGCACCGGGTTCAAGGCGCAGATTGCGACCGATTCAAAGGCCGCGGCCCTGAAGTTCAAGCAATGTCTTGATGAAATGGGCAAGGTCTCGACAGAGGTCGTTATTTCGGCGCCGGATGAGCGCGAAGGTTATGAAAATGTTTATGACGAACCCGTGGAAGAAGTTCAGCGGTTCTGGAAAAACATGATGAAGCGGTTTGGAAGTGAGCAGAAATACAACGAGCAGATCATTGCTTCATTTAAGCGTGACGCTCGGCCCGAGATTCTCATTGTCGTGGATAAACTTCTTACCGGATTTGACGCACCGAAGAATACCGTGCTGTATATTGCCAAGCCGCTCAAGGAGCATACGCTGTTGCAGGCGATTGCCCGCGTGAATAGGGTATGTGAAGGCAAGGATTACGGCTTCATCATCGACTATTACGGAATCCTTGGCGAACTGGATAAGGCACTCACTGCCTACAGTGCGCTGTCCGAGTACGATGAGGCGGATCTGATTGGTACGCTGACGAATGTGAACGAAGAGGTTATGACTCTTCCTCAAAAATATGCCGACCTTTGGGATATCTTCAAAGAAATCAGAAACCGCTATGACGAGGAAGAATATGAGAGGTTTCTTTTTGATGAAGAGATCCGTCACAAGTTCTATGAGAAACTGACCGCATTTTCAAAGACGTTCGGTATCGCGTTGTCTTCAGAGAGATTTCATGAAGAGACGCCTGAAAAACAGATCAATAAATGCAAGGAAGATTTCCGATTTTTCCAGAAACTGCGCGCTTCCGTCAAGAAACGCTACGCGGAAGTGGTGGACTTCAAGGAGTACGAGAACAAGATTCAGAAACTGCTGAATACCTATGTTTCGTCGGATGAAGTCATCAAAATCAATGAACCGGTCAATATCTTTGACAAGGAGAACTTTGAGAAAGAGGTCATCAAGGCTGTCGGGGAAGCGGCCAAGGCCGACATGATCGCCCACAGGACAAAGCGCACGATTGAGGAGAAATACGAAGAAGACCCTGTGTTCTATGAGAAGTTTTCGAAGCTTCTTAAGCAAGCCATCGAGGACTACCGCTTGGCTCGCATTACAGACGCTCAATATTTTCTTACGGCCAAAAATATTATGGAGTCAGTCCGGAATCATGAAGATAGCGATGTTCCGGAGATCCTTCGTGATCAGGACGCGGCCAAAGCGTTCTATGGAGTGATTTATGAATCTGTGGGCACAAAAAATAGCGACAAGGATGTCTCGGCCAAGATCGCTATCGATGTGGATGCGATCATCCAGCGGAATATCAAGGTGGACTGGCATCTCAAACCGGATGTGCAGAACAAAATGCTGAATGAGATCGAGGATTATTTGGCCGATGAGACGAAGCTTGGCCTCAATTATGATGAGATCGACCTGATTATGGAGAAAGTCCTGAATATTGCCAAAAGAAGGTATGCGCAATGACCTCTCATGCGGTGGCGTTTGGACAGAAGCGGATTCCTTTTCTGCTGGATCAAAAGCCGAGGAAGAGTTTAAAGATCAGTGTTATGCCGGATCTTTCGGTCGCGGTTAGTGCGCCCCGCAGTTATTCGCTTGATAAGGTGTTGAGCAAGGTTCAGCGCCGGGCTTCATGGATTGTGAGGCAGATCGACTACTTCAAGGGATTTATGCCCAAACAGCCGCCGAGGCAGTATGTGAGCGGAGAGACGCATTATTACTACGGCAGACAATATCGATTGAAGGTGGCGAGAGCAAACCGGCATGAGATTAAGCTCAAGGGCAAGTATATCTTTGTTCATTCGAGCCGTCCCGAAAGCAAGCCCAGAACAAAGCGGCTTTTATACGGCTGGTATCGCGACCGCGCGAAGCAGATGTATAGCGCGATAGCGCGTCGATGCTTTGAGCGGCTTGAAAAATACGGGATTAAGATGCCTGCGATTGACATTAAAACGATGAAGTCCCGCTGGGGTAGTTGCGTTCACACGAAAAACAAAATATGCCTGAACACCGAACTAATCAAAGCGCCTTCCCACTGCATTGAATACGTGATCATGCAT